>Ga0182015_10000830_pt1 | contig 42962 bp, 33 predicted proteins | sample 712P3MmetaG_FD_120478 | JGI IMG/M metagenome (GOLD analysis project Ga0182015, IMG submission 120478) | Permafrost microbial communities from Stordalen Mire, Sweden - 712P3M metaG | ecosystem: Environmental > Terrestrial > Soil > Wetlands > Permafrost | place: Sweden: Stordalen | collected...
GAGGAATTTAGTCGTAGCTTCACCCTGGGCTTCACTCTGGCGCGCGTTCTGGGCGAGGAACATGGAGGTGATTTCAGTGCAGACTTGTTGTGCCAACTGGGGATTGTCAAACGTCGCGGTGATATAGAACCCGGGAAGTGCGTGAGCACCGGTGCCCTGCATGGCCTCGACAGGTTTAATGGTTATCGCGCTGCGCAGTCTTTCCACCAAATCGTCGATGTGTACCCGTCCACGATCTGCTGCATAGAGGCCAAACTTATTCATGATAGGTTCTAGCCGAGTGCGGCTCAAAATCTGTTCCTGCATCGTTGCAAGCCGACGGTTCAAATCCGCAGTGATGACCGGCTCGACGTATTTTTCTGAGACCGATGGCTCTTCCACCAACACCATAGTTTGGGAGGTGTAGCGCTTTGGCAATACCTGCGCAGCAACCCAGCCCGCAGCGGTCAACAATACGATGCTGATAGGTAAAATCCACCAATAACGCCGGAAAACTCGTTTTGCATCTGCCGGAGTAAGCTCGCGGTTCGCGGCCATAACTACCTCTTTAAATTTCTTTCTGCGCTCTGCATTAGGCGGAGAATATTTATAGTACAACCACGATTCGGTATACGCCCTAGTACTCTATTGTGCACGGTTCTTGCCACCTTGCGGTGGCGGGTGCCATGCTGCCGGGCTTGGCGATGATTAACTAACATCAATTGTATCATGCGCTTAACCCAACTTAATACTGGGCTGTCGCCAATCCGCCAATGGTTTTTCCGGCTGCGGAACGGAGAGTGGAACTCTTCTGCCACATTGTCGACTGATTTATCCTATGTACGGGGCATCGCTACGTGCCACTGAGATAGACACTTCTAACGCTTAGAACGCCGCCCAGAGTTTGTTCTTCTCTTTGCTGATAGGGCGGGATAAATTGCCCTATAGCGAGTGGGAATTCACGCCATGAAGTCCCCCTATGAGTTTTAAACCGCGCCTCATAATCCTAATGCTGATGCTCCTCACGGTCGCCATCGCGCTGCCCTCCTGTCATCGCGATCCTACGTTCCGCAGGCAAAAGGCGATGGAGCGCGGAGACCGGGAGTTCAAACAAGGCAAATATCCGGAAGCGGTGATTTACTACGGACAGGCTCTTCAGATAGACAAATATTACCCGGACGCCCATTACAAGCTCGCTCAATGCTATGTGAAGCTTGGCAGTTGGGCCTCCGCATTTCAGGAGTTCGCTCGTACGGTAGAACTGCAACCCGACAATTGGAGTGCTCAGCTGCAGCTAGCTGAAATGGCTTTGCGCGGAGCAAAACCGCAGGAAGCCAAGGACCGTGCCCTCCTGATTCTTCACGGGAGTCCTAAAAATGTTGACGCGCAGATAGTGCTGTCTTCCGCCGATGCTGCGCTCGGAGATTCCAAGAGTTCGCTGCAAGAAGCATTGGACGCAACGCAGTTGGGTCCCGAACAACCCCGACCATTTATTAACCTCGGGATACTATACGCGCGCGCGAGTCAGCCTGCTAAAGCGGAAGAAAACTTAAAAAAAGCGAAAGCTCTGGATTCGAAGGACATCACCGCAACGATGACGCTAGGAAATTTCTACGAACAGCAACGTCGCTGGAACGACGCCGCGAACGAATTTCAATCCGCTATCGCGAGCGCCCCAAGTAATCCCATTCCGCGCGCCGCCTTGGCCACGGTGTTCATGAACGAAGGCCAGGATTCGCTAGCGGAAAGAACCCTTACGGATGCTAAAGAACAACTGAAAGACAATCCTGCCGCTTATCGCATGTTGGGCGACTACTATCTGGGTCGCGGAGAAAATGCTAGAGCGCTGGCGGAATTTTCTGCGTTGGCAACACAACATCCGAAAGATCTGCAAGTGCGAAAAACATATATCCAACTGCTAGTGCTGAACCACCGCATTGACGAAGCAGCGGGACTCAGCAATGACCTGCTAAAAAGTGCGCCCCAAGATATCGAGGGGCTGGTTCTGCAAGGAGAAATTCAACTGCAACAAGGCAAAGTTGATGGGAGTATCCAGACATTACAAAACGCCCTGCGGGCGGCTCCAGAAAACGCATTCGCGCATTATCAGATGGGACTTGCATTAGAAAAAAAGGGCAAGCCAGAAGAGGCGGAGAGCGAATTGAGACAGGCAGTGCACTACAGTCCCACCCTCTTCGAGGCCTGGCGCGCCCTTGGTGAAAATGCCGCCCAGCGCGGTGATTGGCCCGGATTGCACAATATTGCTGTCGAATTAAAAAAAATCGCGCCGCGATCATCCGAAGGATACCTGTTCGATGCCACCGCACGAATGAATCAGAACGACGCCACAAGTGCGGAAGCGGATCTGAACGAACTTGTCTCAATCGCTCCAGATCATGCATTGGGGTATGTGAAACTCGGTCAGCTTCGCATTATTCAAAAACGCCTGAATGAGGCCGAAACCTTTTATCGCCAAGCCTTGAGCCACGAGCCGGGATCCGTGGATGCCCTTCAAGGGCTGGTCGATGTGGATTTTCGGCGAAACAAACCGGACGACGCTCTGCATCTGTTACAAACTGCCATCCAGCAAAACCCCAACAGCGCCCAACTTTATCTGCTTCAAGGCCAGGCTCTGGCGCAAAATAAACAGGCCGCTGGCGCGGAAAAGTCCCTGGAACAGGCTGTACAACTCGACAAACAAAATGTGAACGCAATCGCGCTTCTGGCTGGGTTGCAGGCGGCGCGAGGCGGGCATGATGAGGCTATATCCACTTATAAGAGCGCCATCGCACTTTCGCCCAACAACGCAGCGCTCCAAGTCGCACTCGGCAGTCTGTATGAAAGCACCGGCAATTGGCAAAACGCACAGACGATTTATCAACAAGTTTTGGATTCGCAGCCGGATAACGCTGTAGCGGCAAATAACCTGGCGTACATCCTGCTAGAGCACGGCGGCAGCGTGAATTTAGCGCTGAATCTGGCCCAGACCGCTCGCCGCGGCATGCCTAATTCTCCAAACACAGCCGACACATTGGGCTGGGCTTATTATCAGAACGGCGCTTACTCGGTAGCTGCCCCACTGCTCGAAGAGGCTGTCAACAAAACCTCTGATAATGCAGCCTACCGCTATCACCTAGGAATAACTTATCAAAAGCTTAATGACAAAGAGCGCGCGCGCACGCAGTTTGAAAAAGCTATTGGCTTGAATCCGAAATCGCCCGTGGCCGAGGAAGCGCGCCGTGCACTAAGTCAGCTTACTGGTGGTTAGTTCTCAATTCGGAACGATACATTATTAAATTTATCTAAGGAGATTCAAGCATGCCGGTCGATGTTTCAACGAATCAGCAAACTGCAGAAAAGATAGTTCCGCTGGGAACAAAGAATGGTATCGAGATGGCTATCCGTGTTCGGACCGAAAAAACACTGGGAAAAATTATTGCGAAAACGGATTCACCCGACCTGATTGAAGGTGTCCGTGTCGAGGCATTACAAGTTCATCCTGATGACCGCGGGTTCTTCACGGAACTGGCCCGCTTGGGGAAGGGGCTTGCATCGGGGATGGTGCCCGACGGTACACGGAACGTGCAGGTCTCCTTTACCCTAACGTATCCGGGGACCATCAAAGCGATTCATTACCACTCTGAACAGACTGATTTGTGGGCTCCAGTCTCCGGCATGCTTCAGGTTTTTCTTTGTGACTTGCGTCGCCATTCAAAAACTTTTGGAGCGATCAATACTCTGTATGTCGGACGGTTTCGTCCCTGGGAGATCCTGATTCCTCCGGGCGTCGGCCATGGTTACAAAGCGCTCGGAATTGAGCCCATCAATCTGCTTTACTTTACAGACCGTCACTATAATCCAACCGACGAGCTTCGCCTGGCCTATAACGACCCGAATATCGCCTACGACTGGGAAACACAATTTAAATAGCCAATGCGTGTCCTACTGATCGGGGCCAATGGAATGCTGGGGAAGGACATCGTTCAGGAGTGGAGGGACGATGAGATAACCTCAGCGACTTCCCGTGACGCCGATATCCGCAACTGCGACGAAGTCGAACGATTGATAACCGCGACGCGTCCGGATTGGATTGTGCTCACCGCAGCCTATACGGACGTCGACGGGAGTGAGAGAGATCCCGAAGCAGCCTTCGCGGTGAATGCTCAAGGCGCAGAAAATGTAGCGATCATGGCGCAGAAATATGGCGCCAAGGTCCTGTACGTCAGCACTGACTATGTCTTCGATGGGAAGGGCACACGGCCATATGAACCCGGAGATCCGATCGCTCCGATTAATGTCTATGGCGAATCCAAAGCCCGGGGCGAGAAAGCAATCCAGGACAACGTGCAGGATTGGTGTATTGTCCGCACCTCGTGGTTGTTTGGAGCATCGGGCTCAAGTTTTCCGGAGAAGATTCTTCGTGCTGCGGAAACGCGACCAGAACTGACAGTGGTGTCGGACCAGGTCGGGTCCCCCACATTCACACGGGATCTCGCATCGTCGATTCGAAGTCTGGTCCATGCCGACGCGCGTGGGTTTGTGAACGTGACAAATTCAGGTACGTGCTCCTGGTTTGAATTTGCGTCTGAAATACTTCGCCAGGCAGGAAAAAACAATCCGGTAAGAGCTATCAATACGACACAAGCGGCGCGGGCAGCAAAACGGCCTGCCTATTCGGTGTTGTCACCGGCTGCATTAAACGCCTTGGGCATTCACGTCCGCCACTGGCGCGACACGCTTCCGCCTTATCTCGATGAATTACGGAAGATGGGCAAGCTAGCGTAATTAACGCTCTTCGCCACACAATCTGGTGCTGAGATCTCTGCGCTACTACGGGATCGCCACCGAAACTTCGGCCGAGTAGGCACTTTCCGTACCGCTGCTGTTCACAGATGTCGTCACGTAATAATAAGTCTGGCTATCCTGAACGGTGCTATCGCTGTAGCTTAAAGCCGAGTCCAGGGCAGAATTGATGCGCGTGTAACCTGAACCGCTGGTTACGCTGCGGTAGACGTTATAACCGCTGGTGGAAGTGACCGCATTCCAAGTCAGACTTACGGTGTGTTGGACTTGTGCGACTCCAGTTCCTGTAACCTGGATGGCCGCCGGCGACCCTACGGCGTTGCTCACAAGTGTCAAAATCCCAGACGAGGATGCCGCCGTCGATGGGGAAAATTGCACGGTCAGGGTGATGCTCTGGGAGGGTGACAGGGACACGGCAGATCCGCCGGAGACGGACAAATTTGTGCCAGTCAAACCGACGCTCGAGATCGCGACGTTGGAATTGCCTGTGTTTGTAACTGTGATGTTTCGTGAGGCAGAACTTCCAACCGTAACGTTCCCAAAACTTACAGCCGAAGGACTTATAGAGAGACTCAAACCTGGCGCGATACCCGTGCCGCTGAGCGCGACTGAGGGCGAGTTAGACGCATTGCTTGCCAACAAGAGGCTCCCAGTCGAGGATCCAGCGCTCTTTGGGTCGAATTGGACGTTAAACGAGCTGGTCTGGCCTGCTTGAAGCGTCAACGGCAGGCTCAATCCGGAGGTGCTGAAACCAGCGCCGGTAACATTAGCGACGGTAATTGTAACGCTTCCCGTGCTAGGGTTGCTGAGTTGAACGAGTTGCGTGTTGGCTACGCCGGTCACCACGCTTCCAAAACTGATGCCTGCCGGCGACACGCTAAGGGTCGTTTGCGTAGGCGCGGACGGCGGAGGTGCGGGTGTGGGAGGTGTAGTTGTCGACGCTGCAGCCGTCCCAAATACGCTCAGGCTGGTAATACCGCCCTGCGAAGTGACTAAGGAGATCGTTCCGCTTTTCGTCCCGGCGGAAGTGGGGTTGAACTTCACAATTAATGGCAGAGTTTCACCCGGGACCAAAACAACTGGCGTGGCGACACCGGCCGTCGAAAATCCGGCCGCAAGTAAGCTGATGCGAGAAAGAGTTACATTTGCATTTCCCGCATTTCGCAGTGTGGTGGTATCTGAAGCAGAAGTTCCAACTTTTACATTGGTGAAGCTCAGTGCGGCGGGTGTTGCTGTCAACTCTCCGACAGGCTCACTGGTGCCGTCGCCGCGAAGCTCGATTCTGGTGGTCGGATTATCCGGATCATTGCTCAAAATATTCACGCTGCCGGAATAATTCCCGGACGTTTGAGGAGAGAAAGAAAGGTCCAACGATAGATTTCCGCCCGCGGGAATTGTTGCTGGAAGACTGACCGGAGTGTCGGCGAACTTTTCGCCTTTGACAGAAATATTGGTAACTGTCAGATCGGAACCACCGGAGTTCGAAAGCACCAAAGCGTAGGTCGCTAGCGTATTCACTGTTACGTTACCGAAATTGTGGTTCGGTGCCGAAACAGCCAACTGAGGCGCGGCGGTGCCGGCCGTGCCGGTCAATTCCACCGGATCGGTGGACCACCGGTCCCCAACAAAACTGAAGGTGCCGTTAGCTTTGCCAGCCTTGCTTCCCTTAAACGACACGGTGAAATTTGCTTGCTGGCCTGCAGGTATGGAAACCGGAAATTGTAGACCGGAAACTGAAAACTCACTGCTCGAAACACTGGCCTGGGTCAGGATCACGGGCGTCGTGCCATTGTTCGCTACCGTGGCGGGATGAGAAACGGTCTTACCCAGGTTTGTGCTACCAAAATCCACAGCGGCGGGGACTACGTGCACAGCCGATTGACTGTTGGGATTTTGTGCGTTTACGAGTCCGGTGCAGCCCGTGCTCCCGAGCAGCGGAGCCAAAATCGCAAGCCATACGACCAGCGCTCCTGCGTAGTTTGAAATCCGTGCAGCCCTACGCTCCAGCAGTTCAGAGCACTTGTTACGTATTCCCATATCTCCCCCAAAAATATCGTCTGGGGGCAGATTAAGTTTGGTGTCTGCTATCTACTACTGGCGGGTCGTCCAATTTTGGGGCAGGTGTAGCCTGTACCTACGGTCAAAAAACCTACCCCCGTCTTTACTACAATTTAATAGGTAAGTTCTATTAACTTCACAGTAACAAGTCTTGGGATGTTATCTACCGTTGCGAGAGAGGGCGTTCGAGAGGACGCGTTGAAACGCGCACGGGTCGCCTCGAAGTCAGCCCGGCGTCACGAATTTTGTAGATCAGAGCGCGATAGCTGATCTGCAGCGCAGCTGCAGTTTTGCGGCGGTTCCACTGATGGGCGCGCAACGAATCCAGGATCACGTTGCGTTCGAGTTCTCTTATGGCGGCCTTCGCGATGCGCTTCAAAGGAACTTCACCGACGGCTGTTTTTACATGAGATCGAATGGTTGTTCGGCCTGAAGTAATGGTCTGGCCGACTGCTGCTTCGGGACCAATCAATACGTGTCGTGCCATGCCGTTGGAAAGCTCGCGAATATTGCCGGGCCAATTGGAATTCTGTAGATATTCGATCATCTCGGCGCTGAGGGGTATGGATTCGATGCCGAAATGCTCTCCATGCATGGTGCGGAAGTACTCTGCCAGAACAGGGATGTCTTGCTTGCGCTCGCGGAGCTGCGGCAGACGGAAGCGCACTACGTTGATGCGATAGTACAGGTCTGAGCGAAAGTTGCCGGCGACAATTTCCTGCTGCAGATCCTTATTGGTAGCACAAATTACGCGAACATTCACGGCCCTGTCTGACTCGCCGCCGATGCGGGAGAATCGGCCGTCTTGAAGAAAGTGAAGTATTTTGCTTTGCAAAGACATTTCGAGGTCGGCAATTTCATCTAAGAAGAGAGTTCCGTTGTTGGCGAGTTCCACTCGACCAGGTTTGCAAACATGAGCTCCAGTGAACGCACCTTTTTCGTAACCAAATAATTCGCTCTCCAGGAGATTGCCTGGGATGGCGGCGCAATTTACTTTGATGAATTCGCCCTGGCTAAACCCGGAGCGAGAATGGATCCATCTGGCCATGACTTCTTTTCCGGTCCCGCCCTCGCCACAGAGCAAAACTGGGATGTTCGTGTTGGCGATTTTCTCTGCCCAGCTCCGCACCTCAGCCATGGCGTCAGAATATCCAAAGAGGACCTGATCAGGTGGGACGGCGCTACTTGAGAGTCGAGCGCTCGATCGCGTTGTAGGTACAGGGTTCATGAGCAGGGGTCCTCCGTGGTTGCACTCTATTAGCCAACCATCGAGGGCATTCCCAGGGTTGGCACATTAGCCGTAACCTATTGGGGTTAAATCAAATGTGCGAAATTGAGGGTGTAGTTCTAGTACTAATTTAGGAAAAAATCAAGCCAACCGCGCCTTGGAAATGGAAAATTGACGGAATATAAAAGAAGAGTTTTCCACCGAGACTGCTTGCAAGGCATTGAAAACGTCACTACACATTGAGGTTTGAACTATGTCAAAATTAATGCCCTGCCTGGTTCGCCCCCGCCGGCGACAAGATGCTGCTTACGATCTGGGTTCGATGAGCGAATGCTGGTGATAGTGACGATACCAATCGAATGTAAGGACATGTTGCGCGATGACCGGCATCGCCGGGAATCGGAGAAGTGATGTCCGACAAGCCCGTGCGTCCTCAATTTCCAAGCTTGAAACTAGATCAACTCGTTTACATCGAGCTTGAATCGGGCAATGGCGGCATGATGCTGACGATCTCGGAAGAGGGATTCAGTTTTCGCGCCGTTACTCCGGTTCGCCCGAGCGGAAGAATACCGTTTTCTTTTAGCATCAACGGCACCGACAAGCTGCAGGGCTTTGGGAAAATTGAGTGGACCAAGGACGACGGCAAAGTAGCGGGCTTGCAGTTCACGGACGTAACGACAGAGTTTCTCAACGCGGTCAGGAAATGGCTGGTAAAGTTAGGTGGTCCATCCACGCCTTCGTATTCCGACACTTACACAAACAATTCCACCGACGCGAATCTCGGGCAGCCAGAGTTCGAGACCGCACAAACCCCGAATTTTGAACCACCCGCCGACGCCAATAAGGTTCAGCACCAACAACCTGAGCTCGGCCTTAATTTTAGTCCTGCTCTCAACACTTTCGATCCGCAGCCTCACACAGGGTTTGCCCAAATTTCTTCACGCGAGGTTCCGACGAGAGAGGTTCCCAGGAGCGCTCCAGTGCTGAGCGACTGGAACTATCCTGACGGATCGCCGGAACACACCAGAGCCCGGAAAAATGGTATTGGGATTACTGCCGTAGCGATCTGCTTTGCGGCGCTCATTATCATTCTGTATGGCTACCGTGAAGCGGTAGGACAGTCTCTAATCAACTTGGGTCAGAAGATCTCGTCCAGTTCGGAAACTTCTCAATCCCAACAACCCAGGGAGTCCCAGGCCGAACCCACCAAGAGGCCGATTGAAACAAAAGCCACGACGGCGCAAGTGCCGACCGCTGGAGTGAAGAAGGAAGATGCTGGCAAGTCGCCGGAACCCGTCATCGATACCCACAACAATCCGGCGAACGCGGCTCCGGCGATGAAACCCGACAATGCATTCCGAGATGCCCGACCGACCACCACGCCGGAACAAACCTCGGTCATCGATTCTCGTATCCACGACCCCGCAGAGCAGGCGCGGTCGCTCTGGTCTGCCGTCGCCCAAGGCAATACATCTGCAGAGGTGGCACTTGCACGACTCTATCTAATAGGGGGTGGAGTGCCGAAGAGCTGCGATCAAGCTCGGGTGTTACTACAGGCTGCTGCGCGGAAAGGAAATGGTGAAGCTCTGGACAAACTGTCGCAGCTTGACCGTCAAGGCTGCCCCTGACCGTTTATCCGACTAGGAATTAGAGAGAGGTTTGAGTCGAAGTTCTGTCTGGTGCGATAATTTCAGTTGTGACGAGCGTTTTCGCCGCGAATAATGTCGTAACGTTCTATGACCGCTGCAACACCCAATCGCATATTCCTAGCTTCCGTGCGCGGCTCGACGCGTACAACTTTTCCCGCCGCTCTCACAAAAACTTCTGACCCGTGCGTAACTTCTGTCGGCAGCGTCAGCGTAATGTCCAACTCCGAACCAGCTTGAAGGTCCTGCTCGATCACGAAATAGAGGCCTCGAGTGGAGATATCTCGGGTCTCTCCCGCTTGCAAATCCTGAACGTCGGCGGGCATTCGAATCATGACCGGTAAAGACAAGTCATAACGGCGAGCATTACGTCGTTCCGTCATTCCCCCCATCCTCTATGCACGCGACGGATTAGCTTGACCCTAATCGCGCCCCCCTTTACGAGCGACCTTACTGCAATTCCCGGCGCCCCGCCACGACGAAGCGGTGAAGTAGTTTATATAGTGCTCTAAAGATCAACGTCTCCCTGGAGGCCCGACACCCTAGTCGTGCCGGCTTCCGATGCCGACAGTCGTCGGTTCTTCGGGCGCGGGAGCCGCTACCGCAGGGGTCGCGACGCTAGCTTTTCTCGAGCGCGGGGTATCCAGATTGAATTGCCGCATCTTGTACAGCAGAGCTTTATAGCTGATGCCCAGCATCTTCGCGGCATCTTTGCGGCACCACCGGGTCTTCTCCAGAGCGTCGGCGATCGCCTCCATCTCTGCTTCGTCTTTGAGACCACGGACGAGGGCCTTCAGTCCTTGCGGCTCGCGGTGCACGACCGGCTCAGCACGCGGTGAGGTACGTTGTCGCGCGGAAGACATTTCTACGAGCTCCCGGAGACTGCCTTCGTCATCCTCAAGAATCACGTAGCGCTTGACGAAGTTTTCCAGTTCACGCAAGTTGCCCGGCCACGGATAATTAACCGCAGCATCCAAGAGGTACTTCGACGGACCCTGCGGCGTCTTGCCAAATTTCTCACTGTACTTCTGCAGGAAATGGCGGAAAAGCAGAGGAATTTCGGAAGCGCGCTCTCGCAAGGGCGGCACATTAATCGAGAGGACGTTTAACCGGTAATAGAGGTCCTCACGGAATCTCCCGGTCTTCATCGCCTCCTGTACATCCACGTTGGTAGCCGCCAGAACACGCACGTCCGTATCCACCAGATGGCGGCCACCGAGACGGGAGTACTGATGATCCTGCAGCACGTGCAGAAGTTTGGCTTGGAGATGTGTGGTCATTTCCGCAATTTCGTCCAGGAAGATGGTGCCCTTATTGGCCATCTCAAACTTGCCGGGTTTGGCACGCACCGCGCCCGTGAACGCACCCTGCTCAAATCCAAATAGTTCCGACTCCAACAATTCACCCGGAAGAGCTGCACAGTTTACTTTAATGAAGGGCTGCGTGCGTCGCTTGGAGCGCAAATGAATCATGCGCGCCACTACCTCCTTGCCCACTCCGCTTTCTCCACAAATAAAAACCGGCACATCGACGGGGGCAATCTGAAGTATCTGTTGGCGAATTCTTACCATCTGCGGACTAGCCGCCAAGAAACTGATATCTTCGGTGATCTGTTCACAGTAATCGCGAAGCGCCAGATTCTCCGATACCAGAGCTTTCTTCTGGCGCGATTTGAGCATCGCAGCATCGAGTTCCGTCTTTTCAAACGGCTTGGTCAAATAATCGTGAGCGCCGATGCGTATCGCTTCCACAACTGTTCCAACCTCGTTGGAGCACGACAGCATGATCACGTTCAGGCTGCGATCTATCTGCATCAACTCCTTGAGAGTTTCGATGCCATTCAATTCAGGCATCAACACGTCGAGAATGATGAAATCAGGGCGCTCCCCGGCGTTTACTTTTTGAATCGCCTCTTTGCCGGAACTGACGGCTTCCACGTCAAAACCGTCCACTTCTAGAAGTGTCTGGAGATATTTGCGAATGCTAGGCTCGTCATCAATGACGAGAATTTTTTCCTTGAGTTCTTTTGCAGCCATGACTTTTGTTCCTTTCTGATGCCAAAAATTTCGAACTAGCTTGGGTCCATCGGCAGTAAAAATGTAAATGTGCTACCGCGTTGATGTTCGCTTTCCACCCAGATCTTGCCCCGGTGCGCCTGAATGAGCCTCTTGGCAATAGCCAAGCCTAATCCCATGCCCGATGTATTGCGATCCACTCTGACAAAATCTTCAAAAATTTCTTGGTGATGCTCCGCAGCGATTCCTGGACCAGAATCGGTCACGCTCACTTCCACGCTGTTTGGACGCGGCAAACGGAAACGGCGGCGCTCCTGCGCGGGAGCGACACCGGCAACGCGGCGCTCCCAGAAATGCGGTCCTGCACGCAAGGTGACGCTTCCCCCTGGTGGGGTATGTTTCAACGAATTATCCAGCAGGTTGGCGGCCGCCTGCTGAACCTTTTGGTAATCGAATCGGAAAGTTGGAATGGAGGGGTCGAAACTCGTCTCCAACTTCACGCCTTTGCGTTGAAACGCTTCGGACCAGCGTTTCGACAGTTCATCCAGGCAATCGCGCAAGTCGTTTTCGCGCAGTTGCAGCACCAACTTCCCGCTTTCCAGAGCGGAATAATTGAGGAACATGGAAACCAGTCGCACAAGCCGTTCGCAACTGTCTTTGGATTCTTCCAGAATGTCCTGCTGTTTGTCCGACAGGCGGCCCAACGAGCCTGTTAGGAGAAGGTCGTAATAGCCCTTGATGACGGCTAAAGGTGTTTTTAACTCATGGGCCGCCGAGGCGAGGAAGACCGTCTTCTGCCGGTTCACTTCCTGTAGCTTGAGATATGCGGCCAGCAAATTGCGATAAGTGATTTCACGTTCCTGCAATAGTTCTTGAACAGTGACTTGGGTGGCAGCTTCTGAGGCTGCGGTGTTCTGTTCTTTCGTCGGAATTTCCAGCTGAATCACCAGCCAGTCCGGCTCGGGCATCCATTTGACCAGCGCACGAGACTTTGCGTCCCCAATCTCGACATCCAATTCAACGCGATGTTCTCCACTTTCGATCAATTTAAAAATATGGCTCTGCTCCACTTTTAGAATGTCCTCAAACAGATCAAGGCTTTCCTGATGATCCAAGCCTTTGGAAAGCAGGTATTGGCGCGCTCGCTGATTCATGAGCAGCACTCGTCCTGTGCGGTCACCCACGAGCAGAGAGCTATTCACAGCATCCATCAGCCCGTGAACCAAGCTGACCGGCAATACGTCCGAGGGCCGCTCTGGGGCTATCGTTCGAACCTCAGGCGTCGCGGAGTCATCGGCTATCGAAGAGGTGGCAGTGTTTTCAACCATTAGTCCTGTTGCGGGCTCGTCGGGGAGTGGCAAAAATTTTCCTATGAGGGCTGGCCCATACTGGCAAAGGAGCTATAGGCTGTCAATGGTAAAAGCGTTCCATTTGCACAATATCGGAAGCCAACTGGATATCAAATGAAAGCGCTCTGACCTTTCCGCAAGTAACTAAATTCCTGGCACGTATCGCATTCATTGCAAGGAATTTATATTGAATGCATGCAGCATTCAACTGGCATTAAAGATGCTCGTAACCGTACTAGGTCCCTAGTACTAAGAGAGCAAAAGTGGAAATCGATCTAATCAAGGAAAGTCAGAGCTTGGACCCATCTACCACTCGACGATCCTCACGGCTCCGTCTGCAAGTTCCTGTCTTCTTGCGCGCTACTGATGCATCTGGCGCGGACTTTATAGAGCTAACCAAGACTCTGAACATCAGTTCTACCGGGGCTTGCATAACTTCAGCCCACCAGTTGAGGCGGGACCAAATCGTCCATCTAACCATTCCGGCCCCTTCTCCGGCTTCTTCCAGTATCGTTCCCAGCGAAACGCCGCCCATCGTCGCTCGCGTTTTGAGACAAGACACGGCAGGCGAAATGCGGCTATTTGGATTGGAATTTCTCCGAGCAATTGAGTAATTCTGTGCACTTTTGGCCTAATGAACCGGCCAATCGATACCATTTCCCCCGACTAGCCACCAGCGGCGGATGCCCACAATTTGGCCGAGTTGCCGTATATCGTGCTTTTGTAATAGCATAGCGACACGCTTTGCGCATTGAGTGCCGCGAGTGGGCCCGACTCGCTCTAATTTTGATTGGACTCCGGCATGCAACCTCTAACGGCAGCCTCAATGTTTTACCCCACCCCCGCGGGGACAGGCAAAGGTTAGGTTAAGACCCGATATGCCCAGCCCCGGCGTCCCAGCGCCCCCGCGCACGTCACTAGAAGACTCTTATCTCGAGTTGCTCACCGACACGCTCGAAACTCTCGATGCCCCTGCTCGAGGACAATTCCTGCAGCGCTATCTTCGGGCCGTTACCCACCTGGATCTGCGGGAGAATGTTTGCCTTCAGCTTTGGGACGAGATGCTGACGCGCCGACGCCAACTAAGTGAAGCGCTCAAGCGCACCGTTTCGCTGAAAACTGCGTTGATGGATGTTTTTGCCACAGCAGGCTTGCTGCGTGTCCCGGTCATCATCGAATATGACGAATTGAAAAAGCTGCAATTGAACGCGGTAACCGATTCTCTGACAGGTCTCTACAATCGGCGAATCTTCAGTGAGTCTTTTGAACGTGAACTGAATCGCGCAAAACGCTACAGCGTTCCTTTCGGCCTAGTGATGATGGACATGCATCGCTTCAAAGAAGTAAACGACAAGCATGGTCATCCGCGCGGCGACGAAGTGCTTCGTGTGGCGGCCGAAACGCTAAAAAAGGCATTGCGCACTTCTGACTTGGCGTTTCGAATCGGTGGAGATGAATTCGCTCTGATTTTGCCGCAGACCGATGCCGCTCAGGCTTTGGCTCTTAGCCGTCGTGTCGAAACTGTGTTCGAGGAAAGCTTAAAACCCCTTCAACTTAGCGTTACGGTCGGAATGGATCACGGCGTTGCAAATTACCCTCAGGATGCAGATAATTCCGAGGATCTCGCGCGCATCGCCGACGAACGCCTGTATCAGAGTAAACGTGCGAATCAGGCGCGAACTCAGGAACCTCCCCCGCGGGCACCTGAACCGGTCGCGTCGCAACCACCGGCTGCACCGGTTCCAGCCGCACCCGAGAAACCTCCTTCATCCGCCGGGCCGATCTCTATCGAGTCGAAGCGCGAACCCGAAAAAACGGAACAGTCAACGGCCACTGGGAACAAAGCGTCCGAGGCTGCCTCAAAGCCTTCGGCAATTTCTCAAGCAGCACGCGCGTATATCGTCCCGCGCAAAGCCGAACGCGTCTCGATGACTGGCACTAATGCCTACGCTGTCCTCGGCGAGCAAGGCGCTCGTCGCGCCCGGGTCCTGGACCTGGGCTTTGGCGGCGTCGCGCTCGAACTGGATTCCTCAGAAGGTCTAACGGAGAACGTAATCGCCATTCTTCATGTCCCGATACTTCCGCCGGTGCGCGTTAACCTAAAGCCTGTCTGGTCGCATCGGACAGACGTGGGCAGTTATCGCATAGGATGCACTTTCGTATCTTAGTTGGCTCTTGATCAATCCCCAGCGCATTTCTCACGCACAACTTTGAGCTCCATTAGCAAACCTTTGACAGGTCGCGTATAATCGGTGATAACCACGCGACTTAGCGACGCGGCAGTATCCAGCAATGTTGCCGTGCAGACCGGACGCGATGGATTGGAGCCTCATGAAACCCGGTATTCATCCCGACTATCACGCAGTTACCGTACATTGTGCCTGCGGGCACACCTTCCCTACTCGTTCGACCATCAAGGGCGACACGTTGCGCGTGGAAATTTGTTCGAACTGTCATCCCTTTTTTACCGGGAAGCAGAAGCTAATCGATACAGCAGGCCGCGTGGAGCGTTTCACCAAAAAATACGCTAACGCCGCTGCCAAAGCCACAGCCGCCAAGAAGTAGTTTTAGGTAAGCTATCGCGATCTGATCGCGCGTCACGCCGTCATTTGACGGCGTGATGTGTCCGATTCGCAGTGCGTGTAGAATAGCGTTCCATCGTGGCTGACCAATCTCGCATGTTCGAAGGCACGCGATCCGAAGCGCTGGTAGAAACCGGACCTCCACGGATCACGCTGCGTAATTCCTTCGCGCACCCATTCGATTCTGCGATTGCCGCAGCGCGCACCTGCTACGCCTCCAAACTGATAGGGCCTGAGGAAATTACTGACAAGCAACGCGTGAACATCGGTGCGGGCACGTTCTATAGCGGGCATCACACGGTATACCAGCACGCTCATTTTGAGTTCGGGCTGGAAAATGTCAGCCGTCAGTTTGTATGGTCGTTCCTCCATGCGCATCCTTTCTACAATTCTGAGCAGCAAAGCCAGCGCTATGTCCGGCTGGACCGAGCCCATGCGTACGTTCCGCCGGTATCGCTATTTTTTGATGAAGGCAGCAAGGAAATTTACGAACGAGCGATCGCTCGCGCATGGGATTACTACCGTGAGCTTTCAACGCTTTTAGTGGGTGATGCCCGCTCCATTTTAAGCGACATCTGGCACATTGGACCGAGTTCGCATCCGAAGCGATTGCACAAGATCGAAAGGTCCGCAGAAAAGCGCGCCATAGAAATTGCGCGTTACGTCCTGCCGATTGCCGCTTTCACAACCATGGTGCACACCGTTTCGGGCATCGTCCTACATCGCCTGTGGCGCATGACGACCGCCTGCGACACTCCCAACGAGGCGCGTGCAGTCATCGGTGCAATGGTCGCCCAGGTTAAAGAAGTCGACGGACAATTTTTTGATCGCTTCGGTACAGAACCCATCGGAGACATTCCTGAGTGGACCGGGGGATGTGCCGCGAAAGATACATCTCCAGCCGGCCGCAACGGAAGTGGCACGGGTTCACCACAGGCGGACTTCGTCCGCGAATTCGACCGCACCCTCGAAGGAAAAACTTCCAGGCTGATCGATTATTCGGCTAACGCTCCGCGCGTAATCGCGCAGTCCTACCGGGCAGTCGTGGGTCTCACCGAAGCGCAGTGTTCCAACGCAGAAGCGATCGACAGACTCATGAATCCAGCGCGAAATCTATATCGGCTCGAGACATTGAATGTCGGTGTTCATGCGCCCATGATGCGCGCCCTGCAACACGTCAATTACACATTTGCCAAGAAGATTAGTCACACCGCTGACAGCCAGGACCAACGTCACCGCATGGTGCCAGGTTCTCGCCCGCTGCTTACTCTGACTGATACTCGCGCGCCGGATTTCATCACGCCAAAATTACTCGAACAAAATGCGCGAGCCCGCGAAGTTTACGATCGGGCCATGCTTGACGCGTGGGAAGCTAAGAATGAGTTACTCGATCGCGGCGTACCAGCTGAATTAGCTCTGTATCTGTTGCCCAATGCGAAATCCATTCGGGTGGTAGAAACAGGATCGCTGGTCCACTTGCTGCATAAGTGGACCATGCGCACTTGTTTCAACGCCCAGGAAGAGATCTACCAGTCATCCATGGATGAAGTTCAACAGCTTCGCGAGGTACACCCGGAATTAGCGCGTTATGTGGGACCACCGTGCTACGTGCGCGCAGGAGTCACTACACCGATCTGCACGGAGGGGTCTCATTTTTGTGGAATAAAAGTCTGGTTGGACTTCCCAAATATCGCTCGGCCTATATAATTCACGTTCAGCTGCACCACCGTAGAGTCACGGGACCAGACATCGGATGCACCATAGGTAGTCCCGAGCGCCTCGACTCCAGCAAATTCTCTTTGAGCGCAAAATACCATTTCGCCGGCCGGTCAGCATCATCAATCAGCATCAAGCGAGGGTCGTGTTGAAGACCTTCCGCCTGCTGGATCATCGTCTCCTGATCCTGCCGCAAAAATTTCTTCGCAAATACTCGAAAAGTCGGTACGACCAGAGGCATCCAGCGCACGAGATTCCAAGCCGCTACGAAATCAATGCGGCACAGATCCCGCCGAACCGGTGTCACCGTCGCCCGGCTGGAAAACCATAAATGGCCACTCCGTATTTCTTCTAGTCGCATGTTGGGCAGTACGAAATCGATCATTGTCGTGGTCCCCTGGCCTGAAAAATAACGCAGGAGTTTGTAGGGTGCACTGTTGGACGAGGGTTCGTGTCGGCTCATTCGGAAGCCGTTCGGAATGGGCTCGAAGTGTTTCTCCTTCTCATGAATGCTGCGCCGGCTTCGCCAGTACCACGATTGATGCACGAAGGGTCCGTGCGCCGGGTCCATCAGGCCGATAATTCCCTGGTCAACGTGAGATGGAAGCTCACAAGCCAGCCGCGTAGTTTTGAATTTGTCGCTAAAGACCGGCAAGGCCGGCGCAGGAGGAACACTCGTGGGCCTGCGTGCTCCAGGCGCGGTCATGTACACCCAAACGAAACCGTCGTGTTCTTCACAGGGATAATGGCCGGCAAAGATCCGATCGACGCGCAGTTTATCCTGGCTAGCCAGGGACGGAATCTGGACGCACTGACCGCTACAGGCGTCGAACTTCCAGCCGTGGTAACTGCACTCGACCGTTGCTCCATCAAACCTGCCATAAGAGAGAGGAATCCCTCTGTGCGGACAAGAATCCCGAATGGCAAATGTTTTACCTTGCGACGTACGACCCAGAACTAACGGAACTTCAAGCAACATCGCTGTCGATAGCTTACGACCTGTTATTTGCGTGCTTCTTAGAGCCGGATACCAGAAATCCCAAAGGAACCCTGGCTCCGCGTCGCTCACACGGTCCCGAGGGCTGGGTCCGGCAACTCGTAAGGGGTCCTTCACACCGTTGGTCATCGGCACCAAATGTAGTACACATCTACCGACGCATCAACGACGTATGGCTTCGTCCGGACATCCGAGGATTGAGGCAAACCCGAAAACGTATCCGTGAATGTCCATCCGGGGCTATTCGGTAATATTCTCCACGGGTTAACTGATACATTACAATGACTTTTTTGATGCATTCGGATTGGATTATGTTAAAATCGGGCTCGTCGTTAGGCTAGTCCAGCGGTTGCTCTTGCAGGGTTTTAGGGTGCCCCTCATTCCTCTCGTGTCCGGTGGATCTCCCCGCAAGACCAGAATAAAGGAAAAGCTTGTGAAAATCCGACTCTCCATCGGCGCGCGGACCTACCTTCTTATCGCCATCGCCTCGGCAACCGTCTGCTCCATCATGGTATTCTGGGCGTCCCTGTCAGCGAACCGCAGCAGCGAGCAGCCGTCAGCGTTTTTCCAACCTCTCGCAGCGGCTCCTATTTGGCCGCTTCCCTCCGCTCTGAATACGCCTGAAACGGGGACTCGCCGCGCTGTGTTTCCGTATTCGGTTATCGCTGGCGGAGCGGATTCTGCCCAGGAATTGCGCAACGCTGTAATGAGAGACTCTGTGGTCGCTCAGCACTATTCTGACTTTGATCTGGCAAATGTACGTCGCGTGACCCTTACTGCTCCGCAGCTCATGTATGTTTCGTACAGAATCGGAAATAAGATCTTCTGGACGAAGCGCAGATTGACGCTTGCAAAGGGCGAAACGGTGTTAACCGACGGGCACGCGATGGCCAGAACGCGTTGCGGAAATCGCGTCTCGGCCTTACCAATAAGGCCCAATGCTCTCGCTGAACCAACACCCGAAGAATTCAATGCGCCGGAGCTTCCGCACGCTGCATCTACTCCTTACTTAGCAGCCTATTCACCGGTGCCGTCTAGCAACTCTGTGGGCGGCGGCGAGGCTCCGATTACTGTATCTTCGCTCACTCCGTTGGCTCCCTTTTTTCCCTTCCCCGGGGGCGGCGGAGTTACTGTTGGGGGCGGACACACTTCAACTACGCCTCCAGGCGGTGGCGGCACCACACCTCCAGGCGGTGGCGGCACGACGCCTCCAGGCGGTGGTGACACGACGCCTCCGGGCGGTGGCGGCACGACACCCCCAGGTGGTGGTGGCACGACACCCCCAGGTGGTGGTGGCACGACACCCCCAGGTGGTGGTGGCACGACACCCCCAGGTGGTGGTGGCACGACACCTCCAGTCGGCGTTCCTGAACCGGGTACGGCAGCAATGGTTTTGGTAGGCCTGGGCGCGGCGGCCTGGATGGCGCGGCGTCGAAGCAAATTGTGCTAATGTTTATCAAGTGAACTCCACGTTCTATTAGCGGTTCCTCTTCAGGCCAATCGGCTTATACCCTTCTCTACTCTCGTTGCTCGCTTTGTGGACCAAAAATTTTGTTTGCGAGGATTTCTATGGCCGTACTGACCCTATCGGAAAAACTGGACCAGCTCGGAGCTCGCTATGACGAGTTGACGAAGCAACTTTCGACGTCGGAGATTGTCTCCGACTCTGCTCATTTCCAGAAAGTAGCCAAGCAGCACGCCGAGCTGGAACAGATCGTCGAGAAGCATCGCGAGTTCAAACAGATCGAAAAAGATTTGGCTGGCGCTCACCAAATGATCTCCGAAGCAGAGGATTCGGAGATGAAGCAGCTTGCCTACGATGAAGAAAAACAGCTGGTTGCGCGCAAGGAAACAGTCGAGCGCGAATTGAAGTTACTGCTGCTCCCCAAAGACGCCAATGATGAAAAGAGCGTAATTGTCGAAATCCGCGCAGGGACGGGGGGCGACGAGGCGGCGCTTTTCGCCGCGGAACTGTTTCGTATGTACTCGCGATACGCGGAAACATTGGGATGGAAAGTGGAAGTGCTCGAGAGTTCTCCCTCATCGCTTGGAGGCTTGAAGGAAATCGTTGCTGCCATTCAAGGCTATAAGGTGTATTCAAAGCTGAAATATGAAAGCGGAGTGCATCGCGTGCAGCGCGTACCAGCCACAGAACAACAAGGAAGGATACACACGTCCGCAGCAACTGTTGCGGTACTTCCGGAAGCTGATGAAATCGATATCAAAATTGAAGCCAAGGATTTGCGAATTGACACGTTCTGCTCTTCCGGACCTGGCGGTCAGTCTGTAAACACCACGTATTCAGCGGTGCGTATCACTCATTTGCCTAGTGGATTAGTCGTTTCCCAGCAGGACGAAAAATCACAGATCAAGAATCGCGCTAAAGCCATGCGCGTTCTGCGCGCCAGGCTCTATGAATTGGAACAGGAGAAGCAACAAGCCGCCATCGTTGCGGAACGCCGAGGTCAAATCAAGACCGGCGATCGCTCGGAAAAGATTCGCACGTACAACTTTCCGCAGAATCGGGTCACCGATCACCGCATCGGTCTGACGCTACATCAACTGACGGATGTGATGGACGGCAAGCTCGCTCCACTGGTGGACGGACTGGTCTCGCACTACGAAGCCGAGAGGCTGGACCAGGAATTAGGAGCGGCCTGAGTTTTTCTAGCCGAACAGATTTCTTTGTGAGGGTCACAATCCATAATTGTCTCTACGCTCACACCGATGGATATACGTGACGCCCTAAGAACTGGCATTTCTCGTCTTCGCGCAGCGCAGGCCGCCTCGTATACACTCGCGGCGGAGCTTTTATTGCTGCACGTACTGCAGAAAGATCGCGCATGGTTATATGCACATCCGGAAGAGCAGATCATAACCCAGGATCTTGATCGCTTTTTGGCTTTAATAACACGCCGTTCGAACGGTGAACCCACGCAGCATCTCACCGGCAAGCAGGAATTCTGGAGCCTCGAATTCGAAGTTACTCCTGATGTCCTTATTCCGCGTCCCGAGACAGAACATGTACTCGAGGTGGCTCTCGACCGCCTAGCGCTCCGCGAACTTCGAGCTGGACGCTCGCAAAAAACAGACGGTGAGGGCTTTCTTATCGCCGACATCGGCACAGGTTCGGGTTGTTTGGCTGTCGCACTTGCAAAGGAATTACCAAGTGCGACGATTTACGCGACGGACATTTCCTCGGCTGCGCTCGCTGTCGCTAAGAGAAATGCTGCCCGTCACTCGTCAGATCGGATTCACTTTTTAGAAGCTGACATGTTCCGGCCAATCGAGGCCAAATCTTCCCGCATCCCTTCGGTTGAAAAAGCCGCAGGCCATTCGCCGGTACAAACTGCGGAGCTCGAATCGGCGTTTGACCTTGTGGTCAGCAACCCGCCATATATTCCCTTGCGTGATGCCGAAACTCTGGCGCGCGAAGTCCGCGATCACGAGCCAGCCGTCGCGCTGTATGGTGGCGAAGAAGGATACGAGCTTTACCCTGGCTTGATTGCACTAGCGGCTTTTCATCTGAAGCCGGACGGCATTTTCGTCGCCGAACTCGGACACGATAGTCTTCCTGCTGTTCAGCCTCTCCTTGATTCGCGTGAGTGGACCGCAGTTGGGGTCACCAACGACTTGGCGGGGATCCCGAGGGTCATAGCTGCGGAACGCCGAAGAGCTTCTCAATAGAGTAGCGAGGTCCTTCAAGTTCGCTTCACCCGACTTCACGGCCTCATATCGGCAATGCGTCCGCCGGTTGTAGAGCGCTAACCGCTGGCGTACGCTTAAGCGCTATGCCGGATCTCGCACGTTTCCGAGCTAAGCGTGACGCTGCGGCTGAGCTGTCGCCACTCGGCAGCGCATCCATACTGCATGTCGATATGGATGCATTCTTCGTTTCTGTGGAGCTTCTGCAGCGCCCGGAACTTCGTGGCAAGCCGGTCGTCGTGGGCGGACGTCCCGACCAACGGGGGGTGGTTACTGCCGCCAGCTATGAGGCGCGAAAGTTCGGCATTCAATCAGCCATGCCGCTGCGAACCGCGGGACGCCTCTGCCCTCACGCCATTTTTCTGGACGGGCACCACGTGCAGTACGCGCAATGGAGCGATCGAGTCGCCTCCATCCTTGCGAGGTTTTCGCCAGTAGTGGAGATGGTGTCGATTGACGAAGCATACCTTGATCTTGCTGGAACGGAACGACTGCACGGGCCACCGTTGGCGGCGGCAGATAAATTACTTCGCACCGTCACCCGGGAAACGGGCCTCCCGTGCTCGGGCGGATTAGCTTCGACACGGCTGGTTGCTAAGGTCGCTTCCGATCAAGGAAAGCCACGAGGGCTCGTGTGGGTCCCAGCAGGGCGCGAAGAACGTTTTCTCGCTCCGCTGCCGGTTCGAAAGATTCCCGGCATCGGAAAGGTTACCGAGCGAGCTTTGCGTGCTTTGGGAGTCGAAACCGTGCAGCAAATCGCAACTCTTCCGCGGGAAAAGCTGGAGAAGATTTTTGGCCAGTGGGGGACGGCGCTATACCGCAAAGCTCGCGGTGGCGATTCTTACGAATTCGTCATCGATGCCGAACCAAAATCCATCTCTCAGAATCACACGTTTAGTGAAGACACCAATGATTCCGCAGCCATGACCGCGATTTTGAGCCACTTATCGCAAAAAGCATGCAAGCGCATGCGTGAAGCTGGATTGAGTGCCCGTACCTTGACCCTCACAATTCGGTATGAAGGATTCGATACGCATACACACTCGAAAACGCTTTCTGAACCGAGTTCGCTCGACGCCGACATCAACGCCGTTTTCCAGGAACTCCTTCAGTGGCATCGAAATCGCAGCCGCAAGGTTCGCTTGCTGGGCGCTAGTTTAAGCGGATTTTCGCATGGGTTACAACAGCTCGATCTGTTGCTTGCCGAACGACGCGATAAACAGCAAAAACTTACGGAAGCAACCGACCGGCTGCGAGACCGCTTCGGCTTTAACAAGGTGCAGTTTGGGGGTTCTTTGCGTCGCAACGAGTCTGACGATCGTTAACTTGTTGCGCGCCAGAGCAAGGCCCAATTGGCAATTAGGTTCCAGTTAACAGCCCATCGGACACCGAGTATGCGAACCACGCTGCCGTGCAGGATAATCACAAGGTGACACCCCGCGAGCTTGCGAATTCGATCTGTGACACGTTGATGCGCAATGGCCATCAAGCGTTCCTGGTGGGAGGCTGCGTTCGGGATTTGCTTCTCGGGCGCGCCCCGGCGGATTACGACGTCAGCACGGACGCCACTCCTGATCGAGTACTGCAGATTTTCCCAGGGTCCGTCGGAGTGGGTGCACGGTTTGGCGTGGTCATCGTGCCGGCTGGGCTGCACAAAGTGGAAGTCGCGACTTTTCGCGCTGACATAGGTTCTGCCGACGGGCGCCATCCCGAGCGCGTGGTTTTCACTCCAAGTCCCGAGCAAGATGTGCAACGTCGCGACTTCACGATAAATGGACTCATGATACGTCACGACTCGGGAGAGGTGCTAGATTTTGTCGAGGGTCAGCGTGACCTGAGCACTGGTCTCATTCGCGCTATCGGTGAACCACAACGCCGATTCGCCGAAGATAAGTTGCGCATGTTGCGCGCGATCCGCTTCTCTGCTCGATTCGGTTTCAGAATAGACGAAGCGACGCTTGACGCGATTCGCGAGCTCGCTCCCGAAATTATTCGGGTTTCTGCGGAGCGCATCCGGGAAGAATTGACGAAGATGTTGACTGAAGGCGCAGCCCGCCGTGCATTAGAGTTACTAGACCGGTCTGGGCTCTTGAGGTATGTACTGCCCGAAGTCGCAAACATGCAGGGTATCGAGCAGCCTCCGCAATACCATCCGGAAGGGGATGTCTGGACGCACACGCTAATTATGCTGGAAGGACTTGCGGCAGGGTGTTCCGAGACTCTGGCCTGGGGCATTCTTCTTCATGACGTCGGCAAACCTCCGACCTTCAAGCCGATCTCCGAAACCGGGGACCGTATTCGCTTTGACGGTCATGTGGAGGTCGGCGTCCGTATGGCCGAAACTATCTGCTGCCGTCTGCGGTTTTCGAATGAGGATACTGACCAAATCATCCCCCTCATTGCCAATCACATGCGCTTTATCGATGTTAAGAAGATGCGAGAATCCACGCTGAAGCGTTTCATCCGCCTGCCACGTTTCGACGAACATCTGGCGCTGCACCGGATGGATTGCCTGTCGAGCCATCGGCGCCTCGATGCCTATGATTTCGTAACCCAAGTCCTAAAGGAGACCCCCGCCGAACAGATCCGTCCGGTCCGATTGCTGACAGGGAATGATCTTCAGGAATTGGGATACCGGCCTGGGCCGCTTTTTAGCGAGATCCTTCGAGCGTTAGAAGACGCTCAATTAGAGGGACAGGTTCAATCGAAACAAGACGCCATCACGTTTGTCTATGAGAACTATGGGATAAAAAAGAGCCATTATGGGTTGAGATCATCTCGGTCCGCATAGGAGGAGCCCATATTCTGCTGATTAAAAAAGATTTACGGTCATGCAGTACTTTAGCTTGACAGACTAAGATTTTATGCCACATGGACTTACATCTTTGAGCATCTTTTCGTTTTTAGCTGCATCTAAGGTTTCATAAGGCCGGACCCTTTCTCCTCCGGACTTTAAGATTAGGGGATAACATGGCTGAGAAAAAATTTGTCATTCCAGACGTCCTTCCCATCCTACCAGTTCGCGACACAGTGCTTTTTCCAGGTGCTGTGCTGCCACTAACCGTGGGACGGGAAAGTTCTCTGGCGCTGGTCAATGCATTGATGGGGGATGAAAAGCTCTTGGGCGTGGTTGCTCAACTTGATCCGCGCGTAGAAGACCCGGCCGCTGCCGACCTGCACAAAGTTGGCACACTGGCGAAAGTACACAAGACCGTCAAGATGCCCAATGGAAATGTGGTCATTTTTCTGGAAGGCCTACAGCGCATCCAGGTAATGGACCTCATCAGTTTGCGCCCATATTTGCGCGCCAAGATCGAAGCGCAGCCCGATTTGCACGGGGAGCAGGACTCGGAGTTGGAAGCTCTGCAGCGCAACGCTCAGGATCTGTTTCGCGATGTCGTTAGCCATTCGCCGCAACTCTCCGACGATCTTCATGGAGCCGCTTCGAATATCGACGACCCGGGCCGTTTGGCGGATTTTATTGCTGGCACCTTGCCGTCACTCTCAACGATGCTTCGGCAGGAGTTGATTGAAACTCCCAGCGTTCGCAAACGGTTGGAAACGTTAATACGCGAACTCTCCAAGGAGCTCGAAGTTCTCGAACTGCGTTCCAAAATCCATGAACAGGTTCAGGAACAGGTGGGCCAGAACCAACGTGAATATTTGCTGCGCGAGCAGATGAAGGCCATTCAAAAAGAACTCGGCGAATCTGATGATTCCATGCAGGAAATCGATGAGCTTCGAAAAAAGGTCGACGAAGCCGGGATGACAGCGGAAGCCAAGAAGGAATGCGATCGTGAGATCAAACGCCTAGCCAAGATGACACCGGCGTCTGCGGAGTATATGGTCTCGCGCACCTATCTGGAATGGATGACTTCCTTGCCCTGGTCCAAATCATCAGGTGCCCAGGAAATCGATATTGCCAAGGGTCGCGAGATTCTTGACGAGGATCACTACGACCTGGAGAAGGTGAAGGAACGGATTCTGGATTACCTGGCTGTCAAAAAACTGCAACCGGGTATGAAGGGGCCAATTCTGTGCTTCGTCGGACCTCCAGGAGTGGGCAAAACTTCGCTCGGCAAGTCCATCGCGCGCGCCTTGGGCCGTAAATTCGTGCGGCTTGCCTTAGGCGGAATGCACGACGAGGCTGAAATTCGCGGACATCGGCGAACGTACATCGGTGCTCTGCCTGGCCAAATCATCCAGGGACTGAAGCGCGCAGAATCCAACGATCCAGTTTGCATGCTTGATGAAGTCGACAAACTTGGACGTGATTTCCGAGGGGACCCTTCGTCTGCTTTGATGGAAGTACTCGATCCTGAGCAAAACTATGCGTTCCGCGATCATTACCTCGATGTGCCCTTCGATCTTTCGAAGGTGCTCTTCATCGCCACCGCGAATTGGATGGATCCAATTCCAGAGCCGCTTCGCGACCGTATGGAGATCATCGAACTACCCGGATACACCGGCGAAGAAAAACTGCATATCGCGCACAAATACCTGATCCCCAAGCAGGCTGCCGAACATGGCTTGAAAGTTGGGGAACAATTGGAATTCAGCGACGACGCGATTCGTGAAATTATTCACAGCTTCACTCGCGAAGCCGGCGTTCGCAACCTTGAGCGCGAAATTGCGACTGTGACTCGTAAACAAGCTCGCCGTGTTGCGGAAGGCAAACTCGAAAAAATGGTCGTCACCCCAGAAATCGTACGTGAATACCTGGGCGTGCCGAAATACCGGACCGAAAAGGAAGTCGAGGAGCGCGTCAAGAAACCAGGCGTAGCTATCGGCTTGGTCTGGACCCCCGTAGGCGGGGACATCATTTTCATTGAAGCCACGCGCATGCGCGGCGGCAAACAATTCACCATGACTGGCCACTTGGGCGAAGTGATGCAGGAGTCCATGACCGCGGCTCTGACTTGGGTTCGCGCAAACGCCGACCGCTATGGCATTGATGCGGACTTCTTCCGCAAGCATGACATTCACATCCACGTGCCTTCCGGTGCGGTGCCAAAAGATGGTCCCTCGGCCGGTGCGGCGATGGTCACCGCTTTAGTCAGCTTGCTTACCGGAAGACCTGTTCGTGATCGCTTAGCGATGACCGGAGAAATGACGCTCTCTGGAATCGTTCTACCGATTGGCGGCGTGAAAGAGAAAGTTCTCGGGGCCAAGCGCGCGGGTATCAAGGAAGTTTTGTTGCCTGCCGATAATGAGCCCAATGCCGTTGCGGATCTTACGCCGGAAATCCTTGGCGATATTAAGATCACCTACGTTCGCACTTTGGAAGAGGTGCTAGAGCATGCGCTTTCGAAGGAAGTTGTAGCGCCTCCACCAATCGTTCCTGAACCTCAGCCGAAGACTGTTGGCCCTAACGCTCCGCGTGCAATTCACTAAGTAATAGCCTGGCAGAAGCTAAGCAATAACGAGCAAAGCGGGCGCGAAGTGTGCGCCCGTTTTTGCTTTTGCCGGTTAGCCCTCGCCCAAAACAAACCCTGCTACTATGTGGCTCCAGCATGCCAGGCCAACCACAAAATGTTTCTGATCTAGCTAGCGAACTTGCTCAACGCCTGCCTGAGGCTCTCATCGGCGAGCGAATCATTCCGCGGTTTGTAGATTCATATGTCGTGGAATATGGACGTCATGCCCTGCAAGTGCACGCCTCGCTATACCGCGATCGCCTCTCACTTTTGCAACGCGAAGCGCTTTTGGTGCTGGCGGTTCAGGCTCTGGCCACGGCCTGTTTCGAACCGGCGAACTTGAAGAAATCCAAGCCACGCACAATGTCACCGAAAGATTCCTCGACTTTTCGACGCAAATTTCTCGCAGCGCTAGGTCGCCAACAAAAATGGACCGTTGGAGACGCGCTCGATTTTCAGACCGATTTGCAAATTTATGAAGAACTCATCAGGCGAAACGCTGCGACGCGGCGCAGTCGAAAGGCTTTTGAAGTTGCGAATCACCCCTTTGTCGATCGCTGCGCTTTCCTGCTGGACTCGTCGTTTATGGAGAAGGCCCGCATCGCCGCGAGCCGCACCCTGGGCGATCTAGAGGATCTGGCCGCCCATGTAATAGCTTCGGCAGCGCCAAAGAACGCCGGCGCAAAATCGCGATAACTTAAGGCCCGTTTTCGCATGGGGTGTGGCAAGCCGCTAAGATATTCGTTCGACCTGCACCGCAGTCCCGTACGCCAGCACTTCCGTTACGCCCTGCATGATTTCTGTGGCGTGATATCGCATACAGACCACCGCGTTGGCTCCGTGTTCGAGAGCGTGTTGCAACATTAGTTCGAAGGCGTCTTCTCTGGTTTTCTCGCAGAGTTCCGTCAAAATGGTGATGTTCCCCCCCCACGATGGTCTGCAGGGCGGCTCCAAGATTTCCGATGACGCTTCGGGACCGCACAATGATTCCTCGCACAATCCCGCAATTTCTAACGATTCGGTACCCAGGCAGTTCCAGTGCCGAGGTTACCATCGAGGTGTCCACTCTCATGCTTATAGGCCTCCTTTTGGCCGTTTACCGCTGCGATTCTACCCACTCACGTCGTCAACCGCGAACAATCTTACTTTGGTACCCTCGATGCACATGGAAAATCTCTATTACTTCCTGGCTGTCCTTCAAATTGGCGTAGGTGTCTACCTGATTTGGCAAGCCCTGCAGTGGCTAGGTTATGTTCGGCGCCGAATGCACATTGATCCGGGGTTTAACGCGCCGCGCGTGGCAGTTTTTTGCCCCTGCAAGGGCCTAGAACCAGGTCTGGAACGCAACCTCGTATCCCTCACCGAATTTAATCATCAGAATTATGAGATTTTTTTTATTCTGGCGTCGGATTCCGATCCCGCCGCCCCGGTACTGAGACGTGTGATGGCTGGTTCACGGCCGAAAGCTCATCTGATTTTTGCGGATATTCCTCAAGATTGCGGGGAAAAGGTAAATAATCTGCGTGTGGCACTAGAGCAACTGCCAGAAGACTTTGAGGTCCTGGTTTTCGCCGATTCTGATAGCAGGCCCGGCAAGGCCTGGTTGCAACGCCTGACAGCTCCGTTAAGCGACGCACGCGTCGGCGCCACTACCACCATGCGATGGTTCATCCCGAATCGCAACGACCTTGCGACGCTCCTCTTAGCTGCCTGGAATGCGCCGATTGTGACGATGCTTACGGAGAAAGGCAAGAATTTCTGCTGGGGCGGCGGAACGGCGATTCGTCGTTCAGTGTTCGAACAAATCGGTGTACTGGACGATTGGCGTACTTCGGTCAGCGACGACTACTCGCTAACCCGCGCTCTGGGGCGCACCCGCCGTTCCATCCTTTTCGTCCCGGAGTGTCTTACGTTGTCCTTTGTGGAATCCAGCTTCAGCGGACTTCTTGAATTTACCAATCGGCAAATCTTGATTACTCGGGTCTATGCTGAAAAAATGTGGGCGTCCGCGGCGGCGACACATTTCCTATACTGCCTTACAGTACTCCTAGGCCTAGCGCTAACGATCGGTAACGCTATTGCGCAGCGCCCCGCTTTCCACATCGCGGCTCTGACTTTTTTCATTCTGCTGCTGTCCGCCATTCGTTCCGGGTTGCGAGTGGCGGGTGTGACGGAGATTTTACCTGCGTCTCGTGCACAAATCATGAGCCAGTCCTGGGTCTACATTATCCTGACTACGGCCGTTCCATTCTTGTATCTGATAAATGTCATCAATTCTGTCGTGACCCGCAAAATCCGCTGGCGAGACATCCATTACGAGTTGGTCTCTGCCAATCAAACGCGCATCGTGGAGTCTTAACGAGTACCTGTAGCAAAATCATAAGGATTTCCACAGCGAACTTGTCCCTGTTAATCGTTACTTAACATCCGTGAAGGAATGTGCTCCCTTGATTTCATCGGAGCGACGTAACACAGTGAGCTGATGGCTTCCATTTACCCGTTTTGACACTCACAAACTGCTGGAAAAGAGGAAAAACTGCGTCACCCATGCAATTCCTACAGGCGGCTATCGATGTGAGACGGCGATACCTCAGTTAAGTCCCGTGTTATCTGTACAAGCATAATAATTTGTAGTTTGGATGAAAATTTGCACCGCTGAAGTGGTTCGGTGCAATGGTCGCAGGTGGACCGTCGGGTGCCCTTTTTCAAGGGCGACGGAAGTGCAGACAACTGTCAACCTTGGCTTCTGCTTGCTGCTTACCTTAGTTCGTCAGTAAAAGCTGGCCCCGCTCAGGGGCAAATCGCAAAAAAACTTATGGTTCTCGGCTGTGGTCGAGGCTGTATTCGGAGGGGTTTAGTGAAGCTAATCCGCAGGAATGAACAACCACATCTGTCTTCGCGGGCAGTCCCGCCTCGCGAGATGTATTTTTTCTACGAAAAAAACACCGGCGTAGCGCATTTTCATGTCGAAGCCGGTGCTGACGGGCAGTTCCCCGTAGACCAAGCAGCTGGTTTGCTCGCCATGCACTGCATGGTTCGTGGCCAGTCTCCAAGCGATTACATCATCATGGTTCAGGCTGAAAGCGATTTTCTGGACGGCCTGAAAGAGAAAGCTGACAAACTGCTCCAAGCAGGGCGTTCGGCCGGCTCGTCGGTAAAGTTGACGCGCCGAGAAGACGAAGTGCTTGGAGGAATCATGCGCAGTCTCGCTAACAAGGAAATTGCGGCCGATCTGAATCTCTCAGAGCGCACCGTCAAATTTCACGTTTCTTCGTTACTGGCGAAGTTCCGCGTCCGCGGACGTCTCGAATTGGTCCGCGAGGCTTCTCGCCACTCAAACGCTCCTGCTCCCATTGCAACCCGAGAGGCAAGAGGAGACTATGGTGATCTACCAAAGGGCTTTTCGTCTGCTCCGAACGTAGTGCCTCTTGTAAAACGCTGCATGGCTTAGTTGCAATTTTTTCAGAGTGCAAGCAAAAGGCCTGCCCAGTTCGGGCAGGCCTTTTTGCTGTATACCTTGGTTCTGTTGCTTATTTCTTGGCGCCATCGTAAAGCTCGGCGGATTTTTCCCAATTCACTGTGTTCCACCATTCCTTGATGTAGTCCGGCCGCCGATTTTGATATTTCAGATAGTAGGCATGTTCCCAGACATCCAGCGCCAATACTGCTTTGCCGCCGCCTGAGAGTGAATACGGAGTATCTTGATTAGGAGTCGATTCGATGGCCAGTTTTCCGTCTCTCGCCAGCAACCAGACCCATCCCGAGCCGAAACGACCCGCGCCAGCCGCAGCAAACTTTTCTTGAAAACCGGAAAATGCTCCGAAAGAAGAGTTGATTGCCGATCCGAGATCTCCCTTAGGCTCACCCCCTCCGCCCTTCTTCATGAGCGGCCAAAACAGCGAGTGGTTCCAGTGCCCGCCGCCATTATTTCGCACTGCGGTGCGGATATTTTCTGGTATCGCATCGAGGTTTTTAAGCAGGTCATCGATCGACTTGGATTGCAAGTCGGCGTGTCCTTCCAGCGCTTTGTTCAAATTGTTGACATATGTTCCGTGATGCTTGTCGTGGTGAATTTCCATTGTCTTGGCGTCAATGTAGGGTTCCAATGCGTCAAATGGATACGGCAACGGCGGTAAAGTGAAGGCCACGAATTTTTCCTCCTCAGATTTTAGAACGTGTTTGAGTGATTCTGCTCCGAGCTTGAAATAAGTTTGAGTCTTTTTTGGTGAGCGGTGCTACTTCGCTTCAATCCTTTTCCAGTACACGGACGCGGTTAGACGTTCGGCGGTCACTCGACCAAATTATAGCGCTTGTGTTCTCGATTGCTGCAACATCCGATATTTCCCCACCTGAGCCCGAACCTTGCCAAAGCAACGCCTTTTACTTAATCGCGTTCTTCCTGTTGGATGCATGAAATCGCCCATTGGGCAGATTCTGCGATTACGGGTTCCGCCACCGCTGCCAGTCGCTTCAATACCTTTAAAACTTGCGCATAACTCTGCGAATCTCTATGCGGATGGGAGTTGCCCAGGGCAATGCATACATTGCGCATCAATCCTTTCCATTTCGTCCGCTTAATTGGACTCCCACGAAACATTCGGCTGAACTGCTCATCGTCTAAAGAGCCAAGCCATTCAAGGCTGGGATGAAACAAGGACTTCGCGGCGTTTAGGGGGGCACTGCTAACCACGTTTATCTCTTTCCATGGATCCGCAAGCGGTGAGGTTATCGCATCTGTTTCTGAAACACTTTGCGCAAAATGACGCGGCTGAAACTCTTTCATCTCCGTTATCGGCGCGCTGCGATTCCAAGGACAAACATCCTGACAAATGTCGCAGCCAAATATGTGTTGACCCATCGGCTTGCGCAACTCCTTCGGGACCGGACCACGCAATTCAATCGTCAAGTATGAAATGCATTTTCGCGCGTCCATCACATATGGCTCGACCAGCGCCGCCGTTGGGCAAGCATCTATGCACTTGCGGCAGCTTCCACAGCGGTCCGCGGCGAGCGTACCCGCGGATCCTGGTGTGGGTTCCAAATCCAAGGTAGTTAGGATTGCGCCTAAAAAGAAGAACGATCCCAATCGTTCATTAAGGAGAAGAGTGTTTTTCCCGAGCCATCCAAACCCGGCATGTTTAGCCAACACGCGCTCGCTTATTGGCCCGGTATCGGAATAGACGCGGCCATCAAATACTTCGCTGTACCGCTCTCGGAGTGATGCCAGCAGCAATTCCAGCTTCGCGCGTAGTACTTGGTGGTAGTCGTCGCCCCATGCGTATCTTGAAATCCATCCGCGGGGGCCACCAGCGTTCGATTCGCTGTCGGCCGACTCTTGCCAGGCTTGTGCAGTGCGGACATGCTCGGTGTTGTAGATCAACGCACAAACAATCACGGATCGGACACCTGGCATTACCTGTTCCAGATTGGTGCGCCTCGGATCGCGAAGATAATTCATCTCTCCGGCGTAACCACGCGCGAACCACTCTTCGTTCCGGGCGAGATCCGGAAATTCATACGCACGAACTACACCCGCCATCGCAAACCCCAGTTCGTTGGCTCGCTCGGAAATCCAGGTTGTAGTGGAAGGGGGCAACATCGCAAAATCTTCTCGGATCCGTGGAAGCTGTGCGGAGGAAGGGAAGCGTCCTAAGGAAATTGTCTGGTAGCGCTGATTACGTCGTCGATACGATAAAACTGCGCACCGCACCCACTTCATCCGTGTAAACATCAAAAACTGTGTACAGCTTGGTGATCTGCAAAAGGTCATGCACCTTTTTAGTAAGATTCAAGAGCTTCAATTCCCCACCGCGATTCTTTACGGTGGTATAGGCACCCACCAACTCTCCGATCCCGGAGCTGTCGATATAATTTATATCCGCGAGATTGACTAAAATCTTGAAACGCTGACCTTCAAGTAGTTCGCGGATCGTCGTTCGCAATAAAGCGCTGCCTTCACCGAGGGTTATACGCCCACTCAAATCCAGCACCGTAACTGGTCCTGCATCCCTGTATGTTGCTTGCAGTAGAGCCATTGTCCCTTTCTACGCTTGATGCGAAGCCGCGCTCTGATCGCCCTTGTCGTTCGCGGTGTGATTCTCTTGACCAGGCAGCTTTTTGGACATGATAATTTCCGCTCCACCGGTCCGGCCATGCACCACATCAAACTCGTCCATGAACGATCGCATCAAAAATATTCCACGTCCCGATGTACTCAGCAAATTTTCTTCCGCCAAAGGATTCGGAACATCTTCCAGCTTAAAGCCCTTACCTTCATCCAAGACGTGGATCACCATTTTGTTCGGAGTAAGCTCTACCTCTAAATAAATCTTTTTCTCGGGACGCTCCTGATTACCGTAGTGAAAAGCGTTGATAACCCCTTCTCGCACTGCCATTCCAATACGATAGCAATCGTCTTCGTCGAATCCGGCAGCTTCCGCAACGCGCAGACACATCTCCTCAGCGAGATTGACGCTTTCTACCTGCGTCTCCAACGTCACATCGAGCTGTTTCTGGTCAGCCATCAAACTTTTTCTTCCACCAAGCAGGCCGGGGCCGCATGAGGCGCCCTATCCGTAACACAGCGACGGAAAAAGAGTCAATGCACCAGTGCCGTAATACCGTATTGTTCCCGTTGTTATGGGGACTCTTCGGTATAACTGCAAAGAACCAAGCCAACCCGGGTTAGTATGGCTGGCGAGATTATACCTGTTAATCGGATTTGTGTGCCGTATTGGTGTGGCCGGGCCACAAGGCGCTAGGCCCAGTACGAACGGTCAAGGGTCCGGTATTGAATCGCCTCGCTTAAGTGTTTCGGCGCGATATTGTCGGCCGCTTCTAGGTCTGCGATGGTACGCGCTACCTTTAAGATGTGGTCGTGTGCGCGCGCAGAGAGCCCCAGCCGAGTGATCGCATTCTCCAGTAATTTCTCGCCTTCAGCGGAGATTCCACAATGCTTTCGAAGCATCTTTGGGAGCATCTGGGCGTTCGAATAGGTCTTTTTCTCTCCGCGATACCTTTCGATCTGGCGGTCCCGCGCAGCAATGACACGGACCCGCACAGAGTCAGAATCCTCCGACAGAATGGATGTCCGCAGTTCCTTATACTTGACCGCGGGAACTTCAATGTGAATGTCAATGCGATCGAGCAACGGGCCGGAAATCTTGGATACGTATCTCTGGATCATCGGCGGTGTGCAGTGGCACTCGCGCTTTGGATCGCCAAAATATCCGCAGGGGCAGGGATTCATCGCCGCGGCGAGCATGAACCGAGCAGGAAAAGTCACCGAAACGGCCGCACGAGAGATCGTCACCGCACCGTCCTCCAGAGGCTGACGCATTACTTCAAGCACATTCCTCTGAAACTCCGGCAACTCATCCAGAAACAAAACACCATTGTGGCCCAATGAAACTTCCCCCGGTCTCGGCACCGCACCCCCACCGATCAATCCTGCATCGCTGATGGTGTGATGGGGCGAGCGATATGGACGCGTACCCACCAGCCCACGGTTATCATCCAGCGTCCCCGCGACACTATGAATTCGTGTCGTCTCAATGGCTTCTTCCAACGTCATAGGCGGCAATATCGTGGGAATCCGCTTCGCCAGCATGGTTTTGCCGGCACCTAGAGGTCCGATAAACAAAATGTTGTGTCCGCCGGCGCAAGCCACTTCCAAAGCTCGTTTAGCGGCCTGCTGGCCGTGTACGTCACGCAGGTCCACACTGTACTGCGACGCCTCCGAGAGCATCAGTTTGGCGTCCACCTGGACTGGCGCGAATGATTCCGGCGAATTGACCAGGTCTACGGCCTGGGGTAGCGATTTAAGAGCGAATACGCTTACACCTTCGACTACTGCCGCCTCGCGAGCGTTCGCTTCCGGCACAGCAATCGCTTTCAATCCTCTTTCACGCGCCGCAAGGGCAGCGGAAAGCGCGCCGCGCACGGCCCGAACGCCGCCATCCAGTGAGAGTTCGCCGAGAAACATACACTGGTCCAGCGGTTTGCCAAAAAACTGCCCCATACACCCCGCCAACCCCAGTGCCATCGGCAAATCGAATCCGGACCCTTCCTTGCGCACGTCGGCAGGCGCCAGGTTGATGGTCACACCTTGCCCATATGGAAATTCGAATCCGCAATTTCGCAGCGCCGATTTAATGCGCTCCCGGCTCTCCTTTACCGCATTGTCGGGCAAACCCACTACGTTAAAGTCCTGCATACGGGCGGAACCTACATCGACTTCGACTTCGACGACGTAGGCATCAATTCCATACACGGAAGCGCTAATCGTTTTAAATAACATTCATGCGATCTCGGCACTAAACTTATCGTCTTAGAAATGCGGAGCGGGAGGAGATAGCCGCAGTCTTAATGTAGAGCAGCATAAACTATTCTGATACTATACTCTACAGTTACTATCGTCCGACGCAGATGGAGTTGTTCCCCACAGCTTTACACTCACTTCCTGCCCACGTATATTGGCTCGCTACAGTTTCGCCTATCTTTGTACGAGAGGTTGTGTGTATGACTGGCTTCATCATCTTTGGCGTCCTGGTTCTGATCCTGATTTTTGTGATCGGCATGTACAACGGCTTGGTCCGTTTGAAGGTGCAGTGCGACAACGCGTGGGCCGACATCGACGTGCAACTCAAGCGCCGGTACGACTTGATTCCAAATCTGGTGGAAACCGTGAAAGGCTATGCCGCTCACGAGAAGGGGACCCTGGAAGCTGTCATCAACGCGCGCAATCGCGCCATGAGCGCCACCAGCCCCGGTGAAAAGGCCGACGCAGAAAACATGCTCTCTGGAGCACTCAAAAGCCTGTTCGCTCTGTCCGAGGCTTATCCGCAGCTTCGCGCCGTAGAAAGTTTTACCGCCTTGCAGGCGTCATTGTCCCAGATCGAAGACACTATCCAGAACGCTCGTCGGTACTACAACGCTGTCGTTCGCGATCTCAATACCAAGATTCAGCAGTTCCCGACCAACATTTTTGCCAACATGCTTGGCTTCAAACCGCGCGAATTCTTTGAAATCTCCGCTCCTGCCGAACGTGAAGCTCCTAAAGTTAGCTTTAGCGCACCACCTGCTGCTTCAGTATAAGTTGCCTGGATTTCGCGTCATGCCTCACTTTCACTCACGCGGTTCTTTGTGCGTTATACGACGAGTTGCGCTCGGCACAACGATGCTCCGACTGCTCCTAGCGTCATTAATCAGCCTTATTTCGCTGTTGACCGCAGGCCGCAGCAGCGCCAAGCAACTGCGCGTCGAAAGTTTCAATGAGCATGTGTCGATCGCACGCGACGGAAGTATCGATGTCTCCGAAAAAATCGAAGCGCGCTTCATCGGCGGCCCGTGGCACGGACTTTATCGCTCCATTCCCATCGAATATGTAACTCCACAAGGGTTAAACTATTCCCTTTTCCTCAGTGTGAAGAGCATCACCGATGCCAATGGTCACGCCCTAAAGTTCGATTCCAGCCGCGTGCGTCATTACCGCAAACTAAAAATCTACATCCCCAATGCGGACGACTCCGTTCAAACCGTGAACATCGAATACACGATATCCGATGCCATAAAGTTCTTTGACGATCATGACGAACTTTATTGGAACGTTACCGGCGATGAGTGGGATGTGCCGATTCAATCGGCCAGCGCGACTATTATTCTTCCGACGGGCGCAAGCAACGTTCGCGCCACCACGTTTACGGGAGTGTATGGCTCCCGCGCGCGGGACGCCGAGACGGACATTGCCAGCAACGGCGTCGAAGTTCATACCACCGCTCCGCTTCCATATCACGCTGGGCTCACAGTCGCGGTCGCTTTTGACAAAGGGCTAATCGAGCCTCCATCTGCTGTGACCGTTATCGGCCGCTTTCTACGAAGCAATTGGCCCCTATTCCTGCCAATCCTAGTTTTCGTTTTGATGTTTTACCTATGGTGGACGCGCGGCCGTGATCCCCGCCTTCGGCCGATCGCAGCGCAATACGAGCCTCCCAACAATCTGACGCCAGGTGAGGCCGGAACCCTTGTGGATAATTCCGCAGATATGCGTGACATAACTGCGTCTATCGTAGACCTCGCGGTCCGGGGGTACTTGGTCATTCAGGAAGTCCAGAAAGAGCATATGCTTGGCCTCTATCATGGCAAGGATTACAGCTTCATCCTGCAAAAAGATCGTCCGCAATGGGCGACTCTGAAGTCTCACGAACAAGTTCTATTGAATGGATTTTTCATCGCAGGGACTGCTGGTGAGACCATTTCCATGGACAGCCTTCAGAATCACTTCTACAAAAACCTTCCGGACATGAAGAGCCGCATTTTCGAATCGCTGGTTTCGCAAGGTTACTATCGTCGGCGTCCCGACAGCGTTCGCTCCGCTTATGTCGGAGGGGGTATCGTGGTGGGTGTGTTAATGCTCTGGGGCGGCCCGGCCGTCGCCGCGACTCTGGGCATGAGTTATCTTCCCTTTCTCATTGGAGGGGTTCTTTCCGCCGTGATCATCTGTGTTTTCGGCTGGTTTATGCCCGCACACACCGAGCAGGGAACACGTGCGCTCGAAAGCGTTTTGGGGTTCGAAGACTTTCTTGCGCACGTTGAATCGGATCGTTTTAACCGCACGATCAAAACACCCCAGATGTTCGAAAAATTTCTACCCTTCGCGATGGCCCTCGGCGTAGAGAAAAACTGGAGTAAAGCGTTCCAAGGGATTATGACCCAGCCACCGGGTTGGTATCAGGGCGGTAGCGGTCCAGTGTTTTATCCCGTTAATTTTACGAACGACCTGAGCTCAATGTCTTCTCGTGCCGGCGCCGTGATGGCCTCTGCGCCTCGTAGCTCCGGCGGGTCCGGATTTAGCGGCGGGGGCGGGTTCTCTGGAGGCGGCTTCGGCGGAGGCGGCGGGGGCGGTTTTTAAGCCGCTGAAATTTGTACAATGCTGATTAGTGCTGGGGCGTAGGCACGGCAGGTTCTCCAGATGCAACCGTTGTCTCTCTTGGCCCAACCCCATAAAGTCTCAAGACGTCCTGCAGCGTTACGATTCCTTCCAACTTGTGAACGTTAGCGCGATTCACTACGGGCAGAACATCAAGTTGGCTGGCGCCCATACGATCTAGCGCCATATTCAACGAGTGATCGGCATGCACATGCGGAAATTCGATATCCGTGAAAATTTCATGCAAGCGCTTCTCCGTCTCGCCTTCGGTCAACGCCCTCTGCAAACGGCCCAGGCTGGCCATCGCGACTGCTCCACCGTCGCCAATAACGGGCCACGCATGCTGTTGACTGGTTGCTACTTTGTTCAGCGCCTCGTTAACGGTCGCGTTAGCGTCCAGAACTTCGATGGCTGCGTGCATCGCTTGGGATACCTGGCGTTGGCCCTCCTGGATACGTGACCCAGCGGTCGGCAAATGGATGCCATCTTGGTGCGCCAGCACTTCATAGATCGGTTCAGGCTGAAAGCGAGACGAAATGAAAAAACTGATCAAGTTCGAAATCATCAGCGGCACAATGACCGCATAATCTCTGGTAATTTCAAAAATCATCAGCACCGAGGTCATCGGCGCGCGCACGATTCCCGCAAACGCGGTCCCCATACCCACCAGCGCGTACGCACCGGGTGTAGCGACATAACCGGGCGCAAAATGATGCGCCATCGTTCCTACAATTCCACCCAAGGCAGCACCCAGAAATAAGCTGGGACCAAAAATTCCGCCGGCGTTCCCGGATGCATAGCTAATGGTCACGGAAAACAACTTGAGCACTAGAAGCAACACCATCAATTTCAGAGCCATTCGCCCGTTCAGTACATCTCCCACGTATTTGTACCCAACTCCAAGAATTTGCGGCACAAAACACGCCATCAACCCTACCGTCAAGCCACCGGCTACCGGCTGGAACCACACCGTCTTCTTTGGGCGGGTCAAAAACCACGCGCGCATCCCCAGCAATAACCGCGAAAACGCTGCGGAAATGAATCCGCCCAAGACTCCCAGCAGCGCATAGATCGCCAGTTCCCCCGGATGTACCAACTGGTATTGCGGTACCTGAAAAAGCGGGTCGTTGCCCAGCAGCATCCGCAGCATTCCCCACGAAGTTGCCGATGCGAGCACCACGGAGCCCAGCACCGGCGCGTGTAAATCTCCAACGACCTCCTCTAATGCAAAAACCACGGCTGCGAGTGGGGTATTGAACGCCGCCGCGATGGCGGCAGCCGCGCCCACGGGTATCAGCGCTTTTACTTTCTCCGGCCGCAGCCCTAAATAGCGGCCGAGCAGTGACGCGATTCCAGCGCCGACCTGCACCGCCGGCCCCTCTCGGCCCAGCGGAATTCCGCAAGCCAGTGTTGCCGAGGTGCAAAAGAATTTTCCAAACACGGTTCCCGGTGAAATTATTCCGCCGCGGGCCCAGAGCGCCGCCTTCGTCTGTGGAACTCCGCTGCCGCGCGCATCCGGAAAAAACCGGTAGAGCAAGTAGCCCATTCCCAGCGAACCGATGACCGGAACGAGAAGCCTGCGCCAGGTTGCCGCTCCCAGAGGGTACAGCCGCGCGCCAAACCGTTCCGTAATCAAAATGAAGGCGACCACGGTCAAGCCAACCAGCGCGCCAATCAGGAGCGTAAGTACGAGAAATACTTGGTCCTCGCGCTGTTCGCGAAGTACTCTCCATTGGCGCGCGGGGGCTTGCCACCACTGTGCCTTCGCAGTCGGAATCATTTCAGCAGGTGTTTGTATGACGACGGAGCTCATTCTTATCGATTCACCATTTCTTTAATCACTATATCGGGTGATGGACCAAGATTGGATGCCGTGTCAGGGTGCAGTGGACACGCTTTTTTCTTCGTTTGCACCCTTCCCAGGCTTAAAGAATTTCAAATTTAGAATTCGCTCACGGACTCGCTCTTCCTCGAGATGCCGGCTTCTCGCTTTCAGCAGATCATCCAACGAGATCAATCCAAGAAATCTGCCGGTGCCGCGTTCGATCACTGGCATACGCGTGAATCCCTTTTCCGCCATACGATAAACCGCTACCCGCAGTGGTTCATCAGAATACACTTCTGAAGGATTAGCCCTTACGATTTCACTCAGCGGGCGCCGCAGTGCCGCTTCACCCTCCTGATCGATGCCCTCGCGAATGTCTTTACGCGTGAGCACACCTGCCAGGGTGCCGTCCTCATTCACTACCGGTAAGAGCCTCTGCTTTTGGCGATGGTCCGACTTCAGCGAATCTTGGATTTCGCCTATTGTGCTCGAGGCATGCAGCACTGCGACAGCGGTTCGCATGACTTCATGAGCAAATAAGATCTCGAGGGGATCGACCGCGTATTCGCGGCTGAGGTGATAACCACGGCGGGCTACCTTCTCGGTCAAAATAGAGCGCTTCAAAGTCAGCACGGTGAACGCATGCGCAATGACACTGCCCACCAACAGGGGAAGAAAAACATTAGCATCGTGGGTCAATTCAAAGGCGAATACGATGCTGGTGAAAGGGGATCTCATTGTACCGCCCAGGACGGCCCCCATACTGATTAAGGGCCAGAAGCCCAAGCCCTCATTCGGCAAAAACATCGCTTCCAGCCCACCCAGGGCGCCTCCCATCATCAGGAGCGGAGCCAGAACTCCCCCCGACGTCCCCGATCCTAGTGCGACGGCCCATATGAACCATTTCACCAGCAGCACACCCAGGATCACATGCGTGGTTACGTTCCCCTGTAAGAGCGCACCAATCGTGTCGTAGCCGACTCCAAGCGCCTGCGGAAAAATCAATCCGCCCAGTCCGATCGCCAGCCCGCCAATCGCAGGCCACCACATCCAGTGGATGGGCAATCGTTGAAATGCGTCTTCGGCCGCATACACCGAAACAGTCAGCAGCGCGGACAACCCCCCGGCCAGAAGACCAACCAGCGCACATCCGAGCAACCCTGCTGGGCCAATGACAAGTGGATGTTCAGGCACGGGAAACAACGGCCCAAAGCCCAATAAATAGCGTCGCGCGACAGCCGCCACGGCGCTGGCCATGGCAACTGGGATCAGGCTTCTCGGCTTCCATTCGAAAAGCAACAATTCCACCGCAAGCAGCACCGACGCCACGGGAGCAGCAAAAGTTGCCGACATTCCACCCGCGGCCCCCGCAACCAGCAGGGTCTTGCGTTCTGCACTGGTCAAGTGAAAGAACTGCGCGATCATCGACCCCACTGCCCCACCGGTCATGATGATCGGGCCTTCCGCGCCGAATGGGCCTCCCGATCCAATCGAAATTGCTGAAGAGACTGGCTTGAGCAACGCGATCTTCGGATCTATGCGGCTTCCATTCAACAAAATGGATTCGATTGCTTCCGGTATACCGTGGCCACGAATTCGCTCAGATCCATACCGTGCCATGACACCGATAATCAGCGCTCCTACAACTGGCACCAGCACACCAAAAACTCCCAGATGGTTGCCCGCTGGCGACACCATCGATGTGCTCCATCGTCCAAAATAAAATAAATTTGTAAATAATCCGATAAGCCGCAACAAAACTAGGGCGACAAACGCGCAAATTCCACCGATGACCATGGCCAATAAGGAAATGGGGATCACTCGCGGCGTCGTGGTAAAGTCCCCTAAGGATACGTTTCGCGCCTTGGGATTAACCGCGGCGTCGTGGCCGGTCTTCAAGGGTCTCTTAGGCACGGCAAGTCCTCCGCCGTCCAAGCTCCTTTGAGTGGACAGCCGTTGGGTTCTTTTCACTTGCCCTTACTGGTCGTTCTCTTCTGTCGACGAGCGCGGAAATAGCGTCCGCGAGCGCTGCCCCAGTCGCGCGCAGCTCACCGATTCGTTGGCGCGCCACTCTTTCAAGCAGCTTTGCCCCTTTGAGCCTCAGGGAAACAAATACCTCGCGGCGGTCAGCTCCACTGCGGCTTCTCCGAACAAGCCCGTGCGTCTCCATGCGGTCAATCAGTTCCACAGTGCTGTGATGCTTTAGTGCCATACGCTCCGCCAGCGTACGAATCGTAGAATCCTCACCCGGCGGTAGGCTTCGAATGGCTAACAGCATCAAATATTGCTGTGGCTCCAGATTAGATCGTTGCGCCGCTGCATCGCCTTCTTGTATGAAGTGGCGAATGCGGTGGCGCAATTCCCCTAGCGCACGATATTCGGTGTCAGAAATCGAACCCCGCATAATTAAAGTGTATCGTAATGCGACATATTTTCACAAATTCGATTTGTACACAGGGTTTCATTGCGGGGTGAGAGCGCGTTGACAGAGTACCGAATAAATCCTGAATCAGAGGAGTGTCTTAGCAACGTAATTTTGTCACCCTAACGGCAACATAAGAATGTCACCCCCCTGGTAGGGAAGAATGCTGGAGGCGGGTGTCGCCGTAATAGAAGGCGAGGCGCCCGTCGAGAGCCTGGTAGATGTGCACCTTGGCGCCGGCAAAGCTGAAGCGGCGCGCTTGCTGCGGGATTTGGAAGCGGCGGCCTTTCCAC
>Ga0182015_10000832_pt1 | contig 42925 bp, 37 predicted proteins | sample 712P3MmetaG_FD_120478 | JGI IMG/M metagenome (GOLD analysis project Ga0182015, IMG submission 120478) | Permafrost microbial communities from Stordalen Mire, Sweden - 712P3M metaG | ecosystem: Environmental > Terrestrial > Soil > Wetlands > Permafrost | place: Sweden: Stordalen | collected...
AGCGTCCACCCAGAAAACTGATGTCTGGATGACCCTGCGAACAGCGACCGGTATGGATGAGCCCAGGTTAGCGTCCACAGAACAGACGCGAACCTGGGGCACCAAATCGTCAAACGTACTCCCATGTCTCGCAAAAGCGGCGAGACATGGGGCACCCCGTTTTCGTCGCTCCGTAATTCCGTCTGTCATCCTTTCTGTCATATCCCGTGGCTGATCTCGACGGTAGACTTTTTCTTGATTTGAGTTTCGGTATGGAGATCGTCGAAGAATCAAAATTCGGCCTGAGCACGTGTCGGCGCGAGTTCCTTCCGGTGAGTGTGATTATTCCTGTGCGCAATGAGGCGCAGAATTTGGCGCGGTGTTTGGAATCGCTGCGCGGAGTTGGGGAAATTTACGTGGTTGATTCTGGCAGCACCGACGAGTCGGCGGAGATCGCTCGCTCGTTTGGCGCGAAGGTTGTGCAATTTCATTATCACGGGGGTTGGCCTAAGAAGCGGCAGTGGGCGATGGATAAGCTTCCGCTGGCTTACGACTGGGTTTTTCTTTTGGATGCGGATGAAGTTTTGACTCCGGAGTTGGCGGAAGAAATTCGGCAGGCCATTCAGGACCGGGCGTACGACGGTTATTACATTGCTTTGCGCATGCATTTTTTGGGGCGAATGCTTCGCCACAGCGGGGCGAGTTTTTACAAGCTATCGCTGTTTCGGCGTGGGCTTGGGCGTTTTGAGTGCCGGCTGGAAGAACAGGATGCTTCGATGTGCGACATTGAAGTGCATGAGCATGTGGTGGTGGATGGGCAGACGGCAAAATTGAAAAATGGGTTGCTGCATCACAACGCGAAAAATCTTTCATCTTATATTCGCAAGCACGATGAATATTCGACGTGGGAAGCGCGGGTGTGGATGGAGGGTGACAGCAGTTGCCGCGATTTGCCGCCGTCGTTGTTCGGGTGTGAGGCGCAGCGGCGGCGCTGGTTGAAGCGAAATTGTTTGGGGTTGCCGGGGGCTCCGCTTCTGTTTTTTGTGTACAAGTATTTTTTCCGGCTGGGGTTTCTCGATGGCGTGCCTGGGCTGATCTATTGCGGCTTTCAGGGCATTCAGTTTTTTCATATCAAAGCCAAGATTTACGAATTGCGCATGGAGAGCAAAGCATGAGCGCTGCGCAGACGAACGTTGCGGGGGATGCAGTTGCGTATCATGCATCGCTGGCGCGGCAGTGGGAGCAGCGTTATCGAAAGCCTTCGTTTCAGATGCGCGAGACGGTTTTGCAGAAGTCGCTGCATGGTTGGAAATTGGCCGGCACGCTTTGGCTTGATGCGGGCTGTGGTACGGGGGCGCTTTCACGTTGGCTGGCGGCGCGAGGGTGCGGCGTGCTTGGCGTCGATGCTTCGCGGGAAATGGTGGGGGCGGCGAATCAGTCGGCGCAGTTACAGAATTATTCTGAACGACTCGATTTTGTGCGAATAACTTCTGTCGCGCATCTGGCACTTGACGATGGTTCGCTGGACGGTATTTTGTGTTCCAGCGTTCTCGAGTATGTGCCCGATCCGTCGGCTTGTTTGACCGAATTTGCTCGAGTGCTGAAACCTGGTGGGCTGTTATTGGTTTCAGTGCCTAATCGCAATTCGGTAGTGCGTCGGATGCAGCTTGCTTGTCATTATTTCGGTGGCCGGGTGGGACAAAGTTGGTGCAAATTTCTGGATTATTCGCGTCATCAATATTCGATGGGTGAGTTTCAGCGATTGCTTGAGCGGACGGGCTTTGCCGGACGGACAATTGTGCCTTTCGGTGGGCCGCTGCCCGGGCTGGCGCAGCGCAGTCGTCATTGGGCGCCTTTGCTGATGTTTGTTGCGCAGAAGTCGGCGTGAAATTTAGAGACTGCGGCGGAATGCTGATTCTGGGATTGAACATTTTTCACGCGGACGCCTCGGCTGCGCTGGTGCAGGACGGCGAGGTGGTGTTCGCTGTTGCTGAAGAGCGGCTCAACCGCATCAAGCACTACGCGGGCTTTCCTTCGCTCGCGATCAAAGCTTGCCTGGATTTTGTTGGGGCAAAGATTACGGATGTCGATCACGTGGCGATCGGCCAGGACAGCGACGCCAACCTTGCCAGGAAAGTTGAGTATGCTCTAACGAATCCCGCCACAATTCTGAATCTCATTCGTTTGCGGCACCGCAAGCAGTCGATGCGCGATCTGCGTTCGCTCTTGGCGAAGGCGCTTGATGTCGATGCGAAGATGCTGCGTTTTGCCGAGCACCATCTGGAGCATCACATTGCTCACATCGCCAGCGCTTATTATTGCTCGCCTTGGGAGAGGGCTGCGGGCTTCAGTTATGACGGGTCGGGCGATTTTGTTTCTACCATGATGGCGCGATGCGAGGGAAATCGGATCGAAGTGCTTGATCGCGTTTTTTTGCCGGATTCGCTGGGTAGTTTTTATACGATGATTTGCGAGTTCATCGGCTACCAGCAATATGGCGATGAGGGCAAAATTATGGGCCTCGCGCCGTACGGCAAAGACACGTTGTGCGAGCGGCTGGCCGACGTTATCAGTTTGCGAAATGGGAGCTTTAATCTTGACCGCAGTTTTTTCAAGCCGCTCGGGAGCAATCAGGGAATGCGGGTTTTGCCGGATGGCAGAGTGCGTTTGGCGCGACATTTTTCTGAGCGAATGGTGAAGGCGTTTGGCGATCCGCGGGAACCGGATGGCGAGCTTACCCAGCGCGAGATGGATCTGGCTTACGCGATGCAGCGGCGGTTTGAAGAAGTGTTGTTTCATTTGCTCAATCAGCTCTACCGGCGCATGGCGTGTGAAGAACTGGTGATGGCGGGCGGGTGCGCGTTGAACAGCGTTGCTAATGGAAAACTTTTTGCGCGGACTCCTTTTCGGCGTACGTGGATTCAGCCAGCCGCCGGAGATGAAGGATTGGCCATTGGCGCGGCTTTGCACACTTATCATGCGGTGCTGAATCAGCCTCGGCGGTTTGTGATGAAGAATTCTTATCTGGGGCCGGAGTTTTCTGATGCTGGCATTGAGTCTAATTTGAAGAGAGCGAAGTTGCGTTACCGGAAATTGGAACGCGAGCCGTTGCTGGATTCTGTGGCGGAGAAAATTGCTGCGGGAAAAGTTGTGGGATGGTTTCAGGGACGGATGGAGTGGGGTCCGCGAGCGTTGGGGAATCGGTCGATACTGGCGCATCCGGGATTCCCGGGGATGAAGGATGTGCTGAATGCGCGGATCAAGCAGCGGGAGTGGTTTCGTCCGTTTGCGCCGTCGATTCTGGAAGAGCGGCAAGGGGAATATTTCGAGCACGATCATCCGTCGCCGTTCATGCTGCATGTTTACAAAATTCGCGAGGAGAATCCGCTTTATTACGAATTGATTCGACGCTTCGAGCGGAAGAGTGGAATCCCGGTGCTGCTGAATACCAGCTTCAATGAGAATGAACCGATTGTGTGCGGGCCGGAAGAGGCTATCGATTGCTTTAAGCGCACGCGCATGGATGTGCTGGCGATTGGCCCTTATTTGAGCGAGAAAGCTGATTGATGGCGGCTCATGCGAGTTATGCTGCGGCTGAGGGGTTGAAGTTAGCTTTGGTCGGCCGCTTTGCTCGAATGCGGGCGTTGGCGTGGAGCGGTGACTGGTTGTATGCGTCGCGTGGATATACGGTGCTTCGCACCGCGGTGGCAGAAGTTATCGAATGGGAACGAGTTGCTGAGTATCGGCCGGCGGCTTGGCGAGCTGTTACTTCGTCGTCGCTGCTCGCGTCGCGCTTTTTCCGCGATGGTTTTCACGCGCTGGCGGTTTTGCCTTCGGGGCATCTGATTGGAGCGGTACCTCGCGCCATTGTTAGGCTGTCGCCGGGAGAGATGGAATTTCGCGTGTCGCATCGTCTGGTGCGTGGTTTGCGTCCGCTGCATATTGCCGCTACTCCGAGTGGGCATGTTTATTGGGGGGAGTATTTTGATAACCCGCGGCGGGAGGAAGTTCACGTTTATGTGTCGGTTGATCGTGGTGCCCATTGGGAGGTGGGTTATACGTTTCCGAGCGGCGCCATCCGTCACGTTCATAACATTGTTTATGACGAATGGGAAAATTGCTTGTGGGTGCTGACGGGCGACCGTGGCCGGGAGTGCCGGATCATCCGCGCTTCGTGCGATTTCAAAACGGTTGAGGTTGTTTTGGCTGGTGACCAGCAAACCCGGTGTGCTGCGCTGGTTCCTACGTGCGATGCAGTTTATTTTTCTTCCGATACGCCGTTTGAAGTCAATCACGTTTATCGTCTTGATCGGCGAAGCGGCCGGGTTCGCGCGGTTGCAGAGTTGAGTGGTTCCTCAATTTACGGCTGTTTGGCGGGCGATGCTGTCTTCTTCTCCACGATGGTCGAACCGAGTGCGGTAAATTCGTGCTGCGATGTGGAATTGTATGGCAGTCGTGACGGCGTTACCTGGCGAGGCGTCCAGCACTGGAAAAAAGATCGCTGGCCGATGGGACTATTTCAATATGGCAATGCATTCTTGGCAGATGGCAAAAATACCAGCGGCCTGCTTGCGGCAACGACCATAGCGGTCGAACAAACCGATCTGGAAACTTGCATCTGGCGGATATGAGCGAGGGGGAATCCGGTGCGCTATCCGCGCTCCGCTTTTCTCATGCTAATGTCCTGTTGTGAGTTCGCTGCACTACTACCGTCGTATTTTCAGCGCATATTCAGTGCCTGGGAGAAGCCATCTCAGCTTCTGGCATGAGACGCCACGAATAAACCCCAAGGCGAGTTTTCATCGGCTCGGCGAATACTACATGTTGTTTGGCGAAAAGGCGTATTACGCCGGGCCGCACGATGAGGCTGGAATTCCGCAACTTAATTACCGAGGCAAGATTGGACTGCAATATAACCCTATTGCGATTGCGCAATGGGGATTGGGCAACTACAACCTATTTTGCCGCGGTCACGAGCAAGGAAAAGATAGATATATAGCGGCCTGCGATTGGCTTTGCGCTCATCTGGAACGGAATCCGTTTGGGTTTTGGGTGTGGAATCACAACTTCGATTGGGAATATCGCTCGACGTTGAAGGCTCCGTGGTATTCGGGATTAGCGCAGGGCCAAGGGATTTCGCTGCTTTTGCGCGCCTATCGTGCGACCGGAACGGCTGCGTATCTCGACGCTGCGAAACGAGCATTTGGCAGCTTTCTAAAATCCACGAGCGAAGGTGGAGTCGCATTTACCGATGCGAAGGGTAATTTGTGGTTCGAGGAATATATTGTTTCGCCGCCGACTCACATTCTTAATGGATTCATTTGGGCGATCTGGGGTGTGTACGACTATTTCTTAGCGACCGAAAGCAGTGCGGCCCGCAATTTGTTTGCGCAGGCAACGGTCACTCTCCGCGAAAACCTTGCGCGTTACGATCTCGGTTTCTGGTCGTTGTATGAGCAATCTGGCACGATGCTGCCGATGGTTGCCAGCCCGTTCTATCACCGGTTGCATGTGATACAGCTGCGCATCCTGCATCGCATTACGGGGGACGAAACCTTTGCCCGCTACGCCGATAAATGGGAAGCATATGGGCGCAGCCGGAGCAAGCGCGCACGCGCGCTCTGTTACAAGAGTGCATTCAAGCTGGCGTATTACTGAGAACTCGTGAACATTCTTTACGTATCGCAATATTTTCCGCCGGAAATGGGCGCGCCTGCCGGCCGGGTTTCAGAAATGTCCCGTCTCTGGGTAGAGCATGGGCATGAGGTTACGGTGTTGACGGGATTTCCCAATCATCCTACTGGAGTTGTGCCGCTCGAATATCGCTGGAAATTTTGTCGTTTAGTGGCACGCGAGGCTTACCATGGCGTGAACGTAGTTCGTACCTGGCTTTTGCCATTGCCCAATCGTAAAGCGTACGAGCGCATTTTGAACTACGTTTCGTTTTGCATTTCTTCTGCTGCTACCGGCATATTTCTGCGGAAACCTGAGGTGGTGATCGCCACGTCGCCGCAGTTGTTGGTGGGGCTTTCTGGCTGGTGGCTTGCTCGACTTAACAATGTGCCGTTCGTCTTCGAGGTCCGAGATCTCTGGCCTGAATCCCTGACTGCGGTCGGCATGGGCAGCGAACAGTCGGAGTTGCATCGGGCATTGGCAAAGATTGCGGGATTTCTGTATCGAAATTGCGATCGTCTGGTGGTTGTCACTCCGGCTTTCAAAGATTATCTGATCGAACATTGGCGGATTCCTGAGGATAAGATCTTCGTAGTTGAGAACGGAGTGAATACCAGCGTGTTCAACGGACTTACTCCGAGCGTAGCTTTAAGACGTGAGCTGGGTGCGGAGGAGAAATTTATCGTATCTTACATCGGCACGATCGGGGCTGCGCACGGGCTGGAAACTTTGCTCGAAGCGGCGTCGCGACTGCGGGAGAGAGCGCCGCAGGTTTTATTTCTGATCGTTGGAGAGGGCGCCGAGAAAGCTCGCATGATCTCTTCGGCCCGCACGCATAAACTTAGCAATCTGCATTTTGTCGATCAGCAGATGCGCGACAAAATTCCAGCTTACATTAGTGTTTCGGATGCATGCCTTGTACTGCTGAAAGGGAGCGAACTGTTTAAGACTGTTTTGCCCACAAAAATGCTGGAATTTATGTCATGCGCACGGCCGGTGATTCTGGGCGTCGACGGTCACGCGCGCAAAATTCTGGAGCAAGCCAGCGCGGGAACGTTCATCACGCCAGAAGATCCAGCTGCATTGGTAGAGGCGATTATGAAGCTGGCTACCGATCCTGGTCTATGCGAATCGATGGGCCGCAATGGCCGCCGGCATATTCTTCGCTATTTTTCTCGTCACGACAGCGCCAGGTTATATCTTGACGTTTTACAGGACTTGTTAGGAATAGGTGAGCGAAGAGCAACGGCTGTGGCGTAAGAAAATCTTCTCTCAGTTGTTCTCGACGTCAGTGCCTTAGGAGGCTGCGGTAAAGCTTTTTCCGTGCCGATGAAATGCGCGCCAGCGGCTGAAGCCAGATTCAAAATAATCCACTTACTGCAACGCTGGAAGCGCTGCGCCACCCAACATCTCAAGTGCAACATCGAGTTGTTTCGCAATCTCGTGGGGCCTGGACAAGGGTTTGCCTGCGCCTAAGCAGTTCGCGGGAAAACTCGCAAGTGGGCGTTTAGGGTTTGAAAGGGGCACGGTTTCTCATTCGTGCCGTGAGTCAACGAAAACGATGTGCGGCGCGGCTTAGAGAGGCTGCGGAAAAAGCCGTCATGGACGGAGAAAGCTCACCGCTGGCCCTAAAGCGCGGACAGATTCCAACGATTAGCGGCACGACTGAAGTCGGGCCCTTCCCAAAACCTACGCGAATCAGACCTGTTCCGCAGCCTTTTAAAGCCGCCCTTTCAAGGCCCGCTACGGAATGGCAACAATGCTGGCTGCGGTGGCGGCTTGCATGGCGGCTTCCATGGCGCGTCCGGCGAACACTTTGGCGGCGCTGGTGGGAACAAAAAGAATATCGTCGGCTTGCATGGGTATATCCGGAGCTTTGGCGTTCAAGATTTTTTTTAGCTCCACCGGAGTTTCGGTTAGCCCGTCCGGGCCTCTGTGGATGATTCTGGTACCGCCCAAGTTGGCGGTGTGAGTTGTGCCACCGGCTAGCGCGATTGCCTGCAACACGGTGAGGTGCGCGCTGTCCATGAGAAAACCGCTCGGTCTACCGACGTCGCCAACCACGTAAACCAGATCTGCTTTGCGAACGATGATGGTATCGCCAGGCACGATGGCTATGTTGCTTTCGGGGTTGTCGCTGATGTTGCGTGAGAGTGGAACGGTGGTCGGCTTGTCAGGCTGATCGCGATGCGTGATAGTGATGCTTTTACCTGCTTTTTCAGTAAATCCGCCGGCGGCGGAGATGAGATCGAAGAGCCGCTGTTGCCCAGGCACCGGATAGACTCCTGGACGGACGACTTCGCCTAAGATACTCGCGCCTTGTGACGCGTATTGGTCAACGAACAATGTGACATGAGGATTCTTTACGAAGCCTCCGTCGGAAAGCCGTTTCTGAATCAATCCTTCGGCTTCTTCCGCGGTTAATCCAGCGATGTGAACATAGTCGATCAGCGGCAGGTAGATTTCGCCTTTGCCGCTGACGCGTCCTTTCGTTGTCAGTTCGGGGACGTTGTAGACGGCTATGTCGATTAAGTCTCCGGATTGCAGATGTAGCGACGAGGCTGGCTGCGTACGCGCGGTCAAAGCCGACGCACCAGCTTGAGCGGCGGCCGGTGTGGAGACGCCTTCAGCTCTCATGGGTTGTTGTGCCGGACTTCTTTGCGCCAGCAGTATCAGCAATAGGAATGAAAAAAAACACCCGCGGACGAGCTTGGACGCACTCCATCGCATCGGCGATGTAGAAAAAACTCTTGCCATTTTTCCAAAGTCTAGCACAGCCGGAAGGCTCAATAACCCATGTTCTACCCCCGTGCTTAGATCGCAAACAGTTCGAATCTCCCAAGGGTTAAAGGTTTAGAGGCTGTTACAAAGCTGGCGCCGCCCGCTAAAGCGGACTCGTTTTTTTCGGCTGTGGCTTTCCCGGAACTACGTGCCGGGCTCTTCAGATACCGCCGCTACGCGGCTGGAGCAGAGTTTGACCGACCATCACGACGCCCCATCGAGTTCGTAACAGCGTCGTTGCCTCCGGATAGTGGCGTACCTCCCGAGGGAATAGTTGCGGGATGGGAACGGTTGTAGGATTCGAATGAATAGGAGAGTTAGTGACACTTTTCTATCTCGGGACTTTTATCGGCTCGGTGCTGCTTTCATTCGCGCTAACCAGATACGTGCGCAATGTAGCAACCGTGCGAGGTTGGGTCGCGGCTCCTGCTCTCGATCGACATCTGCATAGCCGTCCCTTGCCGCGTTTCGGCGGGGTGGCGATTTTTCTCTCCTTCGGGCTCACGTTCGCGCTCGCGCTGACAGCCGGGTGGCATCATTTTGCTCTGGGCTTCGGACTCTCAGGCAAAACTCTGCTTACACTACTGCTGCCTGGGTGCCTTATTTTCGGGCTCGGTGTTTACGACGATATTTATTCAGTGAGTCCATACACCAAGGTTGCGGTTCAGGCGATTGCGGGTGCGATGTTGTTCGCCGGTGGGCTTCGCATTCTCGATCTGCCAGTGCTTTTTGGCAGCCGTCATTTTTCCTGGTTCGTGGGACTTCCGCTGACCGTGCTCTGGGTCCTGGCGATTACGAATGCTTTCAATCTGATTGACGGGCTTGACGGTCTGGCAGCGGGTTCGGCGTTATTTTCTACGGTAGTTGTGTTCTCGGTTGCCCTGGTCTCGGGTTCGTCTCTGGTTGCGCTGATGGCATTAGCGCTGGCGGGCTCGATTTTGGGGTTTCTGCGTTTCAATTTCAGTCCGGCGACCATATTTCTGGGAGATTGCGGGAGCCTCTTCATCGGGTTCATCCTGAGCGCTCTGGCTTTGCAGGGCGCGCAGAAGGCGCCCACGATCATTGCTGTCGCCATTCCGGTTGTGTCCTTCGGCTTGCCCATTCTCGAAACTACGCTTTCGATCATCCGGCGATTTCTTGGGGGGCGTCCAGTGTTCACGGCTGACCGGGAACACATTCATCACAAACTCTTGCAGCGTGGTCTTTCTCATCGCCAGGTCGTCATTACTCTTTACGCCGTCTCCGCGCTGTTTGCGTTGCTCAGTTTGTTTCTGCTGTGGCCTAGTGGCGACATGCTGGGCTTGGTTCTGGCCGTGCTGGGCACCGGCATTTGGATAGGAGTGCAGCGTCTAGGGTATTTGGAATTTGGCGAACTAGGGCGAGTGGCGCACCGTACTATCGAGCGGCAGGTTCTAATTAATAATCTTGCCATTCGCAGGGCCACGGAGGAGTTGAAGGTGGCCACTGATTATGCCCAACTCGGCAGAATTCTGGTGGCGGCGCTTGCGGGCAATGATTTCGACGCTTTTGATTTGCGGCTGCAATATCCAGCCAGCGACATTCCTGCCATCCCCGGAATGCACGTTGTTTCGGGTTGGGGAGAAATTCCTTGTCTGCGTTGGACCAGACCGGGCAGCCATTTTGCGCAGGAGTCAAGCAGCGCCTGGTGTCTGACTCTTGATCTGGTTACGGCCCGGCACGCGCGCTGCGGTTCCATGACCATTTATCATCTTTATAGTGACCGAGAATTGCAGTTCGATATCAACCTGCTAACTTCGACGTTCCCAGTAGCTTTAGCCGATGCGCTGGATCGCGTGTTGACACCCGCCCTGGAAATTTTGCCCACGCCAAACCAGCCTTCGGAATTGATTGCCGCGCAAGCCAGCTGAATGAGCCATTGCTGTTATTCACAGCCCTGAACCAGAGGCGCTACTTCTTAAGCAGTGCGCTGCCGTTTACGTTTCTAAATTCGCTCGCGAAGAGAAAAATTCGGGAAGGAAATCGAACGCATGGCGGAAAAGCTTACGGGGCAGGAAATCAGCTTCATCGGCTTGCCGACCGCCGTGTTCTGCGTTGCATGTGAGTTAATCAGCAAAAACAATACTCCGTGCTGCATGGCTTGCGGCAGCCGCGCGCTGTTGAGTTTGTCGCGATTGCTGGGCGGTTCTATGCGAGGCCAACAGACGGCGCACCTGATTGAAGACGCTGAGTTGGATCGGCTGGTGCGGGAGTTGCTGGGCACGGTTCCGAGTTCAGAAAATCGTATTCCCGCTTCGTTCGCGACCCTCGCGCCTTCGCGCAGCCATGCGCGGGCTATGGACTCCGCGACGCAAAGGGTCGGGCATGTTTTGGAGCGCGAGCCCGATATTCATCCGGGAGAAATCGAATTGGAGCCCGCCATCAGCGTGATTGCCGAACGCGCTCAGGCTTTGACCGGAGCCACTGGTGCGGCGATCGCTTTGCGCCAGGGGGACGAAATCATTTGCCGCGCGCGCACTGGCCGCACCGCGCCGGATCTCGGAGTGCGGCTGCAAACTAACTCGGGAATTTCCGCCGACTGCGTGCGCACCGGTGAGATCGTGCTTTGCCATGATGCTGAGCGGAATCCGTATGTCGATATTGCCAGTTGCCGGCGACTCGGAGCGCGATCCATCCTAGCGGCGCCGCTGCGGCATTTCCGCAGGACTTTGGGTGTGTTTGAGGTTCTGTCGGGCACTCCACATGCCTTTGATAGCCGTGACGTCGCGACCATGCAACTGCTTTCCAGCCTGATGGTCGCGGCGATCTCACGCTTATCCAGCATTCGCGGCCAGGAAGAATCTTTGGCGGGCTGAGAGCGTTTTATTGTGGCGAGTAGAGCGATCGTTTAAGAAATTCTCCGGCGCCGGGACGCCCGGTAAATTTGTTCCCTTCGACAATCACTTGGCCGCGAGAGAGAACTATGTCTGGCATGCCGGTGACCTCAATGCCTTCAAACATGGAATAATCGACGCGCATGTGGTGGGTTTTGGCGCTGATGGTGTGCTTGCGGGCGGGATCGAAGATCACCAAATCGGCATCGCTGCCTATTGCGATTGTGCCCTTGCGAGGATAGAGTCCGAAAAGTTTTGCCGGCGTAGTGGAAACCAGTTCAACGAAGCGGTTGACGCTGAAGCGTCCTTGGGCTACGCCGCCAGAATAAATGAGGCTCATGCGATGCTCGATGCCGGGACCGCCGTTAGGGATCTTGGTGAAGTCGTCGCGTCCCAGTTCTTTTTGTTCCTTGAAACAGAAGGGGCAATGGTCGGTGGAAACTACCTGCAGATGATCTTGCTTCAATCCGTTCCATAATTTTTCCTGATGCCATTTTTCGCGCAACGGTGGCGTGAAAACATACTTGGCGCCTTCAAAGCCGGGGACGTCGAAGTTTTCGATGGAAAGATAAAGGTATTGCGGACAGGTTTCCGCATACACCGGGAGGCCGCGATCACGGGCTTCGCGCACTTTTTCCAGCGCGTCATTGCAGCTCAGGTGAACGATATAGACGGGTGCTCCCGCCATTTCTGCGAGAGCGATGGCGCGGGATGTGGCTTCCGCTTCGGCGGTGGTTGGGCGCGTCAAGGCGTGATATTTCGGAGCCTTCTTTCCTTCGGCTAGAGCCTGCTGCACGATTACGTCGATGGCGCTACCGTTTTCGGCGTGCATGCAGACCAGACCGCCATTCTTCGAAGTGGCGCGGAGCGCTTTGAAGATGCTGCCATCGTCGAGCATGAATACGCCGGGATAGGCCATGAACAGTTTGAAGCTGGTGACGCCTTCGCGCACCAAAGCGTTCATTTCCGCGAGTTGCGCATCGGCGAGATCGGTGATGATGCAATGAAATGAATAGTCGAAGACGGCTTTGCCGTTGGCCTTTTGCATCCAGGTGTCGAAGGCTGTGCGTAGAGATTGGCCTTTGTACTGAATAGCGAAGTCGATGAGGGTGGTGGTCCCGCCAAAGGCAGCGGCTCTGGTGCCGGTCTCGAAATCATCGGCACTGTTGGTGCCGCCGAAGGGCATGTCGAGATGGGTGTGAACATCGATTCCGCCGGGCATCACATATTTTCCGGCGGCATCGACGATTTTGGTGGCATTGTCACGCGGAAGATTTTGACCGATAGCTGTGATCTTGCCATTAGCGATGGCTACGTCGCTTGCGTAGGTGTCCGTCGCGGTGACTACGCGTCCGTTTATGATGACCGTATCAAAGCTCATGCTTGCTCCGTCCGACTGGCAGAGCATTTTATGCTAAACTGCGACACCTTGGACGGGATTTGTGCGCGATAGCAAGATTTCAAAACTTAGCCCTATAACCACGTAAGGACACGAAGGTCCACAAAGGACTACAAAAAGGAGTTCGCATGCGCTTTGGCATCACGATAAAACCTGACATGCCGGTGGAGCGCATTGTTGCGCTCACGCGGCAGGCTGAAGCTGCGGGATTTCAATACGGCTGGGTTTTCGATTCTCATATTTTATGGCTGGAGCCTTACCCTCTGTTGACGCTGATGGCGAGCAATACCAGGAACATGCGTCTTGGTACTTGCGTGACTAATCCGGCGACTCGCGACATTACCGTTACTTCCAGTTTGTTCGCCACGCTGAATCTGATTTCCGGAGGGCGCATGCAGTTGGGCATTGGCCGCGGAGACAGTTCGCGGCGAGTGCTGGGCAAAAAGCCAGTTGGGGCGGGCGATCTGGAGCGAGCGGTGAAGACTTTTCGTGAGCTGACGGCGGGGCGGGAAATTGAATATGACGGGCAGCCCACGCGAATTTCATGGGCGACGGGATCGCCTCCGGTATGGATCGCGGGATACGGGCCGAAGGTTCTGGACCTCGCTGGGCGGGTTGGGGATGGAGTGATTTTGCAGTTTGCCGATCCTGACTTGATCGAGTGGTGCCTTGGCTTCGTGAAGAAGGGAGCGGAGACTGCAGGGCGTGATTTTCGCAAGATTGAAGTGATGGCGGCAGCACCGGTTTGGGTGTCGGATGATTTAAAGCTGGCACGGGAACGGGTTCGCTGGTTCCCGGCGCTGGTTTCCAATCACGTGCTGGATTTGATTTCGCGTTATAAGCCCGAGGATCTCCCGCCCGCGTTGACGTCGTATGTGCGCGATCGGGGACACTACGATTATCAGGAACATTGCGAAGTTGACAGCCATCATTCAAAATTCGTTTCTGACGAAGTAGTAGATCGCTTTTGCCTGGTGGGGCCGGCCGCGGCGCACCGGGAAAAACTGCGCAAGTTAGCCGGCATCGGGGTTACGCAGTTCAATATTTATTTGATGTGCGGGGAGGAAGAAGCCACGCTGGAGACTTATCAGCGGGAAATACTGCCGCAGAGCTAGATCAGTTTCGCGTTCTTTTGGGCGCGTGCGATCCCTGCGCGTAATCCCATGTCAATACTCCGCTTGTACCCTGAATTGTCCATCGATTGCATGGTGGCTGCGGCGGTGCCGCCCGGCGTCGCAGCTTCCTGAATAAGTTCATCCAACGCGACCTTGCTTTCCCGCCACGAGTGAACACTGTCGGCGAGAGCATGTGCCGCCGCAGTCAACGCAATCCTTCGATTCAGCCCCAGTCGTTCCGCTGCTGTCGCCAGCGTTGCCAGAGCGTGGTAGCCGTGGCTGCTGGAAAAGGTGACGGTGAAAGCATCGAACTGGCGCTCGGGAATTTCGAGAACCGAGCCTACCTGTTCGAACAGGTCTTTGACTTCGCTCTTCATATGGCGAGGGAAGGTTCGGGCGAAGGTCAAAGCTGTAAGCCCGCGCCCGATACGGCACACAGCGCTGGGCATGGCGCGTGCCCATCGCACTGGTTGTCCCAATTGCTCCCGCAGCTTGTTGATCGGAACGCCAGCGGCCAGGCTGACTACGGTCAATGCGCTATTTATTTCTATTTGCTGCAGAAGTTCACTCACGGAATCCGGACGCACCGCAATGATGAGGAGTCCGGCGTGCTTGACGGCTCGATGCAGATTCAGTTCAACAGTCACGCCATATTGCTTCTTGAGCTGCCGAAGTTTACTCGAGTTGCGGTCATGCACGATGATTGGCTTATGGTATTTCGCGAGTCGTAGTCCGGCTACGAGGGCGCTGGTGATGCGTCCGCCTCCGAGAAAGACCGTCGCCTTTGTGCCAGGCCTCACTTTCACCAAAGCTCCGCGCAAGCCTGATCGGCCGCTTCCCCGAGCGCTGCCACATCTGCTTCCGTGTGCGCCGTCGAGATGATCCAGTGCAGGCCGTTCGAGGGAGTCATGTAAATTCCGCGGTCGAGTAAGCGATGGACGAATCTGGAATAGCGTGCGGTATCGACGTAGGTGCAGTAGTCACGGTAGTCATGAATCGCGTCGCGTTCGGTGAAGTAAATTTGAAACATGGGGCCAAATCCCTGCACGATGGTCTTCACCTTGCGCCGACGAAATACTTCACGCAAGCGCGCGATAGCAGCGTCTCCCATAGCGTGCAAGTTTGTGTAGGTTTCTTTACGGGAAAGCAGATCCAGGTTCGCGGCGACCACTTTCATAGTGAGCCGGTGTCCATTGAAAGTGCCATAATGCAGAACCATGTTTTCGCTCCAGCGCATGCGATCTAGAATCGATCGCGGGCCAGCTACAGCGCCAACAGGGAAACCCGCTCCCAGCGCCTTGCCGAATGTGCTGATGTCTGGCTCGATTTCAAAATATTGCTGGCATCCGCCAAGTGCGTAGCGAAATCCGGTGACTACTTCATCGAGGATCAGCAACACGCCATAGTCTCGGGTAAGCTCACGCAACCTTTGCAAGTAGCCCTCACGTGGAGGAATGCATCCCATGTTGGCCATGATTGGCTCGGTGATAACGGCAGCCAGGTCGCGTCCATGTTCTTGCATGACGCGATCGAGCGCGGCGACATCGTTCCAGGGAGCGAGCACCACATCGTCAAAGGTTGCAGTCGGGATGCCTTCAGAGTCGGGAATTCGCGAAGGATTTTCCGGCGGGCCGAGTTGTTGTGGCGGATGCCGATGCGCGTTCAGCAAAAACGGATCGTACCATCCGTGGTAATGGCCTTCGAACTTCAGAAACTTAGTTCGGCCGGTGTGCGCGCGGGCCAGGCGCAGCGCCAGCATGGTCGCCTCGCTGCCGGTATTAGTAAAGCGAACAGCTTCCGCGGACGGCACGATGCTACAGAAACGTTCGGCCGCTTCAACTTCCGCAGATGTCGCGGCCGCGAAGTGTGAGCCTTCGGCCATGGCTTCGGAAACGACGGAGGCCAGCTTGGGATGGGCGTGACCGTGGATCAGTGCACCGAATGACATCATAAAATCCACGTACTCGTTGCCATCGGCATCCCAAACGTGCGAGCCCCTTCCGCGCTCTAGAAAGATGGGGCCGGGTGAATACGTGGCCGTCCCACGCGAGGGCGAATTCACTCCTTCAACCAGGAATTCTTGCGCACGCTCGAAACATTGCTGGGAGCGGGTTCGCGTTTTGGTTATCTGTGCCATTTGGGTTAGTTTGAGTATAAGGGCTGTCTATTTCGAATCGACATCAGGCGTAGGTCGTCCCTCCGGGACTCGAATCATTTTTTCGACGGCGGGTGGAGTTCAAGAAATTAGAACGACCCCGCGAGACCACCACCATCAACCACCAGGGCCGTGCCAGTGACGAATGACGATGCGTCGCTTGCCAGATAGAGCGCGGCTTGCGCGATTTCTTCTGGTGTGCCGATTCGTCCCAAAGGTCGGCGGGCGGAGCCGGTGAGGAAACGTTCTTCCGGCTCTCCGAGTTGCTGGGCTTCATCGCGCAACATTCCGGTATCAGTGTCGCCGGGGCAAATGCAGTTCACCCGAACTTTTTGCGGTCCATGATCGATGGCCATTGCTTTGGTGAGCAGAACCACCGCGCCTTTCGAGGCGCAATAAGCCGCGGCGCGTGCGCCTCCGGCCAAGCCCCAGCCGGATGCGGCATTGATGATGGAACCGCCACCTGCCTTAATCATGCTTGGGATGACTTGGCGAGACATCAGGAAAATCGACTTTACATTCACTGCCATGGTGCGATCCCAGTCTTCCTCGCTGAGTTCGAGGACGGAAGCGCGTCGCATGATTCCGGCGTTGTTGAAGAGCACGTGGATTCCGCCAAATTCTCGCACGGTTCGTTCGACTGCGTCCTGGCAATCGGCGGCACAGGTAACATCAATGTGCTCGAAGATGGCTCGACCGCCTTGCCTAATAATTTCTTGAGCTACAGCTTCTCCGGCCTGATCGACGTCGGCAACAGCAACCGCTGCGCCTTCGCGAGCGAAGAGCAAGGCCGTTGCGCGTCCGATGCCGCGTGCAGCGCCGGTGATGAGAGCGATTCTGCCAGTCAGAGCAGCGGGTTTAGCAGAAGGAGTCATGGGAACGGCGTCCGATATTTTCCGCAGCACCCGAAGGCGCTACTGATTTGTCGGCCGTCACGGCATCGCTGAAGCGGTGCCGTGATGCGAATCGCGAAAACGGTTTTGCAACGAAGCTATCGGCTGGCCAGGCCGCCTGCGGTTTCAGCGCCGTCGATAGTGTAGACCTGGCCGGTGATATAAGCTGCGTCGTCTGATGCCAGAAATGCGAACAAGGCTGCGATCTCTTCCGGCTTGGCGTGCCGCCGCAATGGAATCTTGCGATTCACTTCCTCTAGCATCGCGTCTGTGTACTCCGCGCGCTGCATGGGTGTTAGTACGTAGCCCGGCGCGACGGCGCAAACGCGAATCTTGGGCGCGAGTTCCAAAGCCATGGTGCGAGTCAATTCGATGACTCCCGCCTTGGTCGCATTGTAATCTGCATAGTAAGGTTGGCCGACCAATCCGTTGGTCGAAGCTGTCTGCAGAATAACGCCACCATCGTGCTGCCACATGTGGCGGGCCGCGATCTGGGCGACGTAGAACACGCCAGTCAAATTTACGGCGATAACTCTGTCCCATTCTTCGGGGGTGATTCTTAGAAAGTCGTGGCGAATGCTGATGCCCGCGTTATTGATCAACACGTCGACTCCGCCCAGGATGCGGACAGCGTCATCGAATGCAGCCTGGACTTGCGCGAAGTTGGAAACGTCTGCGTCGACGCTTCCGGCAAGATCCGGCAAGGTTTTTCGAATATGTTCGCGGCCTTGGGCGTCGCGATCGAGAACGCATACCGCCGAACCCTCTTCCAGGAAACGCGCCGCTGTGGCCGCGCCGATTCCGCTGGCACCGCCGGTTATGAGCACACGTTTCCTTTCGAGTCCGCGCATTCGTTCTCCTCGATTGGCCGAGGGAAGTTCCCATCGGCGGCTAAAGCCGAACTCATTTGCAGCGAGCTATGGCATGCCTGAAGGCATACCCTGATACGAATCGAGACGTTTTGTGGCAGATGTGAAAGCGCTTCGACACCGGCATCAGAGTTCCTAAATAGTCGTCTAAATAGGCTTTCCGCGAAAGAAGTAGACCAGTTCGATAATCAGAATTATCACAACCAGAAGTTCGAGCACAAAGGCACGGCTCTGATTGAACTGGTCGACCATGAAGCGATAGAGCTCCTCGGCGGTTTGCACTTTCTGAGTGACTAAATCTTTGTAATCGGGTACGCCAACCTTGGACGCTGCCAGCTTGTAAAGGCGGGCGGAAAACATGTCGCTGAGAAATTTTATGGCATTGTCGGCGTGCTCGGTGAGTTCGTTTACGTCGAGCAGAACCGTGTGCAGCTTGGTCGCGGCACGGGCCAGACGCCAGCGCGCCAGCATTCCTGTGCCCTCGTCGAAAGAGGCGTAGACACTTTCCAGTTCACGCGTGAGAAAGTCATCGTAATGGCGGAACTCTAGCAGCTGTGAGTTGGCATACTCGAGCAGCTGAATTGCGGTTTCCGCACCGGTGGCGCTGTCATAAAGAAATGCCGCATTCCAACTGATTACCGTGAGGTCGTTGGGATAGTAAGAAATTCGCGACTGCAGAATTTCGTTTTGTTCGCCTTCGGAAAGTTGGGCCGTTTCACCACGAACAATTTGCGCGATGCGCGACCCTTGCGTTGCGACTAGCTCCGCGGCGGTAGGACAGCCGGTGATCTCGCGCACGTGAAAAATGAAATAGTCCTCGCTCAGCCAATCCGAATAAGGTTTCACGAGCGCTGGAGCAGCGCGTTCCAGCTTCTGGTTCGCGATGCGCGAAGCGTGGCCGGCGAAATCTATATCCCAAACCCAGCGGCTGCCGAGGCGAACCAGCGTGTCCCAGTCGCCGGAAAATGGGAGCTCGAGCACCACGCTCACTACGCCGTAATCGTAGAATTTGATCTGGCCCTGGAGGCGTTCGCCGCTCTCCAGAACTAATGTCTCAATGGGCTCGACCACGGGAGGACGCTGGTAGCGAACGTATCCCGGCGCCGGATGTTTCAGCGCGGGTTGTTCGAGCGTGCGTGCGCCAAAGATTCCGCGCAGTTGATCGAGGCGAATTTCCTCGCAAACATCGAATTGAATCAAGACGAGAACGGAGCCGCGAAGGGGTGCCTCGATCGCGAACGGCGATTTGGCCTGAGCCGCGGGGTCGGTGACTGCGAGCGACGGTTCGACATCCCGAATCATACTCAGCACCCGCTTTGAAAATGGCGGTAGTTAGAGAACGGCGCGCCATCTAAATATTTTCCCAGAATTGTGCGTATCTGGCGAGTCTGCGGCTGTTTTTCAATAAGTTACGCCGCTAACCTCGTCGCCGGAGCGTCCACAGCAGTCCGAGCCCGGCAGCGATTGCAACTACTCCTGCTCCTGCTCGTTTCATGGATTTTCGTAAATCTGCCTGCTGTTTTTTGAGTTTATCTCGTTCTGGATACCGCCTGTCTGCAGGTGGTTCTTCATGCGCCGCCATCTGGATAACTTCTGCCAGATGCAACGCGCGTCGATCGGTGCATTGCGCGACCTGCTCGCGGCAACTGAAGCCGTCCGCGATGATCAGGTGTTCCGGCGAAGCTTTCCGCACTGCTGGAAGGAGTTCCAGTTCGCCGATCGCAACTGAAACATCGTATTTGTCCGCTTCGAAACCAAAGGCTCCGGCCATGCCGCAGCAACCTGGCGCGGGAGTTTCGAAATCAATTCCCATCTTGCGGAGAACTGATTCTTCATCCGTCATTCTCATTACTGACTTGTGGTGACAGTGCCCGTGGACAATGGCTTTTCGCGCCAATTTTGGTGGAGAAAACGTTTTAGCCTTTTTTTCCAAAAACTCGCTCAGTAGAAACGTCTGCTGTGAGAGCCGGTGGGCTCGCTCATCTTTGGGAAATAAATTCAGCATCTCGTCGCGAAAAACCGTGGCGCAGCTCGGCTCCAACACAACCATCGGAATTTCCTGCTCGATTTCGTTGTCCAGTGTGTCGAGAGTTTCGAGAAGGAGACGCTTGGCGCGATCTAACATGCCCCAATCGTACAGCGGACGCCCGCAACACAACTTGGCTTTGGGCAGCACCACACGGTAGCCAGCAGACTCGAGGACCTCGACCGCGGCCTTGGCGGTCTCCGGGAGAAAATAATTATTGAAGGTGTCGGGCCAGAGGAGCACAGGAGTGGCTTCGCGATTTCGCGGCTCTCGACGCCGGAACCACTGCCTAAACGTCTGCGGTGCGAAGGGTGGGATGCTGCGTTCTTGCGGAATGCCAGCTACTAGTTTGGACAGATCGCGCAGCAACGGAAGTTGCGTGGTGAGATTGACGAGCCCCGGCACGTGCGACGCCAGCTGGGCCCACAGGTCAATATTGCCGAATGCGTATGCGCTTCGCGGATGCCAGCGGCCTTCGTAGAAGTGCGAAAGGAACTCTGACTTGTATGTGGCGACGTCGACGCCGACGGGGCAATCGCTCTTGCAGCCTTTGCAGGCGAGACACAACTCGAGCGAGTCCTTTACGTGCTGGTCGCGCCATCCGTCGCGAACCACGTCGCCTTTGACCATCTCCCAGAGAAGGTGGGCTCTGCCGCGCGTGGAATGCTCTTCTTCGCGAGTCGCGCGGTAGCTTGGACACATTACTCCGCCTGCGTCGTGGCGGCACTTGCCAACTCCCACGCATCGCAACGCAGCGTGCGCGAAGCTGCCATGGTCTTCGGGAAACTTGAAATGGGTTTGCGGTTCCCAAGGTTTGTAGTCGGCGCCCAGACGCAGATTCTCGTCCAGTTTGTAGGGTTCGACTACTTTCCCCGGGTTCATCTTCCAATGCGGATCCCACAACGCTTTGAACTCACGGAAAGCCTGAATCAATTCTGGGCCAAACATTTTCGGCAACAACTCAGCGCGCGATTGCCCGTCGCCGTGTTCGCCGGAAAGAGAGCCGCCGTAGCGGACGACCAAGTCCGCGGCTTCTTCTACAAACTTTCGATAGTTGGCGATGCCTGGCTTGGATTGCAGATCGAAGTTGATCCGCATGTGGACGCAGGCGTGCCCGAAATGTCCGTAGAGCGCGCTACGGTAGCCGTAGCCTTTCATCATCTTGAAAAGATCGCGAAGGTAGCCGCCGAGTTTTTCGGGCGTGACGGCGGCATCTTCCCAGCCCTCCCAACCCGGTGCCTCATCCGGCACGTGGGAAGTGGCTCCCAGAGCCGATTCGCGGACGTCCCAAGCTCGCTTCATCTGGAGCTTGTCGGTAAACAGGCTCATATTTGGCGGGTGTGCGCCTTGGCTTAGCGAATGCATCAGTTGCCGGGCCTGAGACTCGGCCTCTGCAGGGGTGTTTGCCCCGAACTCGGCGAAGAGCCAGCCTCCGCCTGCGGGTAACAGCGCGATGCCCTCCGCATTTATTCCTTTGCGGCGGGAGAATTCGACCAGCAACTCGTCGATGCCTTCGAGGCCGATTGGTTTGTGGGACATTATCTCGGGCACACGATCGGCGCACTCGAAGACGTCAGGATATGCGATCAGGAGCAGCACACGTTCGGGCGGGCTCTCGACTAAGCGGCATGTGGCTTCGAGCACCGTGACACAAGTTCCTTCCGACCCCACCAGCGCACGAGCTACGTTGATTCCATTTTCGGGTAGAAGATAATTCAAGTTATAGCCGGAGACTCGCCGCGGAATGTGGGGATAACGTTGGTTGATGAGATCAGAATAGGTTTCGCGCAGTTTTCTCAATCCTGCATAAATCTCGCCACGACGGCCGGCTACGGCGATGATCTTGTTGAATTCCGCATCGCTCGTTTGTCCGACCTTCATGCGCAGGCCGTCGTAAGTGAGGATCTCCAGTTCTTCAATATTGTCGTCGGTCTTGCCAGCCATCACGGAGTGAGCGCCGCACGAGTTATTGCCGATCATGCCGCCGAGCGTGCAGCGGTCGTGGGTTGCGGGGTCTGGGCCAAAGGTCAGATGATGTTTTTCCGCAGCATTGCGCAGATTGTCGAGCACAACTCCTGGCTGAACGCGCGCGATGCGCCGCCCCGGATCGATCTCGATAATGCTGTTCATGTACTTGCTGAAATCGAGCAGCACAGCGACATTGCAGCATTGTCCGGCGAGCGAAGTGCCGCCTCCGCGGCAGAGAATGGGCGCTCCATATTCACGAGCCAGGGAAACAGTAGCGACAACGTCATCTGTGTGCCGAGGAATGACCACGCCGATGGGAACCTGGCGATAGTTGGAGCCATCGGTGGCGTAGAGAGCGCGGCTTCCGTTGTCGAAACGTACTTCGCCGCGCACGGCGCGGGTGAGAGCTGAGGCGAGTCCGCTCGCATCCACCGTGGCAGACTTGGCAGCGCCGGCGAGTTGGGCGAAGTTTTGCATGGAAGCGATGGACGCTAATTTGAAGAATTGCCGCCCATCATGTTCTTCCCACTTACATTCGCAATCGTAATTCTCGTTTTGCCGTCTTCTGATCGGATCTTGATCGTAATCAGGTTGTTGTTATTGGTGGAGACGATCGTGTAACCGTCGGTATCTTTGTTGCTGACGTTCGCGCTAGGAAATTTCGTCGAATAGAATGCCATCACTTTGTCGGGCGAATCATTGCTCTCAAATTCGGCGTCGACAGTATGCATTCCTCCGATGGTTGCAGAATTTCCTTTGATTACCTTGGCGCCAGGATACTGGTCGACTCCGAGATTTCGCGCAGCTTCGTCGGGATTGTTTGTGCTTTGAACTGTACCGAAGGGTGTTTCGACGCGGACATTGCCGTCCTGGTTTCGAATGTGACTGTTGTGGGCAACACGCCGGACTACGAATACGAGCGTCCCGATCCCCAGAATGCCAAGCAAAAAGATCACGCCTATTACGATCAAGATGATCTTGAGTGCGCTGCCTCCTCCTTGCGCAGGAGGCGGGGCGACTGGCATAGGGGGGGCAGCAACAACGGGCGGCGCAATAGCGCCCGTCATCGATATGGAGGCACCGCACTTAGGACAGAACCGTGCACCCGGCTCAAGAGTCGTTCCGCAAGAATTGCAGAAAGCCATGGGAGACCTCGTTAATATTTTTTATGCCAGGAAGTTCCGGCGAGCGGAGTATATCGCAAATTGTGCCGAAGTGCAGCGCAACGCTGGCGCTAGCTCTTGTAGCGCCGGCATCTTGCCGGCTGTCGCGAGGGGCATTCTGTCCTCGCTGTGCGGGCGAGACAAGGGCGCTACCAGGTTAACTTAAGTGACGTGTGCCGTAATCCGCCATACTAAGGGCGAGCAACAGGAAGAGCCAGAAAATCGCGGAGACAATCACTATCTTCGTAAGCCTTTCACTGGTGTACTTCACATGCATGAAAAAGAGAACAACCAGCAAAGCTTTGACAGTCGCGATGACCAGTGCGATCACGGTATTGAAACGTCCGAGGTCGACGAACGAAACGGCCGCGGTAATTACGGTAAGACAGAGCAGGGCAATCCAGATCGTGTAGTAGATCCTGCCCGGCATTACGTGCTCAGACATGGCGGTTCACCTTAGCGGCTTGCGATCGATCAAATACAAAAGCGGGAACAGATAAATCCAGACAATATCCACGAAGTGCCAGTACAGGCCGCCGATTTCGACGGGCGTATAGTACTTCGGGCTGTAACGTCCCTTCCACGCATTGTAAGTCAAGAAAATAAAAATGCCCACGCCAATGATCATGTGCAGCGCGTGCAGGCCGGTCATGGCGAAGTAGAGCGAGAAATAGATTTGCTCGGGGCGAGGGTCGATGTGAATCTGAGGGTAGTCTCTTATCAGATCGTCCGCGTTGAAGGTACGGCCGGGGATGTGGTGTTCCTCGTATTTCTGGTACCACTCAACGCCTTTGATTCCGAGGAAGGCAAAGCCAAATACGATGGTTAGGAGCAAAAGAATGACCAGCAGTTTCCGGTTGCCCATTTGAGCTGCCCGGACGCCTAGCGCAACCGTCAAGCTGCTGCAGATCAGAACGGCTGTGTTAATCGTGCCGAGATAAATATTGAGGCTGCGGCTGCCGGCCGCGAATTCGTTGTAGTACCAATAGCGATAGACAAGGTACGCGCAAAACATACCGCCGAAGAACATGATCTCGGTCGCGAGGAACAGCCACATGCCGAGCTGAGCGGCGTCGCGCTGCTGCTCGGCATCGACAAAATGGTGCAGGTGTTCCGGGTGCTGCACGATCGCGATCGGGCTATCGCTCAACGTTCACCTCCGGCGGAGCGGGGATCTGTTCGTAGTTATAGGCTTCCCAAGTCACTTCTGGAGTTTCGTCGAAATTGAAAGTCGGCGGCGGTGAAGACGTCTTCCATTCCAGGCCAGCCGCACCCCATGGATTATCCTCGGCAATCTTTCCGTAACGCATGGACCACAGGAAATAAACCATGGGCAGAACGTATCCGACAGCCAGAATGGTCGATCCTGCGGTCGAGAGCACATTCAACACTTGAAATTCAGGAGGGTATTGCCAGTACCGGCGCGGCATTCCCATGTAGCCGAGAATGAACTGCGGGAAAAATGTCAGGTTGAAACCGGCGAAAACGAGCAAGGCAGCCAACCGTCCCCAGCCTTCGGGATACATACGGCCAGAAATTTTCGGCCACCAGAAGTGCAACCCTCCGAGATAACCCATCACTGCGCCGCCGACCATGATGTAGTGGAAGTGGGCGATGACGAAATAGGTGTCGTGCACGTGCACGTCGATCCCCAGGCAGGCGAGGAACAGGCCGGTTAGCCCGCCCATCGTGAACAGGCCGATGAAACCGAAGGCGTACAGCATGGGAGTGGTGAAGGAAATCGAACCTTTGTACATAGTCGCGGTCCAGTTAAACACTTTGATCGCCGATGGGACTGCAACCAGGTAGCTGAGGATGGAAAAAATCAGTGCTGAATAAAGCGAAATTCCGGCCACGAACATGTGGTGCGCCCAGACCAGAAATCCGAATACCGCAATGGCAATGCTGGACATAGCGACAAAGTTGTAGCCGAAGATACGCTTGCGAGTGAAACAAGCGACCAGTTCGCTCTCCACCGCCATCGCGGGAAGAATCATGATGTAGACGGCGGGATGCGAATAGAACCAGAATAAATGTTGGAACAACAGCGGATCGCCTCCGCGGGTCGGATCGAAGATGCCCAGATTGAAGGCGCGTTCGAAGACGACGAGCAACAAGGTGATCGCCAGCACCGGCGTTCCCAGCAACTGGATGATGCTGGTAGCGTAGTGGGCCCAGATGAACAGCGGCAGGCGCGACCACGTCATACCTGGCGCGCGCATGCGGTGAATCGTCACCACAAAATTCAGTCCGGTCAGGATGGAGGAAAATCCGGCAATAAAGATTGCGATTCCCGCCTCAATTACTCTGGTGTTGCTGAAAGCTGTGCTGAACGGGGTGTAGAAAGTCCAGCCAGTGTCGACGCCGCCGGTGACAATGCAGTGCAAGTAGATTACGCCAGCGATGATGTAGAGATACCAACTCAGCAGATTAATCCGGGGGAACGCCAGGTCTTTGGCGCCGATCATCAATGGGACTAGAAAGTTTCCCAGGACGGCGGGGATGGACGGGATCAAAAAGAAAAAGATCATCACCTGGCCGTGCATGGAGAAAAGCTTGTTGTAGGTATCGGCCTGCACGAGGTCGCCGGCAGGCGTCAACAGTTCAAGGCGGATGATGAGCGCGAAGAATCCTCCGATGAAAAAGAAGAACGTGATCGACGCCAGGTAAAGCAGCGCGATGCGTTTATGGTCGGTCGTCAGCAGCCACGACCGGATGCCGTATTCTTTATTCAGATAATTTTCGCGTTCTGCAGTAACTGCTACGGTAGCCATTGCTATTCCTTGGAGTTTTGCGATCTGCTGCCGGCCGGAGCCAGGCTGGGTCCGCCTGCTGCTCCCGTCGGAGCCGCGCTCAACGACTTGATGTATGCCACTAAGGCATTTATTTGTTCTTCGCTCACCAGCCCTTGAAAAACCGGCATGATGGGCTTAAATCCGCTGGGAATGTTTTTACTGGGACTCAAGATGCATGTGCGGAGATAGTTTTCGTCTACCGTAAGAGTTCGCCCATCTTCCAGATGCACAGGTTTACCGAAAATTCCGACCAGATTTGGTCCGCGTCCTTGACTATCGGATCGGTGACAAGTGGAACAGCCCAATTGCTGAAAAAGCGTGTCGCCACTGGCGGCGAGCGATCCCGAAGTCCCTCCGCCGGAGAGCCAAGCTTCGTATTGCGCAGGCTCCATCACTACCACTTGCCCGATCATTCCGGAGTGCATGGTTCCGCAATACTGGGAGCAGAACAGATGGTAAACACCGGGCTTGGTCGCGCGAAACCAGGCGGTTGTATAGCGCCCGGGCAGCACATCCTGCTTGATGCGGAAGGCAGGAACAAAAAAGCTATGGATCACGTCCTGCGAGGTCATAATCAGTTTGACGTCGCGCCCCACCGGCACATGCAATTCGTTGATCTCGCGCTGGCCCTCTTGATGTTCGAGCTTCCACATCCACTGCTTGGCGACAACATAAACCTCGGATGCGCCGCGGGGTGGGGTACGCTCGTGGAAGTAGATGACGGCGCCCCAGACAAAAATTGCCATGAAAATTACCATCGGAATTATCGACCAGGTCATTTCCAGTTCGGTTGAGCCTTCAATCTGCTCGGCTTCGATGCCCCGGCGCCGGCGATACCTCGCCGAAAATATGAGAATCATGGCGAAAATGGCCACGCACATGAACGCGGACAGCGCCAACAGAAAGATGAAGAGCGCGTCAACATTCCCGGCGCCGGCTGAGGCGCGTGCGGGCCAAAGTGGAAAATTGTCAAACATAAAATTAGTCGTTCATCGTACGTCGCCGGTCGTTCGCCGCCGGATATTTTCGTGCTGCAATGGTTGTCGGGCTCAGGCGGAACATCACCAGCAAAAATGCTCCCAGGATCAATACCGTTGCGCCCGCCGCCAGTTGCAGCACGCGGCTGATGATTGCTCCGTATTTTCCTGTGTCGGGATCGTAGTGGTAGCAGTAAAGCAGCACTTGATCCACGACTGTTCCGATTTTGTTTTGTGATGCCTGAATCAGGCCCAGTCGCAAATCCTTAGGCGCAAATTCGACACCGTAATAATATTGGGCGATCCGTCCCTCGGGCGTCAGCACCATGATTGCGGTTGCGTGCGCAAACTGTCCGCTCTTGGGATCGTACTGATATTGAAAACCGGCGGCCTTCGTCAGCGCATCGATCGAAACTGCCGGTCCGGTCAGGAAATGCCAGCCTGAGGCGGCGCCGGGCCGACCGTAACGCTTCAGGTATTCGGCCTTTTTTGCGGACGCCATTTCCGGAGTTTCTTTGGGATCGAAGCTCACGGTTAGGACGTCAAATTCCTTTCCTACATCGAACTTTAACACTCGCAGCGCGCTCTCCAGACCGCTCAGCACCTCTCCGCATAGCATCGGGCACTGGTAATAAACCAGATTCAGAATCATCGGCTTCTTGCCGAAATAGTCTGCCAGTTGCACCACTTTGCCGTTCTCATCGCGAAAGGCAAGAGTGGGCGGAATCTGTTCATCCAGATGCTGCTCGATAGCGACGTTCCTGAGTCCCGGCGGACGCATGTTCGCGGGCGGCGACACGGGGCCCTGGGTTATGCCCTGGCCCAACGCGGACGGAGCGAATATGCACGCGGCATATATTGCTGCCGCGATCAGCCTGCCAATTCTCGATCTGGTTCTACTGCGCACTGTTTACATTCTCCCTATTGTTTCGGCTTCTGCGTTTTGGTCTTGCCTGGCTCTTTACTTGAGTCAGAACGTTGCGCCGCTTGGGTGACAAAATTCACCTCAGAGGGCGGAACTGCACCGGCTTTCGGCGTGGTCGGCAGACCTCGCTGCGCCAGCAGTTCTATGGCGCGATCAATCGGGAGGTGTACGATTCCGGCCTTTTGATCGACCCAGCCATAACTATTTAATCGTTGCTCTTCCTGCAGGCGAAAATCATTGATTTCAACCCGTTCATTTTTTTCCAAACGCGGCTCGGGAAATTTCTTAATCTCATCGGGCGAGACTATGCGAGTATCTGTTTCCGTCTGCTGCAGTAACGGGTTTGGCGGAGGCTGGTGTTCCCTGATACGCGCGTCCATGAATCGGAACATGCCCCAGACAATGAAATAAACGATCAAGCCGCCTACCAAGAGGCTGATCAGAAACGCATAAATTGCCCGCGGGCTCAGATCCTGGTGTTCGTACGACTCTTCCGCGTGGTCGTGTTTTGTCTCTTCTTCAGTCATGTGCTGGTTCCAGGACTTCGTTGACCGCCGGATCAAAAGCGGGCAGCAGCGGCAGCGAACTCAGATTGCGGAAAAAGTAAGCCAGCCAGATGCCGCCGATGGCAATAGGAACCACTATGTCCGCCACTGTCAAAGTGAATGTCTGAGAAAAATTGGGTTCAATGATCCAGAAAAGATCCACATAGCGCATTAATATGATCCAGGCTGCCAGCCAGACTAAGCGTCGTATGTCCCGCTTAAATGGGCGCGACAGCAGGAACACGAAAGGCACGGCGAACTGGAAAATCACCAGGGTTAGTCCAACGATTCCCCAACCACCGTACAAACGGCGCATGTACCAGGTAATTTCTTCCGGGAGATTCCCCGCCCAGATGATCAGCCACTGGGAGAATGCAAAATACGCCCAAACCATGATGAAGGTCAGCATCCACTTGCCATGGTCCTGCACGAAATCGGGTTTCAACATCTCCGACATTGGCTTATAGTCCACCAAGATTCGCTCTATCACGACTGCGAAGCACATGGCGGAAAGCAATTCACCAATCAAGATCAGCAAGCCGTAGATCGTCGAAATCCAACTGGGGTCAATGGACATTATCCAGTCGATGGCGGCGAACGAAATAGTGAAAGCGTAAAGAATTAATCCTGGCCCGCTAACTGCTTGGAAGCGCTGCCTGTTGTCGCGTGTGGTGGCCTTATCCTGTTCTCGCGACCACTTGCTTAGTAGGAACGACAGTAGATTCCAGATGGCGAGATAGATAATTGCGCGAATGATGAAGCCTGGAACGTTCAAGTAGCTTTTGGTGATGTCGCGTAAATGTTCGCGAAGATGTGCGTCCGCAACAGTATCAAGCGGCCGCGCCCAGACATAGAGCTTCGGCATTCCAAAGAGAAGCGGAATGAACAGCACCGCCAACAACGGCAAGGTCCGCATGGCCGCGCCCATAATTCTGCGGATCACCAATCCCCAACCGCCGCCAGTTAAATGGCGGATCATGAGAATCGCCATCGATCCGAGAGCTACGCCGAGCCAGCACATGTACCCGAGCAAGTAGGCGCGGAAAAATTGATCCGGACGAATGAAGGCCACCACCAACGAGATTGCGGCGAAAGTTAAGCCGATGATCAGCGAGCGCCGTTCAATGATTTTAACCACCGGAGGCGGCGTCAGGTCGAGATTCACAGGCGCAGCGCTCATTCGGTTCCTCCTTTAGGCGTACCTGGCTGCAGTTCCGGCAAAGTTGCGCCGGAGCCAGGATCGCCACGGAATACGGGAGGATTCGACGGCACTTTTTCTCCTGGTGGAACGTCGCTCAGGGTTGCCTCCTGGCTTAATTGCAAAGCGCGAATGTAGGCTACGATGCACCAGCGGTCGCGAGGCGGAACTTGCGTGGCATACTCCGGCATGGCTCCGAAACCGTTGGTCATTACGTCGAAGAAATATCCCAGCGGCGCTTTGCGCAAACGCTCGGTGTGATAAGACGGCGGAGCGCGAAAGCCGCGCTGCACGATCATTCCCTGGCCATCGCCGAGGCGAGAGTGGCAGGGAGAGCAATAAATGTTGAAACGCTCACGCCCTCGCGACAACACATCCATGGTTACGGGAAAAGGCATATAGTCGCCGGGATTGTTGCCGAACTTGCCGGTATAGAAATAAGTGTCTTCATGCCACTGTCCGCGTGCGACGGTGCCTTCGACCGGCGGGCGCGCGGAGCGCAAATCGGCATAAAAGTCGCTCTCGGTCAGCGGCCTATAATATGGTTGCACCTGCATGTCGCGGCGGCAACCTGCCAGGGCGAGGACGGCCAAGATGATTACATACGAGCCTCTCACGCGCCATGCCCGGCGAGGACGCTCGGCCTCCATTTTTCTCAGCGGTCGGATTTTGCGGAGATGCCACATGGCTTAGTCAGGCACCTCCGCAATCGAACGTGGTCCCATACTTTCAAGAAAGCTGCGGGTTCCGCTGGGGCTGTACCTCGCATCTGTCGCGAACACAATCAGGAAGAAGCGATCTTTGGTAGCGAAGGCGAAACGCGGAACATTGAATACGGGATGGTATGGCATGGGAAGCCCGTTCAATGCCAGCATGCCAAACACGGCAAAAATCCCGCCAAACAAAATCGTCATCTCGAAAGTGACGACAATGAATGCGGGCCAGGAATGATAAGGCTTTCCACCGACATTGATTGGATAACTGATTACGGAAATCCAGTACTGCAGGAGGTATCCTGACAAACCTCCTAGCAATCCGCCGACCAGCACTACCAGGGGTACAGCATTCTTTCGAAAGCCAATGGCCTCCGCCAATCCTTCTACGGGAAATGGACTGTAGGCGTCGATCTTCACATAACCAGCTTCATGCGTGCGATGCGCTGCTTCCACCAGTTGAGCGGGAGAATCAAATTCGGCCATCATGCCGTAGATCCGAGTGCGCCTCATTCCTTCACCTCCGCCTCCGGCAATAGAGTGCGCATTTCAAAAATCGATATCATCGGAAGCATGCGCACAAACAGGAACATGGCGGCCAGGAATAGGCCAATGGTGCCGATGAAGGTCATCCAGTCCCAACGGGTTGGGTAATACATGCCCCAGGATGACGTCAGGAAATCGCGGTGCAGGCTGACGATGACGATAATGAATCGCTCCAGCCACATGCCGGTTAAGACGACTCCCGAAATTAGAAACAGCGCAAGCGGGCTGGTGCGAAGTTTACGGATCCATAGCAGTTGAGGGATGAAGATATTGGAAGTCAACAGCGCGTAGTAACACGGAGCATACGGTCCGTGCAGCCGGTTCCACAGTGTGAACAGGTCGTACCGGTTGCCACTGTACCATCCCATGAAAGCTTCGATCCCATATCCGTAGGCGACGATCAGTCCGGTCGCCAGCATTACTTTGGCCGAGTTCTGCAGATGGCGCTCGGTAATGAAGTCTTCAAGACCATAAACTTTTCGGATCGGAATCGCCAGCATCAGCACCATGGCAAAACCTGAATAAATTGCGCCCGCGACGAAGTACGGCGGGAAGATGGTAGTGTGCCAGCCAGGCACGATGGCGATGGCGAAATCGAAGCTGACCACGGTGTGAACTGACAACACAAGCGGAGTTGCGAGTCCGGCAAGCAAAAGATATGCAGTCTCGTAGCGATGCCAGTGGCGCGCCGAGCCGCGCCAGCCCAGAGCCAGGATTCCGTAGATCATTTGCGCCCAGCGGTTCGTAGAACGATCTCGCAGCGTGGCCAGATCAGGAACCAGGCCAATGAACCAGAACAAGAATGAAATCGTCGCGTAGGTGGAAACCGCAAACACGTCCCATACCAGCGGGCTGCGGAACTGCGGCCAGTAATTCATGCTGTTGGGATAGGGAAAGAGCCAGTAAAACAGCCAAGGCCGGCCAAGGTGGAGTAGTGGAAACATCCCGGCGCAGGCAACGGCAAACAGCGTCATAGCTTCCGCGAAGCGGTTGATCGAATTGCGCCAGGATTGCCTCAATAACAGCAGGATGGCGGAGATTAGCGTGCCGGCGTGGCCGATTCCAATCCACCAAACAAAGTTGACAATGGCGAAGCCCCAGCCGATCGGAATGGTTACGCCCCAGATGCCGACGCCGCGGACAAATAAATATCCGATAGCGTACAACAACATCATCGTTAGCAAAAAAGCAATGCCAAAGCCCAGGAACCAGCCGTTGGAAGTTGGGCGCGTGAGGACAATGGAAGCGATCTTGTCGGTGACGGTGCCGAAGGTATACCCGGGTTCGATTACCGGAGCGCTCTCACCAACTGGTTGTCTTGTGTCGTTCATTCGTCGCTCGTGCTTCAGCCTTCCAGTTCTGAATTCGGGTTGCGAATCTCGGCTAGATAAGTGGTTCGCGGTCGGGTATTCAGATCGGCCAGCAAACTGTAGTTGCGCGGAACTCCCTTCAGCTTTGACACGTGGCTGTTAGGGTCATTGATGTTTCCGAAAATGATCGCATTGGCCGGGCAAGATTGCTGGCAGGCCGTCTGCAGTTCGCCATCCTGAATTTTGCGATCTTCGCGCTCCGAATCGATGCGATGCTGGGTGATGCGTTGCACGCAATATGTGCATTTTTCCATTACACCGCGGCTGCGCACGGTCACATCCGGATTGCGCATCATCTTGTATTGCGGCGTCTCCCAATCCTGGAAGAGCAGGAAATTAAAGCGCCGCACTTTGTAGGGACAGTTATTGGAACAGTAACGCGTGCCCACGCAGCGGTTGTACACCATGTCATTCAGGCCTTCGGTGCTGTGCACGGTTGCGCCGACGGGACAAACCACTTCACACGGTGCGTTCTCGCACTGCTGGCAAGGTACTGGCTGAAAATACGCTTTTGGATTATCCCGGTCGCCTTGGTAGTAAGTGTCGACCCGTAGCCAATGCATGTGACGGCCAAGTACCACTTGCTCTTTCCCGACCACTGCAATGTTGTTTTCCGCCTGGCACGCCACCATGCAATTGTTGCAGCCGACGCAGGCATCCAAATCGATTGCCATACCCCATGCGTAGGGTTCTTTCGCGTAGGGATAAGGCTTGTACAAAGTCAGGCCCGGGGGAACTTCTTCGTCTTTGGCGAAGTTGGGTTCTTTCTGATACTCCTCCAGATTCGCGGTCCGCACCTGCGGCCGCGCGCCCACTGGAGTGTCCATGGTCTGGTAACCCTGAGTCGTTGCCAGCTTGTAAGTTCCACCAGCTTTGGAGATGTTTACGCCTGTCGTGAACCACGGAGTCGCGCTGGCGCGCAGCGGGTACATGTCGAAGCCTGCGCCGGTTCCGGCTCGGCCGGCGCGACGGCGTCCGTAACCTAGAAAAACGGTGATGGAATTATCGGGATGGCCGGCTTGAATCCAGACTGGAGCTGTGACCTTTTTGCCATTCAGTTCCAAGGTGATTAGGTCTTCCGTCTTGAGCTCCATCCGCGCTGCCATGGCCGGGCCGATGAACACGGGATTGTCCCACGTCATCTTTGACATGGGCTTGGGCAGTTCCTGCAACCAACCGTTGTTAGAGAAGCAGCCGTCGTAAACGCAAGGATCACGGCGGAAATTTATCTCAATCGATTTTGCGTCGCTGGCGGCGGACGGTGGAAAATTCGTGGTCTCCGGGTTGATCGACTTTGATGTAAATGTTGTTCCCGCGATCCATCCGTCATGGAGCGATTTTCGCCAGAAGGCATCGAAGTCCGAGCCGGGATGCTGTTTTTTCCAATATCCTTGAACGACTTCATGGCCGCTAGCGTCTGCTTGCCCGGCGAGGAACGAGGTTAATTCATAAACGCTCTTGCCGCTGTAAAGCGGCGCGATCAGAGGTTGCACGATGCTTACGGTGCCGTCGTAGGCACGAGCATCGCCCCATGATTCGAGATAATGCGCCTCGTTTACATGCCAATGGCAGAGTTCGGCCGTCTCGTCCTGGTAAAGACCGAGGTGTACGCGAAATGGAATATTTGTGTTCTTAAGCGCATCAGAGAAGCCCAGGTCGGCAGGCGCGTCGTACGCGGGATTCCCGCCCATGATGAACAGCATGTCCACTTTTCCGGCCCGCATGTCGGATACGAGGTCTTTGATCGAGTCAGTTTGATTTATGGGATTTGCATCGACCGGATCGGTGTAAAAAACCGTTTTTCCAACATTGCCCAGAGCCTGATTGATGGCATGGGCAATAGCATGCACGACCGGAGGCTGGTGGTCACCGGCAATCACGACGCTGGAACCGCGATGCTCCTTCAGATCCTGAAGAACTGTATTGGCAAACAGCGGGCCATGCTCTTCGGGAAGCTCTCCACTGCCTGCGCTCACTCCTAATGATGTCGCTAGAGCCCGCGCGAAAGTTTCGACAAACGTGGCCTTTACCGGCAAACGGTGGTCCGCCTTCACGCCGGTGGAACTGGGCGTGCTCTCGACCACGTACAACCTGCTCATATTGCCCGCGTCCGGATTGCGTCGCTTGGCGAAATCACGAATGTAGCGCGTGCTTCCCGGAAATCCCGCGTATAGGAAATCGGCGTCGAGCGAGACGATTACGTCGGCGTTTTCCAGCTTGTATTGCGTTTCGACTGGCTGGCCAAAAGCCAGTTTCGCGCCTTCGAGTACGTTGTCGCGATTCACCGGTTCATACACGTGCCACTTGGCTTGCGGGTACAGCTTGAGCACCGAGCGCAACTGATCGGCCAGCGCTGGTGAAGAAACCGTACGCGTAAGAATGCGGATTCCCGCTCCCTGCACGGCTTTCTGCGCGTTCAGCGGGCCACGGATTGCGTCGAAAAATCCTCCCCAGGTGCGCACATCGCCCAGATACGTAATTGTTTGGGAGCGGTCGGGGTCGTACATTCCAAGCAGCGATGCCTGCGTGAACACATCCGTTCCGCCGAGGCTTGCAGGATGCTGCTCATTGCCTTCGATCTTGGTGGGACGAAAAAGATGACTTTCAATAATGACCGGAGTTGCGTACCCGCTCAGGGTGAAAGCGCTGGCGAAAAAAAGAGGACGTCCGGGAATTACATCTTCCGGCTGCCGCACGTAGGGAACAATTGGCTCCATCGGCAGCTTGGTGCAAGCGGTCATCCCTGCCATGGCCAGCGAAGCGCCCATTAGTTTGAGGAATCCCCGGCGAGAAACCGCGTCCAGCCACTCGGATGCGCCTTTGGGAAATTCGCGATGCAACATCTCCTGAAACTCGAGGCTGCCTGCAAGTTCCTCCAGGCTGCGCCAATATTCCGGACCTTTTGTCTCGGCGATTTGCGCGCTGACCGCTTTCAGGTTGAGCTTGTCCTTCTTGCCTGGACAAACATCCTCGCGGTGCGGCTTCTTGTTTTCTTCTTCCATTAGAGTCTTCGTTCTTGGAGGCCGGGCGTCCTCCATTACTTCCTAAATCTCATCTGTGACACGTTGAGCAACTTGTTATGTCGGTCACTGTGCGCAGATGGTATTTCCTCACCAGATCCGTACCCAGCGAAAGCTGATCGGTGTAAAGCCTGCCATCGAGCGTGAGAGGCTTATCGCTGGTTGGCTGCTCGTATCGCATGTTGAAAACCTGATCGCGGGGCCGCAGATTTTTCGCCGGATCGCGATGGCAATCCAGACACCACTCCATTTGCAGAGACGCGTAATTGAACATGAGCGGCATGCGGTCGACCGGGCCATGGCAGGTATTGCAGCCCACGCCCTTGTTGATGTGTATGCTGTGGTCGAAATAAACGAAATCGGGCAACGCGTTGGCGCGCGTCCATACCAGCGACTTGCCGGTGCGAAAGCTCTCACGCACCGGCTCGAGCAGTGGTGCGCCCAGCCAAATTTGGGAGTGGCAGTTCATGCAGGTTTTGGTTGGAGGAATCCCGGCAAAGGACGAATTCTCCACCGACGTATGACAATAGCGGCAATCAATGCCCAACCCACCAACATGATGCTGATGGCTAAACGGCACGGGCTGCGGCCGCGCAACCTTGGCGTAGGTAATATAGGGAGACCGTTGCAGTTCGAGCACAGCCCACAGCAACACCGCAACGAGGAATACTGCCCCGTAAATGGTGGCGCGTGAGATTGTGTTGGTACTGCGGTGAAAAATCTGCATCGACTTTCAGGTGCAGCAGGACGTCAAAATCCATCCCCGTTTGAATGCCATCCTTGGAACAAGGCATCACACGCAGCTGTGATGTCTCGCACGAAAACTTGTGATTATATCAGCTCGCATCTCCACAACGATTCAAACTCTCCATTCATCGCAAATTCATCACCAGCAGCTTCGGCTCCGTCATCTCCTCAATCGCAGAACGCAGGCCTTCACGCCCCAACCCCGAGTCTTTGATACCGCCGTAAGGCATGTGATCAATGCGAAACGTAGGAACGTCTCCCGCCATTAGCGCGCCGACTTCGAGTTCTTCGTAAGCGCTGAACAGCAGCTTGGCATCCCGGGTAAAAATCCCAGCCTGCAGGCCATACGATGAATTGTTGATTTGCTTCAGCGCATCGGAGAAGTTGTCATAGGCTTCGATGGTCACCACCGGAGCAAAAATCTCCTGACAGTTCACTTTCATATCTTGCCGCGTCCCGGTCAAAACGGTCGGCTCCAGCACCGATCCCTTACGCTGACCGCCGCACAAAACCCGCGCCCCGCCGCGTACCGCCTCTTGTATCCAGTCACTCGCGCGGATGGCGTCGCTTTCGCGAATCAATGGGCCGATGTCAGTTGACTCCTCCAGCGGATCTCCAGTTTTTAGCTTCTTGACTCCCGCTACTAAAAGGTCGCGGAACTTATCGAAAACCGAGCGTTCCACCAGGATGCGTTGCACCGAGATACAAGATTGTCCAGCGTAAGCGAAACCTCCAGTTACGCACCGTTCCGCCGCATAAGTGAGATCAGCGTCGCTGTGAACGATGACTCCTGCGTTCCCTCCCAGTTCCAGCGCTACTTTTTTCTTGCCGGCCCTGCGCTTGATGTCCCAACCGACCGCTGCGCTGCCAGTAAAGCTAATCAATTTTAGGCGCTCGTCGGTTACCAATAACGCAGCATCGTCATTGGACAAAGGAAGAACATTCAAAGCGCCATCCGGCCATCCCGCCTGTTGCACGGCCTCGGCTGCAAGCAGTGCGGTCAGCGGTGTTTGCGGCGCGGGCTTCAGCACCATGGTGCAGCCGCTGGCAATGGCCGGCGCCACTTTGTGGGCAACCAAATTCAAGGGAAAATTGAAGGGCGTAATCCCGGCAATCGGGCCGAGCGGAAAGCGCCGCACAATCCCCCAACGTCCTGCTGTGAATTCCTGCCAGTCTAATGGCAGATATTCGCCATAGATACGGGTGCTTTCCTCTGCGGCTACCGTAAAAGTGAAGATAGTTCGTTCCACTTCACTGCGCGCCGCCTTGATGGGTTTTCCGGCTTCCTGGGCCAAAGTGTGGGCAAACTCCTCCTTGCGGTGAGCAATGTTCTCGGCTACCCGGCGCAACACGCGTTGGCGCTCGAATGCCGGCAGCCGGCGGGTCGTTCCGAAGGCTTTGAGCGCAGCTGCGATAGCCGCATCGACATGCTCACGCTTTCCCTGGAATACGCGGCCGACAACGCTACCATCGTACGGGGCACGAATCTCGACTTGGTTGCCTTGCTCAATCCATTTACCGTCGAGCAGAAATCCATGGGTTGCGATGGGAGTTGCAGTCATCTGTGCCATGGCGAAATTCTTGCACCTCCCGGAAGCGAATTAAAGATTATAGACTTTTCGAACCGGACAAAGCATGAGTGTCGGACGATATATTGATATCGTCGGTTCGAATCAGGAAAAGAGAGAACGTGCTGCAATCGATTGTGGAAACCAGCGAGTTGTTGCGCAAGCGGGAATTGTCTCCCGTGGAATTGACTAAGGAATGCCTGGAGCAACTTGAGAAACTGAATCCCACTCTGAATGCTTTCATTACGGTGACTGCGGACTTGGCGCTGGAACAGGCGCGGAGCGCCGAGGATGAAATCGGTCGAGGACATTGGCGCGGGCCGCTGCATGGCATCCCGCTCGCGCTGAAAGACCTCATCGATACTGCCGGAGTTCGCACTACCGCTGCCAGCGCTTTATTCAAGGATCGAATCCCCACAGAAGATGCTGAAGTGGTACGGCGGCTGAGGAATGCTGGCGCGGTACTTCTAGGCAAGCAAAACCTCCACGAGTTTGCTTATGGCGGCAGTTCGATGATCAGCTATTATGGCGAAGTTCGTAATCCTTGGGATCCCGGGTGTATAGCCGGCGGGTCGTCCGGAGGCTCGGCCGCATCCGTGGCCGCAGGTCTGGTTTACGGCGCCATTGGTACGGATACCGCGGGTTCGGTGCGCGAACCTGCTGCGTTGTGCGGGATCGTCGGCTTAAAACCCACGTATGGCCGCGTAAGCGTTCGCGGAATTATCCCACTTTCTTTCTCACTGGATCACGCCGGCCCTATCACGCGTACAGTTGCGGATGCGGCAGTGATGTTGCAGGCTATTGGCGGGTACGACGCGAGCGATACCAACAGCGGACAGACGCCAGTCCCTGATTATCTCGGAAGCGTTCACCGTAAACTGGAGGCAGTGAGGATTGGCGTCCCGCGCAAATATTTCTACGAAAACCTTGACCCCGAGATTGCTTCTGCCGTGGGAGAGGCGCTCAGCATCCTCGAAACTTTTGCAAGCGATTTGTCAGAAGTCGAGCTCGACGTTCCGACCGACCGCACAGTACAAGCCAGGGAGTCGTACGTCTATCATGCCGAATATGTTTCTCGCAGCCCGGAGCTGTATCAGCCGGAGACGCTGCAGCGTATTCGCAAGGGCGAAGGCATTACTGCGGCAGAGTTCGAGCAAAGGCTCGGCGAACTGCAACAGATTCGCGGTGAGATAGCTCAAATTTTTGAAAACATAGATCTATTAGTAACTCCGGCCACACCCGTCTCTGCGCCCACGATCGCCGAGTTGAAACAGAATCCCGACCTCTTGCGACCGCGTGAACTACTACTGCTTCGCAATACACGACCGGCAAATATGTGGGGACTACCCGCGATTTCTGTTCCCTGTGGGTTTACCGCGGCAGGTCTTCCCATAGGCCTGCAGATTATCGGTCCGCCATGGCGAGAAGACAAAGTGCTACAGCTTGCCTATGCCTACGAGCAGGCCACGACGTGGCATAAACGACATCCAGCATTGGGCGAAGCATGATCATTAGCAATCTGGCTTGTTCTAATATGTCGTAGTGCAGAATCTCGACAAGAGCCGGATAAATATTCTCCGTTCGGAAAACCTCACTACCGTTCCATGGCTGGTTCATGGATTCAGCACCAGATCTGGAGGATTCTCGCGGCTCTACGGCGGCCGCGCTCTCAATCTCGGCTTTACACGCGAGGACTCGCACCGGGCTGTGGAACGAAATCGAAGCGCTTTTCTGCAACAACTCGGCGTCGAATACGGGAAAAAACAGTGCCCACTGATTACGCTCCGGCAGATTCATTCCGACCTCATCCATTGCGTGACCGGGTTGCCAACGCAGCCATTAGTTGGAGATGGCCTCATCACGTGCATGCCCGGCGTTCTGCTCGCCATCCAAACTGCCGATTGCCTGCCGGTGATTCTCGTAGATACAAAGCAAAAAGCTGTCGGAGTGTTTCATGCGGGCTGGCGGGGCACGGTCAAGCGCATCGTTGAAAAAGGAGTGGGAGAGATGCGGCGCTACTTTGGCACGCTGCCGAGGAACATAAAGGCGGCAATCGGACCCGGCGTCCAGGCTTGCTGTTATGAAGTGGGTGCGGAAGTGCGCCAGCAGTTCGAGTCGCAATTCGCCTATGCCGATGATTTGTTCCGGGAAGTGAAGGAGTCGGACCCGGTTCGTGAAAAGTATCCGCTGCTTTTTCTCACCGCAAGGGCTCCGGGCCACGGCGAGCTACCTTCAAAGATATTTCTGAACTTGGTCGAAGCTGACCGGCGACAACTCATCAGCGCTGGTGTCTTGCGGAAAAACATCAGCGCTTCCAAGCTATGCAGCTCGTGCCATCCCGATCTGTTTTTTTCCTATCGAGCAGAAAAAGGAATTACAGGGAGAATGATGGGCGTGATCGGCATCCGCAGTTCTCCTGCGTAGCCGATCGGCGGATGCTTCATCGCAGCTCGCTCACTTTTTCTCTGCGTCTCCCGCTTTGTCTTTGCTCTGGATGGAAAGTAGTTCCACTTCGAAGATCAGCGTGGCGTTGGGACCGATGTCGGGGCCGCTGCCTTTTTCGGCGTACGCCAGGTCAGCGGGAACGAACAGTTGCCACTTCGATCCCACGGGCATGAGTTGCAGCGCTTCAGTCCAGCCCTTGATCACTCCAGCTACGGGAAAGGTCGCAGGTTGCCCGCGCTTGTAGGAACTGTCAAATTCTTTTCCGTCAATGAGCGTTCCCCGATAATTGCACACCACGGAGTCACCCGCTGTGGGTTTGGGTCCGGTACCGGCAGTCAGAATTTTGTATTGAAGGCCGCTGGGCAGCGTGACCACACCATCTTTGCTCTTGTTCGCAGCGAGAAAGGCTTCGCCTTCCTTTTTGTTTGTCGCTGCAGCTTGTTGCATCTTTTCCTGCTGCTTTTGCCGCATATCAGTCTGCAGTTGCATCAGCGTAGCCTTGGCTTCATCTTCCGACAGCAGCGTCTTGCCGCCGGCAAGCGAATCTTCCAGGCCTTGTTGCAGGATCTTCGGATCCACGTCCACGGCCTGGCGGTGCAAGTTGGTTCCGATATTCATTCCGATGGCATAGCTGACTTTGTCTTTTTGGGTTGTGAGGGTGGAAGTATTTTGGCTTCCAGTTTGGCTTCCTGCTGCGTGAGAAGGTTGAGGTGTTGTTCCGGGAGTTTGCTGCGCCAAGACGGTTCCCACCAGCATGAGCGCAGCCGTGATTACACTTACGAGGCCGTACGAAGGTGTTTGCATGAAGCATTGTGACATCTCATTAGGAGACGAAGCAAACGCGAGGTCAACCGTTTGCCGCGCATTAAAGGGGCGGATATGGAAGGAACAGCCAGAAAATCCCAGGATTGGGTCATTTAAGTAGGGAATAAATCTCGGTCTGTAGTGTTTTACTATGTGGGCGTGTCAGAAGCCGATCGCCAACTCGATTCGTTCGAAGAACTGGCTATGCCGCTCTTCGATCAGCTGTATAACTTCGCTCACTGGCTGACACAAAATCGCGAAGAAGCCGAAGACCTGGTCCAAGAAACTTACGCCAAGGCTTTGAAAGGGTTCTCGTCTTTCAAGATAGGCACTAATTTTCGGGCTTGGATGTACCGCATCCTTCGTAACACCTTCTTGACCTCCCGCACGGGGTTAAAAATGACGATGACTGTGCCCCTCGAAGCCGACGAAGATGGACCTGAACTGGCAATTGAGCGGGACACGCCGGAAACGCTTTTCTTTGAGCAAGGGAACCGCGACCGATTGCAAAACGCGATTGATGAACTGCCGCTGCACTCCCGGGAGATTCTCCTGCTGTGTGAAGTGGAAGAGATGTCGTACCAGGAAATTTCCGAAACGCTCTCGGTTCCTATAGGAACGGTGATGTCGCGTTTATCGCGCGCCAGGCGAGCCCTAAGGGAGCGACTGCGGCCAAAATTTCACAAAGAAGCTGGTACGGCGGCGTTGTAAAAGGGGACGACCATGGTTTGTGAGTCTTGGAAGACAAAACTTGATCCTTATGTCGACGGCGAATTGCCTGAACAGGAGACTGCCGCTTTCCATATGCACATGCGCAATTGTCCTTCATGCGCGGCGGATGCTCTGGCGCGCGTGCAAATCAAGCGCGCGATTCAGGTCGCCGGAAAGCGTTTTACTCCCAGTGCGGAGTTCCGTAACCGTATGCAGCAGAACTTCGTCCGCAAACCGCAACGAAGTTTTGGCATGGGCTGGATGTTAGCCGCTGCAGCAGCAGTTTTCTTGATAGTCGGCATCCTGACTTTTGGGTACTTAGGAAATCGATCTGCCGGCGACCAGGTTCTGAGCGAGATCGCAGACCTGCATGTAGCCACGCTGGCCAGTTCGTCTCCAGTGGACGTAATCTCGACCGATCGGCATACGGTGAAGCCGTGGTTTCAGGGAAAAATTCCTTTTGCGTTCAATTTACCCGAACTGCAGGGTTCCGACTTCACCTTGCTGGGCGGACGCCTGACTTATCTTGATCAAGCTCCCGGTGCGCAGCTCATCTACGATGTGCGCAAGCACCATATTTCGGTCTTCGTATTTCAGGAACGAGGGTTGCCAGCCAAGTTAGACGAAAATTTCCTATCGTCGAAGAAGCTGCCGTTCTCCATGGAAACTTGGGCTGAAGGAGGGCTGCGCTACTTTGTGGTTGGAGACGCGAGTGCAGCCGACATCGATCAGCTTGCAAAATTGTTTAAGGCAGCGGCTTAGAAACTCTAGTGAAGTTGACCAGGTCTCATCGGCGCTTTAGAGACTCCAACTCTTCAAGCGTTCGTGGCCAGTCGGATCCCAGTAGCCTGGACAAACTGCGATCGGCCAGGATCTTGCCACCGGTCTGGCAGCGTGCGCAGTAATTCGTTTCCTTGTCGGCGTAGCGAATCCGCAGAACCTTGTCGCCGCATCTGGGACAAGGCTGGCCATAACGTCCGTGAACCGCCATGCCTTCGCGGAACGCCGTCACCTTTTCAGGGAAATTCTTGCTTGCTTCGGCGCGGAGACGGTCAATCCAGAACGCCAGCGTAGTGCGGGTCGCCGCGAACAGTCTTTCCCATTCCTGAGAGCCCAGTTTTTGCGTGAGCATGATCGGAGAAAGTTGCGCCGCATGCAGGATTTCATCTGAATACGCGTTGCCGATCCCACTTACCAGACGCGGATCGGTGAGCGCCCGCTTCAACGTGTGATTTTCGGTGGTGAGAACTGCTCGAAACGAATGGAGGTCACTGCTGAAAAGATCGATTCCTCCGGGGTCCAATGAACGCAAGTTGTCTTCACCTATGAATATGTGCAACGATGCGCGGCGCTTGGTGCCAGCCTCGGTAAGAACCAAAGACCCATTGGGAAAATCGAAGGCTGCCAGATAATTGCGTCCTGCCAGCTTCGCTTCTCGGCCACGCCAGTGCAAACGGCCGGCAATCATTAAATGAAGCGCCAGCCAGAAATCATTCTCCAGTCCGATCGCAATACGTTTTCCGACTCGCCGCAGCTCATGGACAATACGGCCATCCACGCTGCCAAGCGGGGGTTGCGCGGTTCGCAGGAGAAACGGGCTGTTCAGTCTTATCCGTTGAAGTGGCTGGCCAACTATGCGTGGCTCGAGCGCGCTGATGTAACTGACAATATCGGGGAGTTCTGGCATG
>Ga0182015_10000833_pt1 | contig 42919 bp, 34 predicted proteins | sample 712P3MmetaG_FD_120478 | JGI IMG/M metagenome (GOLD analysis project Ga0182015, IMG submission 120478) | Permafrost microbial communities from Stordalen Mire, Sweden - 712P3M metaG | ecosystem: Environmental > Terrestrial > Soil > Wetlands > Permafrost | place: Sweden: Stordalen | collected...
GGAATCGATGATTTGGAGCACGGACCGGTCTTTACCGACACCGAATTCGTGGCTGACAAGAAGCCGGACGTGTGCCCAGCGGGCGGTGGCAGCAGCAGTTGGGCCAAACAGGACGTGAACGGAGTGCAGGTGCAGGAAATGATCCGCAATCTCGTGTCACATCACGTCGCGGTGACTTCGACGCTGCCGGTGTTTGAAGCCGGTGCAGCGGGGCGGCCCCCATTGCAGCCGCGCACGTTGGATGCAATGTCCGCGGAATCGGCGCAAAGCTACCTTACCGCTCGTGCAAGAGTGGCTTTGGATTCACCGATGACGGCGCTGCTGCGCAAAGAGATGGATTTTGAAGTGGCATTCGTCAAGGCGGGAGGCTTGCTGCTTTCCGGCCCTGATCCGACCGGAAACGGTGGCGTGCTGCCGGGTTTCGGCGATCAGCGCGAAATAGAGCTGCTCGTGGAAGCCGGTTTCACTCCCGTGGAAGCAATTCAGGTCGCCACGCAGAATGGCGCCTTGTATCTCGGCCAGCAAGATCGAATTGGAACCCTCGCGCCTGGCAAACAGGCAGACCTCGTTTTGATCAAAGGTGATCCCTCAAAACGAATTGACGAGATCGAGAACGTCGAGACGGTGTTTAAGGCTGGGATCGGCTACGATTCCAAGAAGTTGATTGACGGCGTGCGAGGACAGGTCGGAATTCGATAGGTCGCACCCACTTGGGTATTGCCACCTTGCCACTGGCACGATTCCGGGCGTGTAATCGCCAATCGGGAAGTAATCCGCAAACAGGCTCCGGAGATCGCTCCGATGGTTTCTGCTCATGCTTCAGATAGGTTTCCCGCGTGTTTGAGAGCACTGAGAGCTACCAATTGGCGGCTGGCTTTGAGACGGGCCGGCTCTTCGAGGATATCCAGAAGAGCAGTCTCGCAATAGAGTCGGTCGCGCTTCGCATCGCCTAGCGTGAGCACATCCACCTTCTTAGGGGCCGAAAATAGCGTTGCGCGCCATTTTCACAATCTAGGATAATCGAAGATTGCTTATCTGCAACGGGGTGCGGGGCCGCACTTCCAAGCGGGCGGGACCAGTCCTCTCTCGACACAATAAGATAAAAATGGTACAACACAATAGGATAATACACATACAGCGCAATAGTATAAAGATGGCGCAACACAATCGGATAATGGAAACACGAAGCCTGAAGGAACCCGGCCATGGCCAGACCTCCTGAAAAACTCGCGCAGTCCCTCGAAATCCTGCGGAACCTCCAGACCGCGGAAGGGGCTGGGGCGATCCGGGCGCGCGACCTGTCACGCACGCACCGGGAGCGCCTCCTGCGCAACGGTTTCCTGCAGGAAGTCATAAAGGGCTGGTATATCCCGAGCCGCCCGGACGAAGTGAAAGGCGAGAGCACGGCCTGGTACGCGTCCTTCTGGCGCTTCTGTGCCGCGTATCTGGAAGCGCGTTTCGGCGCGCGCTGGTGCCTGTCGCCGGAACAATCGCTTTCGCTTCATGCCGGCAACTGGACCGTGCCCGGCCAGCTCGCGGCGCGGTCGCCGCGCGCGGGCAACAAGGTCACCAAGCTTCCACATGGCATGTCCCTGCTGGAGCTTCGCATCGCGCTGCCGCCCGTGGCGGACCGGAAGAAAGAGGAGGGCCTGCGGCTGTTCTCGGTGGAATCCGCCCTGATCGCGTGCTCCCCCAACTATTTTTCGAACAACGCGACGGATGTCCGCGCGGTGTTGCCGATGATACGGGACGCCTCCGGCCTTCTCCGCCGCCTCCTTGAGGGCGGTCACACTGTGATCGCCGGACGTTTGGCCGGGGCCTTCCGCAACACCGGACGCGACCGCATCGCGGACGATATCGTGAAAACGATGACGGCAGCCGGCTACGCGGTGCGAGAGAAAGATCCCTTCACGGACAAGCCGTCCCTGGTCATCGGACCCCGCGAAACCTCTCCTTACGTAAACAGGCTGCGGCTGCTTTGGCAGAAAATGCGCGAGCCGGTCATCGAACGCTTCCCGAAAGCGCCGGGCGCGCCGCGCAATATCGACGCATACCTCAAGCGCGTCAACGACGCCTATGTCACGGACGCCTATCATTCGCTGTCGATCGAAGGCTACCGAGTCACGCCCGCTCTCATCGAACGCGTCCGCAGCGGCACCTGGAATCCGGAAGCCGACGAGGGCGACCACGAACAGCGGAATGCCATGGCGGCGCGGGGCTACTGGCAGGCTTTCCAGGCCGTGCAGAAAAGCCTCGGCAAAATTCTGAAGGGCGAAAATCCGGGAGAGGTCGCGGACGCGGACCACGGCACGTGGTATCGAGAGCTGTTCGCCCCCAGCATCACCGTCGGCCTGCTGAAGCCCGCCGATCTCGCGGGCTATCGCAACGGGCAGGTCTATATCCGCAAGTCGATGCACGTGCCGTTGAACCGGGACGCGGTGAGGGACGCCATGCCTTCGTTCTTCGACCTGCTGCGGGAAGAGCCGCATCCGGCCGTCCGCGTGGTGCTCGGGCACTTCATCTTTGTTTACATCCATCCTTATATGGACGGCAACGGCCGCGTCGGGCGCTTCCTGATGAACACGATGATGGCGTCGGGCGGATACCCGTGGACCATCATACCGGTCGGCGACCGCAATGCCTATGTGAACTCTCTCGAAAAAGCCAGTGTCGGCGAGGATATCGCGCCCTTCGCGGACTTCCTCGCCGGGCTGGTGAAAAAACGACTGGCGGGCGAGCCCTTGCCGGCGGTGCCGAAATCTTCGCCCGTAGACGAACGCTAGAACAATTCTCGATCTGCATGGAGTGCGCAGGTACGAGTTGCCGAAAACGATTCTAGACGTGAAGTCTGGAAGTGATCCAGTGGCCAAAGGCATAGGATCGGCTGTGAGCGACGCAAGCCGCGAACTAGTCTCCATCCCCTGGATCTTCGATTCTGCAAAGACCGGTCCTCATTTCTTATCGACCACGCTAGAGCAGGATGAAGTCTCGTACTCGCAGGCATCCAGTACCAAGGCGGCGATCCGGAGCAGTGATGGCCTCAATTGCGCCTCAACTTCGGCAGCAAGATTTTCCTAACTTCGGGCGGCATTTTCCGGCCCATCACTTCCCGGCGTATCCGCTCAATGGGGCATTCCTTGTGAACCACAGCATTGCTTTTGCTGAAGCGAGTTATACCGGGCCGGTGCAACACGCACAAAACGTGACAGAGAGGACGTTCAACCCTCATTGGCAAAACCGTCCCCATAAACACGAGATTAAATTTCTCTAACAAATGAGCAAAATTGAACAGACCCTCCGCGAGAGTCGCCTTATCCTTCTTTTACCGTATCTCCCGTATTGCATCATTGTGGGGGCATATGAATACAGCGACGGCCCAACCTTGGTATCAGCTTTATGCTTCGGCGATTGTTGAGCTAGACCCTAAACAACTTATCGAAAGAATAGAGAGTACTCAGGCCGCGATTCGCGGTCGCTTGTTAGATTTGCAATACGACAGCGACCATCACGAAGAACGAAAGATGATGTGCGATGCCGAGCGGACCCTGAAGTTCTTGCGTCGCTATCCTTCAAGCGTCGACGAAACCGCGCGGCATCCGGCCAAATTCTGTGGCCAGCACCGCATAGATTCTCAATAACAGGTTGATGAGCCGGGAAGCATCATGCTCTTTGGCGGCCACTTCGCATTCTTCGATCCACCGCAGCATTTGGTCGGTAGGTCTCATAAGTGTCCCGGACCTGGGTAGCTTTGCCGGAAACGGGCTGAAAGCCATAGTGCGAACCAGGTCATTCGATGATCAGTTCTGCAAAAACAGACCGCCCGGGCGGGCAGCGGAGCGGTGCGGAATTGACAGGTAAACTTTACCACTAGTCACTGTTCGTGACAACCGGTTTGACGCTAAACGTCGCGCGGATCCCGGGCTCGGCTTTGGTTTGAGTAGGTGACGTCCCGCATTGGGGAATCCGCTGGCTACTCCTCGACGTGTTCGAATGACGGAAATGGCCTAGATTGTGTAGGAGGAAGGTCGTATCTGAGGTATCAAGGCAGACTGCCCTTTTGGAGGTGAGTTTACCGAACGCGAAAAATCAATGATGTATTTAACTAGGTTTGAGCAGAACAGGCAACTTGTTTCGAGAATTTCCGCGTTCTCCTCTTTTGCCACGTTCAACGGGAATGACCGCAAGCACTCTGTGCAGGTAATCACGATGTAGGGTATTCCATTCGAGTCCTTGCCATTACGAGGAATCCATACGGGTGCAGATTCTTCCTGATGCGCTGAAGCTCGCGCGGCGGAGGTCTGGATAAGGTTAGCGACGATCTCTACCAGGTTCCTGGGATCTTCTTGTCCCTTTGCATAAAAAGCGTCGGCCAGCACGCCGGTCGGTACAACCCTGTGTTCATAGGCTCCGCTGCTCGCCACAACTGATATCTTGGGGAACCTCCGGCGCACAACCGACAAAAACTCGAATCCCGACATTTTTGGCATGTTGAGATCGGAGATGATGACCTCCGGTAGCAACTGTTTGAGTTTTAATAGGGCTCCGAAACCGTTTTCGGCAACGGCGACCTCATATCCTTCCATCTGCAACAGGCGGGTAAATAGATCGCGGATGCTCTCTTCGTCGTCGACGACCAGAATGCGATGCTTGAAAGGGAGGGACAAGAATACATCCTCTTAATTGAGCACGTTACTTCGAAACAAATCATTTCATTTCGGGAATTGACAAGTCTGATCAAAATTGACCAACTGTTCCTTCAAGGTACTCCGAGCTTTATCAACAAGGCAGCAAACCCATGCGCCGTTTGACTACTGCCGCTTTTGCAACTCCATTTTTGTACATTATCGCTCAACGACAGGCGACTACTATCGGTCCGCAAAGGAACGATAACCGCGCACACGATGATCTGGCCCTTCCCCAAGGAAAAGGAATGATCGGGATTCTCAATTTTGCGAACATGAGGCGCTCTTTGTCATCGCGACCAAACGCGGTCGAGACTGAACGACGATCGTTCTGGCAAAAGACTCGCAACGAAACATTGCTGATCTTATTCAGCTCGCTCCTAAAAGCACAAAGTTTGAAGTTGCTCACTATTGATCAGTAATGAATCGTTAGTAGGGTCTAACATTCTGTAAAGCCGCTCAAAATGACGAGAAGTCAGATCCCGCGCTTCGCGGCCGAGATCAAAGTGAATTTCGTCGGCAAAAAAGGTTGAGCGATTGAGAAGAGGTTATTGAAATGAAAAGAAACACATCATTTCCGGCTTTAATATTCGTGGTAATTCTAGGCATTGGCGCAGCATTGGCGTATGCCATGCATAGCAGGTCCGCCGACTTCGCAGCCATTGGAATTCTTGTTGTCTCCGTTGTTCTTGCTTACGCCATCTCCTCGGCAATTCAGGTGGCAGATCAATGGAGCAAGGCGGTAGTCCTGCGGTTAGGAAAGTTCCGCTCGCTTGAGGGCCCGGGACTATTTCTGATTTTTCCACTTATCGAAACCATTCCTTACTGGCTCGACATCCGCGTGCTCACAAGTTCTTTCAAGGCCGAAAAGACACTCACAAAAGATACGGTGCCGGTGGATGTGGATGCAGTGTTGTTCTGGAAGATCGTGGATCCCAAAAAGGCTGCTTTGGATGTGGCGGACTATAAGAGCGCGATCAGTTGGGCCTCACAAACCGCTCTGCGCGATGTCATCGGCAAGACCATGCTCTCGGACATGCTTGAAGGCAGAGACAAAATTAGTAATTCGCTGCAGAAGATTATCGATGAGCGGACCGAACCATGGGGCATCAATGTCATCTCGGTGGAGGTTAAGGATGTATTGATACCTCCGGCATTGGAAGATGCGATGTCCATGCAAGCGCAAGCCGAGCGAGAACGTCAGGCTCGCGTAATTCTGGGAGATTCGGAGCGCCAGGTGGCAGAAAAATTTGGCGAAGCTGCCAAGACCTATGCCAACGATCCTGTGGCATTACACCTGAGGGCTATGAACATGCTGTACGAAGGCTTGAAAGAAAACTCAACGATCGTGATTGTGCCTAGCTCCGCAGTGGAAACCATGCAACTGGGTGGTCTTGCTGGGATGACAGCACTGACCATGGGGCTGGGTCAGGAGCGCAGGAACAAGGAAAAGGAAACCGAAGTCAACACCAACGGCAACAACAATGGCGCCAAGGAATTGACGCCTGTCTAGTGTCGCCACTTCGGTGACAACTTAGATCTGATGGAGGCAATGTATGACAAAAACAGCAGTAGGTTTGTTTGAGAATTCAGGGTCGGCCGATGAGGTTGTTCGCGATCTCGAGGCCGGCGGCTTCCTTCGAAAGGATCTCCGCATTTTGAAAGAGCCGCTGGAGATGGCAGGGAGCGGACTCATGAGTACGCCGCATACTGATTTTGAAGTGGACTTGACTCGCGATCTCACGGCATTCGGTGTTCTAGAAGCGGACGCGGAAGCTTATGTCCGAGGAGTACGTCGCGGAGGGGTAATGGTTTTCGCGACGAGTTCGGGCGAAAAGGAAAACGCGGCCACGGAGATTATGAACCGCCACGGAGCTGTGGAGGTAGTAGAAGAGATCAGCGCCTCGCGGCCGGAACTTCCGAACGCCGACCAGGGTGAGGCGAGCTTTCAGATTGGGCGTGTCCGATCTCCGGGGTCCGGCGCCCGCATGTTCGTGTGGTAACTATTTTTGTAAAAGAATAGTGGGCAACCGGGTTTTCGACGCGAAGGCGATTGTCTGCAGTAATTTTGTCGAGCAGCTTCTAAGTGGACCCGGCAGCATACCTGAGGACTTTCATCTGCGGCGCACTTTGTTATACCGCTCTCCACCGAAACATGTGCTCGGCCCCTAAGGCTGAAAGGGTGGGCGAAGTTGGCATCGCGTGATGTGATAATCGTGGACCCGCCCGCTCTGGCTCAGTCCGCATCGGACCGCCATCCCCAAATCGCTAGCCCAATCCACACGATTTTGGTGCTCGCCGTGTTGGGCGGCTGGGTGTTCTGGCATAGGATTTCTACAGATCAATTGAGCGTGGCGGCTAATCCGAACCGCGTGCGCTTTTATCTGGTGACTCTTCTCTTTGAATGGCTCTTGTTCGTCCTGGTATTGGCGGGCGTGCGGCGTAGTGGCGCGTCTGTCCTCCTCGTTCTCGGGGGCCACTGGCACTCCGCCAGGTGCTGCGCGATACTGGAATTGCCGCCAGGTTCTGGATCGTTGCGTGGGTGCTCCTTTGGATATTGGGCTGGCTCCTGCGCATCGCCGCGCTGGGTCGCAATATGCAGTTCATGCTCCCGCATCGAGGTATCGAACTGACATTTTGGATAGCGCTCTCAGTTACCGCCGGTATTTGCGAGGAGACGATCTTTCGAGGTTACCTGCAACGGCAGTTCATGGCCCTGACTAAGAGCGCTCCCGCCGGCGTTCTTCTTTCTGCCGCAGCATTCGGCGCGGCGCATGCGTACCAGGGTTTCCGAATGACGATTCTGATCGGCCTGTACGGAGCTATGTTCGGAATTCTGGCCTATTGGAGAGGAAGCGTACGCCCGGGAATGATCGCCCATGCCTGGCAGGATTCGCTGAACGGAGTTCTTGCCGTTGTAATGAGGCATTGAAGCCTGCGCAGTGCCAGTGGTGCGAACTCCCTTTTTGAGCGAGACTCGTGACGGAACAAGGACAGGAGAGTATTCATCGTGGAATCAAATGTAACGAAGTCGGTGTCCAAGTCCGATTCCAAGGACGATCTGAAATCCCTGCCCATGGCGGAAGTCGAGAAAAGACTGGGATCGTCACCCAAAGGCCTGAGCCAAGCCGAGGCGCAGAAACGGCTGGCGCAATATGGTCCGAATGAGATCAAGGAAAAGAAAGACAATCTATTCCTAAAGTTCCTGAGCTATTTCTGGGGTCCCATTCCGTGGATGATCGAAGGGGCGGTGATTCTATCGGGGGTGGTTAGGCACTGGCTCGATTTCTTTATCATTCTCTTTCTGCTTTTCTCCAACGCGGTGGTTGCTTTTTGGGAAGAACATCAGGCAGGTAACGAAATTGCTGCGTTGCGCGCAAAGCTGGCTACCAAAGCCCGCGCCCTGCGCGATGGAAAATGGGCGACTCCCAAGGTAGCGGAACTGGTGCCGGGCGACGTCATCCGGTTGATGTTGGGGGACATCGTGCCGGCAGACGCACGTTTGTTGGCTGGCGACCCGGTGCAAGTCGATCAGTCCGCGCTGACCGGAGAATCTTTGCCCGCGACCCGCAAACCTGGCGAGGCAGTCTTTTCAGGCTCGATTATCAAGCGCGGCGAAACCGACGCGATGGTGTACTCCACGGGTACCAACACCTATTTCGGCAAGACTGCGGAATTGGTGCAGGATGCTCATACCGTCAGCCATTTCCAGCGTGCTGTGCTCAAGATTGGCAATTACCTGATCGTTCTTGCCGTGGTCCTGGTGGCGGTGATTGTTACCACTGCGCTGTTCCGCCATGACCCCATCTTGAGCACGCTGGAATTCGCATTGGTGCTGCTGGTGGCCGCGATCCCGGTAGCCATGCCCACTGTGCTCTCTGTCACTATGGCGGTCGGCGCGCGTCTCCTGGCAAAAAAGCAGGCGATTGTGACCAAGTTGGCGGCGATCGAGGAACTCGCGGGCGTGGATGTGCTGTGCTCGGACAAGACCGGCACCTTGACCCAGAACAAGCTGACGCTGGGCGATCCATTCTGCGTCAATGGTATCGCCGTCGGTCAAATCATTCTCGACGCCGCCCTCGCTTCGCGCGCGGAAGACAAGGACACTATTGATCTGGCCGTGATCGGCGGAGTGAAGGACGATAAAGAACTGAAGAGCTATCAGGTCCTGCATTTTCAGCCATTCGATCCGGTGCATAAGCGCACCGAAGCCACCGTAAAGGGCTCCGACGGAAAACAGTTCAAGGTGGCGAAGGGAGCGCCGCAGGTCATTCTGCGGATGGCGAACAACGTCGCGGACGTAAAACCAGCAGTTGAGAAAGCCGTCAATGAATTTGCGGCACGCGGTTTCCGCTCTTTGGGCGTGGCCCGCGCAGATGATGGCGACAACTGGCAGTTCGTTGGTGTGTTGCCCATGTCCGATCCACCTCGCGAGCAGGCAAAAGCGACCATCGCGAGCGCGGTACAAATGGGCGTGAAAGTCAAAATGGTCACCGGTGACCAATTGGCCATCGCCAAGGAAATGTCTCGTGAACTGGGCATGGGCACGAACATCCTGGATGCCACAGTATTGCGGGATAAACAGAAGAAGGCTGACACCGCGGAGTCCATCGAAAAGGCGGACGGCTTCGCCCAGGTCTTTCCCGAAGACAAATACAACATTGTCGACGTCCTCCAGAAGCACGGCCACATTGCCGGTATGACGGGCGACGGGGTGAACGATGCTCCCGCGCTCAAACAAGCGAACTGTGGCATCGCCGTTTCGGGCGCGACCGACGCGGCCCGGGCGGCGGCGGACATCGTGCTGCTCGCATCGGGCCTCTCGGTGATCATCGACGCGATCAAGGAGAGCCGTCGCATCTTCCAACGGATGAACAGCTACGCGATCTATCGCATCGCCGAAACTCTACGCGTGCTGTTTTTCATGACGCTGGCGATTCTCGTATTTAACTTCTACCCCGTAACTGCAGTCATGATCGTCATGATCGCCGTACTCAACGACGGGGCCATCCTCTCTATTGCCTATGACAACGTTCATTACAGCGACCGGCCCGAGAAGTGGAATATGCGTCTGGTACTGGGGATCTCGACCGTGCTGGGCGTGATTGGCGTCGTGGCCGCATTCGGCCTCTTTTATCTTGCCGAACGCGTATTTCATCTCGACCGCGCGCACGCTCAAACTCTGATGTACCTGAAGCTGTCCGTAGCCGGACATTTGACGATTTTCCTTACGCGCACGCGAGGCCCGTTCTGGTCGATACGCCCGGCGCGAATTCTATGGATGGCAGTTCTCGGCACGCAAACTGTAGCTACCCTGATTGCGGTTTATGGTCTGTTTATGACGCCGCTGGGCTGGAAGTGGGCGGGGTTCGTTTGGGTCTATGCCCTGGCTTGGGCTCTCCTCAATGATCGCGTGAAACTGCTCGCCTATAAGATTCTTGATCCTGTTAAAGCCGACCCTAAATCTGAAACCAAGACCGACACGAAACCAGAAATCAAGGCTGATAGTAAACCCGAAGCCAAAGCCGAGCCGAAGCCCGAAGCCAAGGCACCGTCCGATTTGACGCCGCAGATCGCCAAGCGAGCTTATGAACTCTACGAGGGGCGAGCCCGCAAGGATGGTCGAGCGGATCAGGATTGGAAGAAAGCGGAGCAGGAGATTCGGAAGCCAGACACCAAGGGCGCCGCGAAGCCAGAAGCTAAAGCCGAGACGAAGCCCGAGGCCAAAACCGACCCGAAGCTTGCGGCCAAAGCCGAGCCGAAGCCTGCGACCAAAACCGAGGCGAGGCCAGACAGCGGGGCCACGCCTACAACACAGGCCAAGACCGAGCGGAAGCCGGAAGCCAAAGCCGACCCGAAGCCAGAAACCGGGGCCGCGCCTACAACACAAACCAAGACTGAGGCAACGCCTGAAGCCAAAACCGAGCCTATACCTGAAGGCAAAGATGAGTCATCGTCCGATTTGACGCCGCAGCTCGTCAAGCGGGTACACGAACTCTACGAAGACCTTGGGCGCAAGGAAGTTCAAGAAGTTGAGGAATGGGAGAAGGCGAAGCGAAAGACTTCCTAAAGATGAAGTCGATGAATAGGCGGCTGACAAGGCCAAAAGGAAGAAGATGAAAATTCATTTCAAAGATTTCCGCGTACCGCACCACAAGAAGATCGATATCAAACACTTGCCGACAATCGTGAAGCCCTTTTGCGGGTCAAAGAAGGAATATAAAGACCTTCTGGAACAACATGTTGCTGAGCTGACTTCCCTGCAACAACTTCACTATGCGTCCAACCGCTATGCATTGCTGCTGATCTTTCAGGGGATGGACTCTGCCGGCAAGGACGGCGCCATCCGCCACGTTATGTCCGGGGTTAATCCGCAGGGCTGCGAGGTTTTCAGTTTCAAACAGCCAAGCGCCGAAGAATTGGAACATGATTTTCTCTGGCGCACCACCTGCCGCCTTCCGGAACGCGGACGGATCGGCATCTTCAATCGCTCCTACTATGAGGAAGTATTGATCGTCCGCGTTCATCCGGAAATTCTCCGCACGCAGCGGCTTCCCGAAGAGTTGCTCGACGAGAAAAACATCTGGAAGGAACGGTATCGGTCGATCAATGACTTGGAGCGCCACCTTTATAGAAACGGAACGCGGATCGTTAAAATATTTCTAAACCTTTCGTACGAAGAACAGCGCAAGCGGTTTCTCGCGCGCATTGACGTGCCCGATAAAAACTGGAAAGTCAGCTCATCGGACAATCACGAGAGAAAATACTGGAAGCATTACATGGAAGCGTATGAGGATTGCCTGAACGCGACTAGCACCCATCACGCGCCCTGGTACGCCGTTCCCGCCGACGATAAGGACAACGCCCGGCTGATTGTGTCCCGCATTGTTCTCGATGCGCTCCGGGATCTCAAGATGGCATATCCGAAGATCACGGAGAAGCGCCGCCTGGAATTGCAATCGATCCGCAAGGAACTGGCGAACTGACGACGGAGTAGTCGAAAGGAACAATTTGGATGCCTACGAAAGAGCAAACGATCGTGGTTGACCGGGACAGCAATTCGAAATCGCGGCCAAAGAATCTAGATGGGACCCCTAAGCCCTCTGAGTTTATCTTCGATGCGGCTTTGTCCACCGCGGTCGCAGCAAACGGTCAACGTCCAAGCAAAGCGCCCCAGCCCGGCGGACCGCTGACGCAGGACATGCTCGACAAGATGAACCGCTACTGGCGCGCCGCGAATTACCTCTGCATCGGCCAGATCTACCTCTTCGAGAATCCCCTGTTACGACAGCCTCTCAAGGCCGAACAGATCAAACCAAGGCTGCTCGGGCACTGGGGAACTTCACCGGGACAAAACCTCATCTACATTCATCTGAATCGGCTGATCAAGAAACACGATGCGAATATCATTTATATTGCCGGTCCCGGACACGGCGGTCCGTCGCTCAATGCGTGCTCATATCTGGAAGGCACTTATACCGAAGTACATCCAGAGATCACGCCAGATGAGAACGGCCTACGACTTCTTTTCCGCAAGTTCTCGACGCCAGGCGGCGTGCCCAGTCATTGCGGACCACACGTCCCGAATTCCATGCACGAAGGCGGGGAGCTCGGCTATTCGATGGTTCACGCATTCGGAGCCGCGTTCGACAATCCCGACCTGATCGTTGCCTGCATCATTGGCGATGGAGAATCCGAAACTTGCCCGCTTGAAGGAAGCTGGAAGTCTGTCAACTTTCTAAGTCCGGTGCGCGACGGGGCTGTCCTTCCAATTCTGCACCTCAACGGTTACAAGATTTCTGGACCGACCGTTCAAGGACGGACGAGCGATGAAGACTTAAAAGCTCTGTACATAGGACGCGGCTACAAGCCCTATTTTGTAGAAGGCGACGATCCTGAAGTCGTGCATCAACTCCTGGCTGGAACGCTGGACGATTGCTATGCCGAGATTCGAACCATACAGCAGGAGGCGCGTCAGGGCGGGTTCAAGAAGCAGCCAATCTGGCCTATGATCGTCCTGCGCACGCCCAAGGGGTGGACTTGTCCGAAAGAAGTGGATGGAATCCCCATTGAAGGTACCTTCCGTGCTCATCAGGTCCCTCTCGCGACGGTTCGCGAAAATCCGGAACATCTCAAGATCCTCGAGGCCTGGATGAGAAGCTACAAACCGGAGGAGCTCTTCGATGAAAAGGGGAAATTCATTGACGAGCTGGCAGAACTTGCGCCGATTGGCGATCATCGCATGGGAGGGAATCCCCATGTGAACGGGGGGCGGCTGCTGACCGCGCTTGATATTCCCGACTTTACGAATTATGCGTTGGAGATCCCAGGACCGGGTCAAGTGGTCGCGGAAGCACCACGAAAGCTCGGAGATTTTTTCAGAGATATCTTCAAGCTCAATCCGACAAACTTTCGTATGTTCTGTCCCGATGAGACGGACTCCAATCGCCTAAATTCCGTCCTCGAAGCTACCAAGCGTTGCTTCATGGCAGAGACTGTTTCCATCGATGACCAACTGAGCCCCGACGGCCGTGTCATGGAAGTATTGAGCGAACATTGCTGCCAGGGATGGCTCGAAGGCTACTTACTGACTGGGCGGCACGGCATGTGGTCTTCCTACGAAGCCTTTGCACAAGTCGTGGATTCGATGTTGACGCAACACGCCAAATGGCTGGAGCAATGCCGCGATTTTCCCTGGCGCAGACCGCTCGCATCATTAAATGTTCTGCTGACAAGTCATGCCTGGCGAAACGATCACAACGGTTTCAGCCATCAGGCGACGGGATTTGTAGACAACGCATTAGCGCGCCGGAGCGAAACCATCCGGGTTTACTATCCGCCGGACAGCAATTGCCTGTTGAGCGTTTTCGACCACTGCCTGCGGAGCCGCAACTACGTCAACATCGTCACGTGCGGAAAGCAGCCGCAGCTTCAGTGGCTGAACATGGACGAAGCTCTCGAACATTGCTCAAGAGGAGCATCGATTTGGAAGTTTGCGAGCAACGACGGAGGTGGAGAACCGGATATCGTACTGGCTTGTGCGGGCGACGTGCCCACAATCGAGACATGCGCCGCTTCATGGTTTCTCCAGAAGTATGTTCCCGGCATCAAGGTGCGAGTTGTGAATGTAGTGGATTTGACCGTTCTGATGAGCCCGGATGATCATCCGCATGGAATGGACAATATGTCGTTTAACGCTCTCTTCACCAAAGACGCACACGTCATCTTCGCCTTCCACAACAATCGCTGGCTCATTCACAGTATGGTTCATGGTCGCTCGAATGAGGCTCGCTTCCACGTGCGCGGTTTTATGGATCAGGGCACGACCACCACGCCCTTCGACATGGTAGTGCTCAACAAGATGAGCCGTTTTCATCTTGCTATAGATGCACTGAAGTATGTCTCACGGCTGCGCTCAGAGGTTTCGGACGTAGTCGACACGTTCAACCGGAAGCTGTACGAGCACCACGACTACATTCGGCAACACTTGGAAGACATGCCGGAGATCAGGAATTGGCACTGGACAGCTGATTTCAGCGAGTCGAGCGCACCTCCGCCACTAGCTAAAGGACATCCTCGCGGAAGCGTTTTCAGCGACAGCTAAATGAAGCGACGGGGGCAGAGCGACGTTGACGAAGGCGGGTCGTCCGTAGAACTAGCGAACGCTCTCATCCTCACGATCAATGGAGGCTCGTCGAGCATCAAATTTGCCCTCTTCGAGGCCAGCAACTCGCTGCGACAGATTCTGGATGGCGGAATCGAGCGGATTGGACTGCCAGAGGCCACCTTTCGTGTAAAGGGCTTGGGCGAAGCAGACAACTTTTCAAGCTCAGTCGCAGCACCCAATCACACGGCGGCCGTGGGCATTCTGATGGATTGGATCGAGCAACGCAGCGGACGCGACCCATTGACCGCTGTGGGGCATCGCGTGGTCCATGGCGGGCCGAAGTTTTACAAGCCGCAGCTAATTACTGCGGAAATGGTTGCGGAGTTGAAGCAACTCAGTCCGTTTGATCCTGACCATATGCCGGAAGAGATCCTGTTGACCGAGGCGTTTCATCGCCGATTTCCGGAGCTTCCACAAGTGGCGTGTTTCGACACCGCATTTCACCATGACCTTCCGCGCGTGGCGCAAATGCTGCCAATCCCTCGACGTTACGAAGCGCAGGGCGTGCGGCGGTATGGGTTTCACGGGCTTTCATACGCGTTTCTGATGGAAGAACTGGGCCGCCTGGCTGGATCCGATGTGGCGCAAGGCAAGGTAATCCTCGCCCACCTGGGTAATGGGGCAAGTCTGGCGGCGGTGCGTAACGGCAAATCGGTCGACACAAGCATGAGTTTCACTCCGACCGCCGGCGTGCCGATGAGCACGCGTACCGGTGATCTCGATCCCGGACTAGTCTGGTACATGGCGCGCACTGAAAAAATGAGTGCCAAACAATTCAACGACATGGTCAATTTTCAGTCCGGGCTACTCGGCATATCGGAAACCAGTTCCGACATGCGTGACTTGCTAAAGCACGAGGAGCAAGATGTGCGGGCGGCTGAAGCGATCGCGCTGTTCTGCTACCAGGTCAAGAAGTGGATTGGTTCGTTCGCGGCGGCGTTGGGCGGAATCGATACGCTGGTATTCGCGGGTGGCATCGGAGAGAATGCGCCCGCAGTCCGCGCTCGGATCTGCGATGGGTTAGGATTCCTTGGAATCGAACTCGAAGAAAAGCACAACGCGGCGAACGCGGGCGTGATTTCCGCGGCGTCCAGCCGGGTTGAGGTCCGCGTCATTCATACAAACGAAGAGCAAATGATAGCCAAGACGGTTTGTCAGGTTCTTGGCCTTGTTGAACAGCACAATTAACCCCTGAATCCAAAACTGAATTCCCGCATGCGCACCGTCCGAAATCACTCACAAGAAGAACACGCGTCCAGAATTACGCAGTCGGAGTTCCCCGCCGCTAGCCTTTTCTGACGCGCTGGTAAACGATCGCGTAGACGCGCTGAGTCAGGGCCGGCGGAGTTCCGCTGCCGATTTTGAGTCGTGCAATTTGCCGAGAGTATGCTCGATCAATCTAGCCAACTTATCTGCGGCGCCGTCGACGGCCAGGTCCAGAGTCGCTGCCTCCTCGGTGACCGCGATGGGCTGGCGGCCTGCGAGGCGCGCCTCCATCATGCAACGTTTATCTCCGCTCTTAGGTCCCCGTTCGTCGGTCAGGTGGACTTCCACACGTGTGATGTGGTCGCTCATTCGCCTCAAGGCATTCTCCACGACGTCCTTGATCTGAGCGGTGAGCGCCTCGTGACCCTGGATTGTATGGTCCGTATTAACTTGGATTTGCATCCTGATCTCCTCGCGGGATTATTTCGTCATGGAACTTGGGCTATAGATTGCCGTTAGGGGGTTATGAAGCATGAGAGCGTGAGCGTCTAATGCGCAGTTGCTAGCTCCGTCATCTTCGCTAGTCGAATTTGCAAAATGCAAAGTCATGGGACTCGGCTACCAGCCGGCATCGCTTCTGCGACCAGAAGCCACCATCGACAGGTCATTCGCTGTCCGTCGCGCGAATCACAAGACCCTTCAAGTGGTTCACATTCGTTAACATCGTCAGTCCTTTCTGTTCTCTCGTCATCATCACTAGCACTTACGTCAGGTGCGCCTTCGCTCTGAGCAAGACTGACCAAGTCACGGTGCTTTCTGAGTCGCAGCTTCCGCACCTTGAGACTGTGTTGTTTTCTGGCTCAGCTCTTGGGTGAGCTTGTGAACATTCATGGAATGTTCGTGTGCCTGTTTGCTGAGCTCGTGAGCAGTCAAGTGATCTTCTTTGCCATGGGCGACCGCCGCCGCCGCGTGCGCGTGGGCCGCAAGGTTGTGGAGTTCTGCTGCTCGCTCGTGTGCTCTTTGTGACATAACGGTTCTCCAAGTCAGTGGATATTTTTATCGCGCTTGTCGTCCTCACTGCCTTTCGACGATGGGCAGTCTTTTCACAGCTCAAACTATGACAGCGTGGTGATGGAAAAACTGGTCGCTATTGCTCAGATCGCGCGAGGGATGGCTAAAACAATTGTTTTCGATGGACGACTGGATGAGAGTGGCCGAATATCCGGGCAAGATCGATTATCGGATACCTGAAATAGAGTGAAACAATACTTTTTACCCCGGCGGGCCTGCCAATAAGCACACCGGTGAGACTGCGCTCTTTTTTGCTAAGCACACGCTGCAGTCGCAGGCTGGCTAGCCTCGCTCGAAATAGATCATTTGGGATCGATTTAATCCAGATCAAGAATGTCATTAACGGCCAATGCACAAGTTGGCGTCATTTGGACGATGCGAAATTCTTCAACGTATAGATCCGTTCTGATTACGCGAGCCTCCCCTAAAAAAGCGGTGACGCACCATGCGTTGGCCCAGCAGAAAGAAGGTCACCACGAGGACCACTATAAATAGGAACTTACCAATTTCTGCCGACGTGAACCTTCGTCCTCCTGGAGCCGTTTTATCCAACCGTGTTGTCATCAAAATATCCTGTGCACGAGAGTAGGGTCCCTGCGCTATATCAATTAATCTCAGGGAGGAAAAGCCTGGCGGCTGTGAATTGGATCAGATCAGGATTCAGGACTAAAGGGTAATGTGGCGATAGGAAAGTTTCTGCTCAATATAGCTCATAGCCTTTGGCGCCAGTGTTTTCTGTCCCAACTGGATCGAGAGCATACATAGCGAGGAGTGTTAGGGGCGGGCCCAGCCTCGGCGCGAGAGATCCCAAAAAATCAGATAGCCGGCAATGGCGGCGATGATTAAGAGGGAGAATCCAGAGAACCACTCCTGAAAGATGAGTTTTCCGATTCCGAATAAACATCCATAAACAAGAATCACGCCCATGAGCCAGTTAAAAGAATTGCGAGCGAGATCGCGGACCTGCGACAGTTCTGGCGCCATGGCGGCAATTGTTTTCCAACCGTAGACCGCGGGATGAACTCTGCGATAAAACGCTAGCAGGGTTGTTTCGGATTCAGGCCGGGTCACGTAGGTCGCTAGCAGCCAGATAAGAGTGGTGATGCCTCCGGTGATGAGAGCGGATTTCGCGTAAACGGTTGCGCTGTTCCCCGTGAAGGCAACGCCATGCAGACCGATTGTTACCGCAGCTGCGGCGACCATGGCGGAGATTTCACTCCAGGCGTTAATGCGCCACCAGTACCAGCGCAAGATGTAGACCGCCCCGGTGCCGAAGCCGATGTTGAGGACTAAATCCCAACCTTGTTTGATCGAGGTCAATTGCAAAGCGGTGTAGCCGCTGACAAGAACGAGCAGCACGGTAAAAATCTTGCTGACAAAAACGTAATGGCGCTCGGTGGAATTACGTACGATGAAACGTTTGTAGAGATCGTTGACGAGATAGGAGCATCCCCAGTTGAGTTGCGTGCCTACCGTAGACATGAAAGCGGCGAGGAAGGCGGCGACCATGAGGCCTCGAAGCGCAGGGGGAAGATAGTCGCGGAGCACCATGACGTATCCCTGCTCGGGATTTTGCGCGAAGGCAGCGCTGGGATGCAGCCCGCCATTGGGCGAATAGACGACGATTGCTACCAGAGCGGTGATGATCCACGGCCAGGGGCGCAGAGCGTAATGGGCGATGTTGAACCAGAGTGTCGCGCCCAAGGAATTCTTTTCGTCGCGGGCGCTGAACATGCGTTGAGCGACATAGCCTCCGCCGCCGGGCTCTGCACCGGGATACCAGGCGAGCCACCATTGCATGCAGAGGTAGACGAAGAAAGTGAGGAGGGGCAGAGTCCAGAGCGCGTCGGAGGTAAGTCCGAGATGAAAATTCGGCAGGAAGGCGACAGGGTCGGCGGCTTGCATGCCGGTCTGGCGAACGTTATTTTCGATGAGCTGTAGGTGGACTTGTAGGGATTGCATGCCGCCGATTTTGGAGACGGCGACCCAGGCGAGGACGATGATCATCGTCATCTTTAATACGAATTGAAATAAGTCGGTGACCAGTACTCCCCATAATCCGCCGATGAAGGTGTAGATTCCGGTGAAGGGGATGATGACGAAGATGCAGAGCAGCAAAGATGTAGTGTGCGGGCTGCCGAGCGTGTACTGGAAATTATGTCCCGCGAGAGTTAACTGGAGGACGCGGCCTTCCGCAATCGCCGGGCCGAGCAATACGGTGATGATGCTGATCATTGCCTGAGTGACCCAGCCAAGGATGAAGCAGTTCATGAACAGTCCGAGATAAATAGCTTTGAAGCCGCGAAGAAAAGCGGCGGGCTTGCCTCCGTAGCGGATTTCGACGAATTGCACGTCGGTCAATATTTCGGCGCGGCGCCAGTAGCGGGCGAAGAAAAAGACGGTCAGCATTCCGCCGACGCAGAAGCCCCACCATATCCAATTGCCGGCGATCCCGGATTTGGCGACCAGTCCGCAAACCAGCAGCGGAGTGTCAGCTGCGAAAGTCGTGGCCACCATCGAAGTTCCGGCAAGCCACCAGGAAACGTCGCGGCCGGAGATGAAGAATTCTTCGGTATTCCCGCTGGAGCGGCGGCGATAGTAGATGCTGATTAAAAGATTAATCAGAAGGTAGCCGGCAATGACGATCCAATCGATGGATGTGAGGGGCATCTATGCTCCAAATTATTTGCGAACGCCAGTCACGCAACGTGACGCGTGACTTGAGCATTCGGCATTCAGCGAAATCTGCGAATCAGCAAAGTATGGCGGTCCGAAGGTATTGTCCGACATTTTGTGCTTGACGCCGTTACGCTGTCTACTATGTAGCATTGCACTGGTGTTTTTACAGTATTTTCGCGAGTGAGTCCCAGGTTCAGGGGGATGTATGACGGTTTCTCTGGAATCGTCTTAAAAAAATCCCACAGCTTCGGCGCTGTTGCTGACAGCGGCGCGCTGCAAAACGATTGTTAACTCGCATCGAGTGTTAATTTGACAATAGTGGACGGGGAGCGCAATGGAAGTGCAGTGGTAACGTTCAGAAGATAGGGAATAAGAGTGATCTTAAAAGTATTCGAGGATAATTCGAAGTTGGCGAGGGCGGCGGCGGAACGGGCGGCTGATGCTATTCGCCGGGCTATCAACGCGAGGGGCGGCGCACGGATCGTGGTAGCAACGGGATCATCTCAGTTTGAATTCCTCGATGTGCTTACCGCTATGCAGGGTATTGGTTGGGATCAGGTGGAAATGTTCCATCTCGACGAATACATCGGCTTGCCGGCGACACATCCGGGGAGCTTTCAACGATATCTTCAGGAACGATTGATCAGTAAAGTTGGACTCAAACATTTTCACCTGCTAGATGGCGAAGCGGAACCGTCTGCGGCAATTGCGAAAGTTGGTGAAGCGCTGCGTTCCGGGCCGATCGATGTTGCATTCGCCGGCATCGGCGAGAATGGTCATCTCGCATTTAACGATCCCCCGGCAGATTTTGAGACGGAAGAGCCGTACCTGGTGGTGGAACTGAGCAAGGCGTCGCGGCAACAACAATTTCGCGAAGGTTGGTTTCCGTCGCTTGAGGATGTGCCGCGCCACGCCATAACCATGAGCGTGCGGCAAATTCTAAAGGCCAACGAGATCGTTTGCATTGCGCAGGATCAGCGCAAAGCCAAAGCTGTAAAGATGTGCTTCGAGGGAAGGATCAGCCACCTGTTTCCGGCGTCAATTTTGCGGACGCATGGCGATACGACGGTTTATTTGAATAAGCAGTCCGCCTCTCTGTTAAATACAGATGCGCTCGCCGGTGACGTAACGGGCCTGGGCTTAAGACCTTGAGAATGTGAACTACGGCCCGCGGAATTGGCCGTGAAGGCTAGCTGGCCCAGCAGATCATTGCTTGCAATTAGAGACACCATTTTCTATTGCCGTTCCTTCTTCGTAATCGTTCCATGTGGCAAGCATCAGGAACGGCATGGGCAGAACAGTTTCATAGCGATGAGCGATTGCCAAAGTATCTTCGAGGGTCTTGCCGCAGCGGCGGTCCATATGACGGTTCAATCCCCATGAAGCTTTACTGTCGTCGAAACCGGGCCATATTCCTCCGACGGTGATTTGACCGGGATGGTCTTCTTTCATTTTTGTGTAAAAGTGCTCGAGATATTCTTCGCCCCATTCCGAACCGTCAGGGGTCCAGCCCTTCGATCCGGGATGAATCCAGGCATACTGCCCGTCGAAATCTTTGGCATATTGTTCTGGCGGATTATCTTTGTAAATGAGCCAGGGAGGCGTTTCCCAGCCGTTGACCTGCTGGCGGATCCGGTCCCAGTCTGTATGGCCGCGTTTAGGAAAAATGAAAATTACCGGCCGGCCCTGATAGAGCAAATAAGCGGTTCGATTCGGCGCACTTGGTCCGATGTAAGACCGGTAAGCTTTGTCGAAAGCCTCGAGCGCGTCGTCGGTCGCATGCCCATTGTCCTCTTCAGTCTCGTCGTACATCAGGGCGACATAGAAATTATTTTCAGCAGCGATTTGCTGTAACAACCCATAACTGTGATCTTCAAAGGGTCGACGCTCGCCATACCAATCGACCGCGAACGCATATATACCGAGATTTTTCGCTTTTTCAATTTGCTTCTTAAGCACCGCGGGATCTTGAGACGAGTATCCGGGATTAATATGCCCCGGAGATCCGAACCACGGCTGGTAATCCGCGAGGAGTTTCGGTGCGTTGTCGATCGGATGCGAGCTCTGGCTCAAGGATTTCCTCACGCTAGTACGATTGCAGCCCTGGCCCGCAAGGATTACTCCAACGAGAATCAGGCAAATGGTAGCGCGGTTCACGGGCAAATCGGCTCCTCGGAGTCTCTTAATTCGATGCAATCCACTGTCGGCGGGACTTCGATTCAGAAATGGCGGAACGCTTTAAGGCTTGGCCTCTGGGGCGACTTCGAGGTCTCGCACCAGCCAGCGATCCGCCCCAGGGGTCATCAAAACCATATATTGCAGGCTGACTTCTTCGCTGTGAATTACTTTCTGCCCATCCATCACTTCGATTTCGAGCCGGGCACGATCTCGCAATTGCATGGCGTCGCCCGCCGGCGAATAGAAAAGGCCTTCGAGCTTATGACCGTGGTCGAGGTATCTAACTCTGACATCCGTTTTTTTCTCATCGGCAACCAGTTGAGTGAGATTTTGCTTCGCGGTCCCGGTAAAATAACCATCCAGCAAGTCAGTGCGGTTCTGTTCCAAAGCCTGCGCCATGGTCTGCCAAGCAAATGCGTAGTCGCGAACGATTACTTTGCTGGTGAGTTCTTCGATCGAGCGGGGGCCGAGATTCTCCGCATTGAGAGTGACTTGGGGAAGGGAATCATCGACCGCAACAATAAACAGCGGTGAGGTCGCGAAGATCAGCGTGGCTGCGGCCAGCAAGAAAAATTGTCTTGTTGTCATTCTCCGCCGCCTGTCATATCCAGTTCATTCCCCGTTACTACGCCGGACGCAGCCGTAATTCGTGCCCTTCCGACCGCCGGTATTTCCACCTTGGCGACGCCCTTTTTTATCGGGACGTCCACCGTAGTTTTTCCCGCGGCATCGGTCAGCGTAAAACTGACGACGGTGCCGTCGGGCACGAAATTCCCGCTGCAATCGCGCACCGGATCGGTTTCCACCATGATTTTCCTGGCGGATGACGAGCCGTGAATCCGTAAATTGCAAGCATCGGAGGCGACCTGTTGAACCACCCGTACTTCGGATAGATTTCCAATCGAGGCCTCAAGATTGGCCGGACCACTCTTTGCCGCCGAGGTCAAACCGATCCAGGCGATTCCATTGCTCGTCGTGCGTCCCTCTGACAGCGAAGCGTGTTCGGTGGGATTTACGGTGAATTTAACGTTCACCGGAGAAAGCACGAGATTATGGTAAGCGTCCCAAACGAATGCGACGGCACTGATGGCGTTCGGATCTGACACCGGCACGCGCGAGGGATGAACCAATAAACTTAGCCGGTCCGCAGAGTTCGCATGGACGTAGAAGGTCGAAGCTACACATTGATCGGTGCACAGAATCGCGGTGTAACGTCCCGCATGTTCGACTTCATCTCCCTCAACCGGGATATCGCCACCAAGGGTGACTTGGCGTTTGCTGAGGTTGGCTGGGCCGATCAAATACAGCGTACCCTGTCCGGTGCCACTGCTGGGCATTGAAAAAGAGGCGCCAGCCGTAACTTGAGTGGGTGGGTGGACTTCCGCCGCGAAAGCTGGGGTAGCGAATGCCGCCAGCATGGCTAAAGATCTGAGGATGTCGCGCATCCTATGAGCTTTGCCGGTCATAGTGATTGACCACCACGTGATAGCTTTGCACTTTCGCAGCAACGTCATCCGGCAAATCGACGGCAAATGTGACGGGTATTTGCGGCAGCAGTTCCTGATCGACGTATCCGTCCGACACCCAAATGACTTTGCCGTTGGCGTCGTAAAATGCCGCGATCACATGGGGAATGTTGACGATTTGCCCGCTCTGATTGGCGAGTTCGCCAACCAAAATTTTCTTGCCCAAGGCATCCGTTTCCACGCGCTGCTTATTGACTTCGATAATGGGATCGGCGCTCGCTGGCACTAGCATGGCTTTTGCGTCCATACGCACGCTTTTAATTTTCTCCAGCCGCATCCCCGGAAAGTCGATCCGATAGGGCGAGACCTGTTTCGGAAGGAGCGTATGAGAGATTTTGTCGAAACTACTTTCCTGCGCGAGTTCCGTCTGGTTCTGTCCTAGAAGGGTCGCGCCGACAGTCACATACGCCGGGACCGTATCCTCGTTGACAATTTCTCCGAGCACTACGATGCTATCCGCGCGCTGAATCGCATTCATCGAGATGATGCGCACCTGCGGAGAATCGACGTTCTGCACTCCCCAATCGTCTTCCGCTCCCCGATTGATTACATCCCATCGCAAATAATTGACCGGAATCACCTGCGGCGCCAGCTTGGGCGCGCGTGTGGTGGGCCACACTACTTTCCAACTGTTTTCGTCGCGTTCCGCTTTCAAATCGCGAAAATCATCGAGCGGGCCAACGGCGGTCGAGTAATGCAGTTTGGCCCGCAACGTTGCCTCGCGATCATTGGCATGAAGTCCCCAGACATCGAAGCTTTCAAGCGAGGCGTAGGTGAGCAAACTGCCGTTGCTGCCATAGAAATCGCGGATAAATGCCGACTTGTCGACCTCGGCTCGATTTTGCAGACGGGCATAGGCCGCGTCGAAATTGTGGGACTGGGCTTCGGTTAACAGAAGGCGGACGGCTTCTTCGGGCGTCTGCGCCGACTGCATTCGCTCGCGCGCCATGCCGCCGGAATTCACCCACGCCAGTGCTACTAGCCCGAGCGTAGCCGCGAAAATAATGATGGCGGTGAGTCGTCTCATTTAAACCGTTCCTTGAACGAGTTCGGCCTGCTCCGGGACTGCCTGGTTCACGGGAACCTCGGCGGGACGAATCAAATGCCGGTCAGGCAAAAACAGCGCGAAAAGAATTGCGAGAATGCTGGTCGCAATAGGCAAAATTCCCCAAAGCAATCCCTGCCATGCCGAAGGTATGGCGTCAGAAGAAATGGTGCGCGCCGGTGGAACGTCATCTTTCGCCCACACCGTGATGGCTCCGGCATCGAAGCTTTCAACTCGCTGCCAACCGGCGAACCCGACTAAAGGATCATAATAAGGGTCGTGAATGAAAATAAATTTCAGACCGTAATGGTCCGCGTGCTTGAGCATGGCACGCAAAGATTCCATTCCCTGCGAACCGAAAAATTTAGCGCTGGTTAATTGCGCGGTCCCATAATGAGTGAGTTCCGGCAGCAGGCGTGCCGAATTATATTCTCCGTCCACGCTCGTGGCGTCGGTATAGGTTGAAATTTTGGGCAGGGCGTTGCCGAAGCCAAGCGTGATATAGCGGTACCGGTCGTGCCCGTCGCGGTTCAAGAATGCGATAACGGAATCTACGTTCAACCCGCCGGTAGGCTGAAAAGGACTGACCACCAGCCACGCCAGTGGCATCGCAACGGTGAAAATGGCCGCAAATGCCAAGGGAATCGCCGCCTTAGCTCGGTAGCGATCCAGCAGTCTCTCGACAATCAGGCCTACGATCGGGAGGGCCATCATCGCCGCCCAAAGCGTAAACCGCTCGAATGTCAAAATTTCAAAAGCCCGACGGAAAATCCATTTGGGGACGGGAGTAGTCCCGCCCAATGCGAACAAAAATGTTATCCAGAAGCCCAATATCAAAGGCCGGAGCCGGCGCCATGCTGAGCCGATCCAAATTACGAAAGGGAAGGCTAAAATCAATACTCCATAGGGCACGAAGAAATAGTTCATTGCGTAGTCGAGATTCAGCAGCAGATTTGAGCGGCTCGCATGGGGAATCGGTATCTGTTCAATCGGATGCTGAATGATCGCAATCCAATATGGCAACAGAACAATTCCAACTCCGGCAGCTGCGATGCCCGCGAAAATTGCCGCACGTCCCAGAACCGAGCCGGTGGAAGTTTCGTCATCGCGATCAATAACCGCGAGCCAAAGTACCGGCAAAGCAAACAAGAACGATCCAAAGATCAGCGTGACGTGGTGAACGGAAGCTGCCGCCAGCGTCAGCATTATTCCTTTGAGCAGGGCCCGGCCATCCGATGACCGGGACCAATCGTAAAAATACGGTAGCGCGAGGAGGTAGATCGGCGCCGACAGCGTGGTTGGCAACTGTCCGGCGGAATACACCAGAAACGGAACCGCACCTACAAACACACTCAGCAGCGCCGCGTAACTACTGGCGCGTTGACTTACCCATAATCGCGCAAATCGATAAACTCCGACCGGAATGAGTAGTACCGCGATTAACTGCACCAGCAGGAATGCCACCGGCAGGCCGACAATAAAAGAAAACAATGCGATCCACTGATGTGCCAGAGGGGGATAAGTGGTTTGAGAAAAGCCGGCAAACCATTTTGGATTCCACGGATCGAACCAATGATGAGCGTAATGGGAAGCGAAAAATATATGAAAATTCGCGTCATAAGATGTCCGCAACGGCAACTGCATCGCCAGTAGAGGACCATGCACCGCGAGTGCAATCAACACGATTGCATCTAAAGAGATTGGCCGCTGAAAGTAACTGGTTTCAACTTTATATGTACTTAGCGACATGGTGGGCAGCGGTTTGATTCTATCCCACAGGGGAAGGTTTGCTGTCGTATTTAGTTTGTCCGGGGAAGTGAATCAAGATGGTCCATATTGGGATACGCCGTAAATCCAACCGCAGCAAGTCATGAAGCATCCGAGCTTTAACTAACAGATACTTCGTTCGCCGTAAGTCGCGCTATCATCTTTCATGCTCCAGAAGGCCACGTACATTTTAATGGTCTGCGCCCTCCTGCCTCTGGGCGTCCCGACTTTTGCGCAAACCTTTGAACTCAACAATCAGAACAAGAACGCACCCGCCACTCCCGGCAAAAAGTCGAAGGGCGCCAAGAAAAATCAGAATCAACAAACCGTAGAGGCGCAACCGGAAGAACCAAATAATGGGCTCGGCTGGGGATCGAGCATTGAAACTGCCAGAAATTCACGCGCAGCGCAGCAGGCTCTCGAAAAGGGAAATTACCGGGACGCGGCGGGATTTGCCGCCCGCGCAGCTCACGGCGCGCCACAGAACACCTCATTGTGGTTCCTGTGGGGGTATTCGGCGCGGCTCGCTGGGCTCTTTCAGGATTCAGAGTTCGCTTACAAGAGAGGTTTGCGGCTACAGCCGTCTTCAATTCAAGGACTCTCGGGACTGGCGCAAACTTATGCCAAGATGGGCCGCGATAACGACGCGCAAGCCATTCTGAAGAAGGTCCTGGAGGCTGATCCCACCAGCGTGAACGATCTGGAACTTGCCGGCGAACTGGCGTTGACCCCCGATCCAAAGACTGCACTAGACCTTCTTAAACGCGCTGACAACCAGCAAGCCTCGGCACGCAGCGAACTACTGATTGCGCGTGCTTATCAGCGGCTAAACCAGCCGGACGCTTCCAAACAATATCTCGATCGCGCGGAATCTCGCGCCCCGAACGATCCGGGAATCTTACGAGCGGTCGCGGCATTTCAGCGCGACGCCGGGCAATACGATCCGGCAATTGCCACCTTGCAAAAAGTCGTTCCGAAAAATCCCGATGCGCTACCCGAACTGGCATACACGTATCAATTGGCCGGCAAGCGAAAAGAAGCGGCGGATGCATACTCGCGCGCCGCCGACCGGTCTACTCGCGACGCCGCTCTACAGTTGAGTGCGGCGCAGGCGGTGGTCAACGTCGGACAGTTTGGTCAAGCCAAGACGTTTCTGAAACGCGCGGAAGCAGTGGAACCGGACAACTATCGACTGCATGCGATTCGCGGACAGGTTGCCAGCCTGGAAGATCGTAACGACGACGCAATTCGCGAATATCGTTTCGCGATAGATCATCTTCCGCCGGCGGTTCAGGAAGGCCCGCTCTATCCGGTGTCTCTGCACTTGAGTTTGTACGAAATGTACCAGCGCACAGATCAGGCCGCGCCCGCTGACACCGAACTCAGCGCTGCCCGCACCGCTCTCAACGGCATTCCGGGACAGGAGGGTTCTCCGGAATATTTAAGATTGCGGGCTCTGATCGAGGCCGATTCCAATGATCCCGCGGCCGCTGAAAAAGATTTGAAAGCCGCGCTCGCGATCGATCCCAAGAATGTAAACATCATTCTTAACTACGGCAATCTTTTATGGCGAACGGATCGCAAGCAAGAGGCGTTTAAGACATACACAAGCGCTCTGGACCTTGATCCCACAAGCCACTCGGCCCTGACCGCGCTGGGATATCTGGCGCGCGAAATTTCGGATGCTCCTACTGCGGAGAAATATTTCCTGAAATTGGCGCAACTCTATCCCAACGATTACGTTCCGTACCTTGCCTTGGGAGATCTTTATACCTCAGAGAGAGAACTGGCAAAGTCTGAGCAGAATTACGAAAAGTCACATGCGCTGGCCCCGAACAATCCTCTGATCGTGGTTGGAGCGGTGAACTCGGCGTTGGAAGCGCAGAATCTTCCGCTGGCAAAAAAATGGCTTGACCGGGCCGATGCCAGTGCCGGCATGAATCAGGTTCCGCAGGTGATGCGGGAGCGCGAGCGCTATTTAACCCGCACCGGCAACTACGAAGAGTCGGCAAAACTCGGCTTCCAGGTGGTGGCAAAATTGCCGCGCGATCCCGAAGCTCCCGTTTATCTCGCCTACGACCTGCTCTATCTAAACCGCTATGACGAGGCCTATGAGCTGGCGGTGAAATACGAAAAGATTTTGCCGAAAGACAAAGACTTGCAATTGATCAAAGGGTACGTGCACGCCTATCAAGGCCATCCCCGTGAAGCCGAAGCGGATTTCACGCGCGCCCTGGAACTGGCTCCGAATGTGGCCACGACCTACATGAATCGCGGCTATGTAAGAAACGATTTGCGGGAAGCCGACGCCGCGATCAAAGATTTTGAAGCTGCCATCAGGCTGCGTCCCGACTATGGAGAAGCGCATCTCGGGCTGGCGTATTCATACCTCCAACTGCGGCGTGGTAAATCGGCAATCAAAGAAGCGGATATCGCAGCGAAATTATCGGGAGAATCCGGTGCGACGCACCTGGCCCGCGCCGAGGCGTACCGGCAGCAAAACATGTTCCGTCCCGCGGTGGTTGAGTATCGCGCAGCCCTGCAATTCGCGCCGAAGGATGTGATCATCCACCTCGACGTCGCCGAGGCTCTGTACCGGCTCCACATGTATAGTGATGCCATTACTGCGCTGAAGGCGACAATTGGCTTAGGTACAGATGACTCGTTGGTCTATGCCGACATGGCGCGGAACTATGCCCAATTGCACGATCGCGACAATGCCCTCAAAGCTGTTGCTGAGTCGGAGAAGCGCGGAGCCGACAGCCGGGTGCTAATGGCGAACGGAGAGGCTTTGCTCGCGCTCGGAGAGCACAAAGCGGCCATGCAGAGGTACTCGCGCGCGCTCGACGCTCCGAATTCCGATCGCGTGGAAGTCCGCCTGGCACTCGCGAGATTGTTCGCCCTTTCCGGACATCACGATCAGGCGCAGCAACAAGTCAGCTTTGCCTTAGCCGAGGCGAGAATTGGCGAGTCCAGTGCCGTGACCCCGGAGAATCTGATTGAGGCGGCGGAAGTGCTTATGTCCATCGATCAGTTCGAATTAGCCAGGAAATATTTTGAACGGGCGCAATCCCTGGGTGCTGACGATCAATCTGTGGATTTGGGACTGGCCAATTCTTATCTCGCCCAGGGACGCGCCCAGAGCGCCGCACAGGTCTTGAAACCCCTCGCAAGCGATCCCGACAGCAGAGAAAACTTTGAGTATTTGGTCGCGATGGGAAACGTCTACCGGCAGGAGCAGGATAGCGCCAAAGCCCTTTCAATGTTCGCTCGCGCAAATCAGGTCTCGCAGGGAAATGAATACACGGAGCAGACTGAAATCGACCTGGCCGGCGATTCAGGACGACAGCTCACCCCGAACTTCGCCTGGCAGCCTGAGTTCGCGGTCTCGCCGATTTTTCAGGATATCGATATCTATCAACTGGATGCGAAGTTACTGGGCGTGCCCAACGCATCGTTGCTGCCCCCGCCACGCTCCTCGACGGAGACAATAGGCGTGGCTCGATACAAGTTACATTTCAACGGCTTTCCAGTGATCAGTGGCCTGGTCGAGGAACGCAATGCCCGGGGAACATTTTCGTATCCCAGCGAACTGGTTGCGCTGAAGGAAAACACATACGACACCATTTTTAACGGCGGCGTAAGCCCAGTTGTGCACGTCGGTGGCAATACCCTGACGTTTAACGGTGGTTTGCAATTTACGATTCGCCGAGATACCCAGAGCCCGGTAGCGTTCAACCAGGATTTGTTTCGTCAATTTCTATATTTGAATACCAGCTCTTTTGGGAACTGGGTTTCGCTTTCCGGAAGCATGATTCGCGAAGCCGGTCCATTCACGGAACAGGATTTACATTCCAGAGACGCCGCAGGAACGGTTGAATTTCAGGTTGGCAGGCCTTGGGCTAGAACCGCGTTCATTACGGGTTATGAGGGCCGCGACATCCTTTTCCGCCCGTTCATAGCTGAGTATTACACCACCAGCACCTATGCCGGGCTGCAACGAAAGTTTGGAAAAAGCTGGCAGGCCGCCGTGTTTGCTGAATATTTGCGCTCATGGCAAGTTCAGCAAAGCCTGTACGCAATTGCCCAAGCCATGCGACCTTCTTTCCGGCTAGACTGGGTTCCCCTCACCTCGCATTGGGCGGTGCACGCGAATGGAGAATTATCGCGCGGGGAAGGTTTCCACGCCTACGACAATTTCAACAACCAGGTAACGGTCTCTTACACGAAAACATTGCAAAAGCAGTTGAACGATGGATCCGGAGAAGTTCCGGTAAATTACCCGGTCCGGTTTTCTTTTGGTATTGCGCAACAGACTTTTTACAATTTTCAAGGCACGAATCGCGTCACACTGGAGCCTGTAATAAGAATCAATTTGTACTGAATCTCATTTCAGACTGGCTTCTGCGGCAACATTCAGTTATGCCCGACGAAACCCCATCGATTGTCGTTTCCGAAACAGCGAGGGAGATCGCCGCTGAGAATGACGCGCGGAACGTGCGCACGCTGAAGGCGCGGGTCCTCAGCGGCAGCATGATCATGCTGGTCAGCTCCGGCTTCGTCGGGGCTATGAATTTGGCCTATAACCTGGCAGTTGCCCATACCCTTGGGGCTGACAGGTTCGGACATGCCAGCGCGGTTTACACCGTGTTAATGCTGTTGTCGTCGGTCACCCTTTCGTTCCAACTGCTTTGTTCGAAGTTTGTGGCCAGGAACGATTCCCTATCGGAAAAAATCGGTATTTACCGGTTCTTGCACCGGCGGGCATGGATGTACGGAATCGGCGTCAGCGCTTTGCTTTTTCTAAGCAGCGGCCTGATCTCTACGTATTTGAATCTCCCAACCAGGACCTACATCATGATGCTGGCGGCGGCGACGCTGTTTTATGTCCCGCTCGGCGTGCGTCGGGGATTCATGCAGGGAATGTATGACTTCCGTCCCCTGGCCCTTAACTTTGTATTAGAGGTGACCGTAAAACTCGGTGGCGCGGTAATTTTAATTTTTGCCGGCTTTGGGGTTTCGGGTGTCGTCGCGGCCATTGTCGCTTCGGTCGCAGTGGCTTATTTCTTCGCCGTCCCTCCGCGCGAACATGCCGCGTTTTCTGACGCTGTTTTGCCGGCCGCCACCGGGGAGGGCATACAAGCTTCGGTATTCTTTGTCGGACAAGTCATCATCAATAATCTCGACATCATTCTGGTCAAGCACTTCTTCTCGGCAACCCAGGCGGGAGTCTACGCTGCAATCGCGCTGGTGGGCCGAGTCGTCTACATGCTCTCCTGGTCGGTGGTCAGCGGCATGTTCCCATTTTCGGCCGGCGTGCGGTCGGAAGAGCGCGGGGGCAGGGCAGTATTGGGCACCGCCGTGCTGCTCGTCGTGCTCATTTCCTCGCTCTTTACCCTGGGGATATGGATCGCTCCCACCAGTCTTTGGCATTTGCTGCTGGGCGCGGGATTCCCCCTCGGAGGTCACAGCACATACACCAGCCTGCTCGTTCTATACGCCGCAACCACGGGCATTTACTCGTTGAGCGTGGTCTTGATGAGTTATGAAATCTCGCGCAAGATCGGCAATGTAAGTTGGTTGCAGCTGGGATTCAGCGCGGCGATTATTGCCGGCATTTATCTGTTCCACCACTCTTTGCACTCCGTTATTTCAGTGCAGCTGATTTTAATGAGTGCGCTCCTGGTCGTGGTGTCCGTCCCATATTTGCGCGTGCAATTTGGCCGGCGGACCACTTCGGGTGTAGCCGCAATTGTCCCCGGCCTTCGAAAACTTCGGCCCGTTGCGGAATCCGAGGTAATTGCGGAATTTCTCAGGAGCGAGTTTTATCAGCCCGAATTCGACCGCTATCGCGAGGCCTTCCAGTATCTGGTCGACCACCCGGATTTAGACAATGCCCAGCACAATGCCCTGCGCAAGGCGCTTCTATACCGGCGGAGGGGCCGTTTATGGCGAGAATTGCCATCCGATACCGAGTGGTGGGAGGTTAGTTTGGAGACACCGGATCTGAAACGAATTCGAGTTTTTCCGCGCAATCAATGGCGCCGTCATTCGACCGACAGTTACCAGTTGCTCGACACCGCGGAGCGAATACGGTCCAGGATCGATTCCCTTTCGCCGAACGCCTTTTTTGTGAAGTTGCGGTCCATGAGTACGGAGTTTGCCATCACGCCGGAGCACAGCGCCGTTTTACTGATTGGGATCGATGAGCGCAGTCCATTGACAATCATTGAAGGCAACCATCGCATGACGGCTGCAACCCTGGTATCTCAGGAGCAAGTCCCACGGCAATTCAGGTTCTTGTGCGGATTCTCTCCGCGAATGATGGAGTGTTGCTGGTATGAAACCGACTTTTCGACCCTTTGGCATTATGCGTTGAATTCCATTGCATATATTTTTGAGGATCGTCACGGGATAATCGACGCCGCGTTAAGAGATATGAAGGCCAAAGCGATGCCCAAGCTGGAAGGCTGAAGTCCGAAACCTGGCGTCGCTCTGGACTCTCGACTGGCGTAAGAAGGCGATGGACATCAAGGATTGGGTCCGGCAATTCCCCATCCGGATCGAAATAAACGGCGACCATATCCTCACAACGCGAGTAGATTTCCGCGTCCATGAAAATGACGGGTCGTTCACCCTAGTCGAAACAAAGGGCTTCGAGACTGCTGATTACCTGATCAAGAAGAAGCTGATTGAATCAGTTTGGCTCAAGGAGCACCTGGATTATTCGTACTTGGTCGTGAAATAAGCGGCCACTCAGAAAACCCAATAATCCATATCAGAATCATCCAGCCGACCACAGGCACAAACAGCACCGCGACGAGCCCCTTCGATAAGCCTGTCGGCGCGCATATCTTCTAAAACGGAATAGCTAAAATTGCCACGACGACAAATAGGAAAAGAAGCGGGAGAAATCCTATCCACGAGAGATGGTTATCCATATGCGCTAAGCCGACTTCTTATTCTTATACCGCCGATTTCTAGTTGCCATACCAATACCGACAAAAATCATAATCAATATCAAGTAACCAGCAGCCCGCCCTACCAGCTCGGCAGCGGCGCCCGGAACCCTCATTGCAAGAAAAATAATTCCATGCCGCGAAAATCAAAAACAGAATCCCTGTAATCACCGTTATTGTCGTGCTAAAAAGAGACTTACCTGGCGGCCTGGAAATGATGACCACCAGAAGAACTATGCCGAGAAGAAAGACTAATCCACCCATAACGCGCGAAGTATAAACTGAAACGATATTGCCGTACAGAAACTTAATGCCGGTGCAACCACCACGTGAGCCACAGCCCTGCCGCCGTTAAGAGAAATCCGACAAACCACGCCAGCCGCGTTAAGAGCCAATCCCATCTATCAAACCATGGCTTGGTACTTGCAAGCTTCGCCCAAATAGGCCAAGGCTTCGGATATTCGTTCGTGCTGTTATACCAAGCGCTTTCTCTTCCTCAGCGTTCTCCACCCTATGCGTTCCCTTTTGGGGATGATATTTAATTTTCGGAAATTCTTGGAATTCGTAGGCCATCGCTCTCGGTGCGGAGGTTAATTACTTTCACTGTGCCTCTTCTGCCTGCCTTTCCTTTTGCGAATTGCATTCCCAAGGGCGACGCAAATCAGAATAATTATCACGCAACCGAACACTTGCCCGATAAGGTAAGAACTCACAGATGGTACGTGCATCACAGTGAAAACTAGGTAAGCAGCAAATATCGAACAAAGAAGCGCGATAACGATTTTCAATGTCGCGCTGAACAATACTTTTGTCGTTGCTGGTCGGGATGCGACGATAACCGCAAGAATAATACCTAGAAGAAGTGCCGCTGCGATCATAAGCCGAACAGTATAGGTGAAATGGTTGACCAAACGAAGAAATTCATTTCAATGCCCTCGAAGCATTATGAATAACGACGCACCGCGACTAAGGTCTCTCAAAAGTGCCCAGACTATGTAAAACCGCACCGCGACGTGTTCGAAAAGATTGAACGCCGAATCAATCTGAGTCTGTTCGGGGATAAATCATAAACAAGCCTCTCTCAGACCGCGATCTATTTAGATTCCATATTTTGTTGAGTTGGGACCATGTCCACTTTTTGGGCGACGTAACGGGTTCCATCAAACACTGCGGAGATCGACGCCTCCGACCCTTCCCGTAGCTCTTTCAGCACGCCTTCGGGAATCGAATCGAAGTAGATATCGTAATCCTTGTCGTCACTCTGATTGCCGATCGCAATCATTTTTTGGGAAAGATCGATGAAGGTGATCTTTCCAAGAAAAGTAAAGGTTGAGCCCGGTTCCGCCAGAAGGGAAACATCCCGCACCACTCCAGTGCGGCCCTGCTTGGGATCGAAAGTCACCGCGACCAAAGCTCCGGTCTTCAGGTCTTCGACGGAACCGCTCGTGTTCCCATTATGGATCACGGTAGCTGAGTCCAGCCGAAAACTAACCGGCTGGGCGGAAACCTCATCGCGCACGGTCAGGGTATTCGCGCGGCTGTCATAGCGCAAAATTTGGCCGCGTCCATTACCGCTTTCCGGAGTGCTGCGGATCCATATGCTTTTTGCGAAAACCTTGCTCCCGTCCAGCATCGTGTCCAAATAAACTCGCTGGCCGGATTGCAAATCGCGCAAGGCTGCGGGTCTTCCGTCGAGGAAAACGTGGGTGCGGACATCGAAATCCAGATGCAGGCGCTGTTTACCGGCGAATGGCTTTACCGTGACCCGATTTTGTATCTCATCGAGCTCTGTGATCATGCCTCCGATCAAAGTGACCGTGGCATGCGGCAAGGGCGGAGGGTCGAGGAGCGGGTCATAATCTTCCGGCGCTTTCTTAACCACCGGCGGAGCCGGCGATCCCTGATTTGTGGATGACGCGGCCGGCACTGAACCGGGTTCCTGAGGTGTCCCTGCCTGGGTTTGGGAAAAAACCGGAGTAACCGTTATCAAACTGGCCAAAACCGCAAAGCGCAACATATTGGTATTAACTAATAGCGGCATAAAGATATGGGATTTGATGCGCATGGACTAAAACTGGATATTCCAGAAATTCAGAAAGTCTTCCAAAGGACTACCGTGAGTGCCTGAAATGCATCAAAATAGGTCAATGGTTAGTTTCTCTCGACCCAACTCGGCGCGCTTATTCCTTACTTCGCTCGCCGTTATCGCTTTTACCATAAGCGCGGCGGCGCGCGACCTCAAAATTAATGTACCAAAGCGCACTGAGTCCACCCCGGTTCAGAAACTAAATCGTGAAGGCGTGAAGGCCGTCCAAAAAAATGAAATCGCGAAGGCCGAGAAGCTGTTCTACAAAGCATATCTCATTGATCCAGACGATCCCTTCACCTTGAACAATCTTGGCTACATTTCTGAGCTTCAGGGCAAGGTCGAGCGAGCCCAGCAGTATTACCAACTGGCGGCCAAGGAAAATTCCGAAGCGATAGTGGCCGATGCCAGTATGGATAACGTAAAGGGCCGAAAATTAAGCGAAGTGACCAGCGGCTATGGGAGTCTTGAGCTTGGCGTCAATCGAGGAAATATCGAAGCCATGCGCCTGTTGCAACAAGGCAGAACGAGCGAAGCGGAGAATATCCTTCGGCACACTTTAACTCAGGACCTTAAGAATCCTTTCACGATTAATAATCTGGGATATGTAATGGAAGCCGAAGGCGACTTGAACGCCGCTCTGAGCTATTACACCGAGGCGGAAGCGCTGCGCTCGAATCAGTCGGTGGTCGTGGCATTCGACTCGCATTGGCGGGGTAAGCCAATCAGCGAAGTTGCGGCTGCGAACGCCCAGGCGATTCAACAACGTTTGGAAACCCAGGAGAGCCCCGAGGCGCGAGCGGCGCGGTTGAGCCTGGAGGGAGTTTATGCCCTGAATCATAACAACAGCGCCAAGGCCCGGACTTTGTTTGATCAGGCATACAGAGTTGATCCGCAGGATGCGTTCGCCCTAAACAATCGGGGATACGTCTCCGAAATGGATGGCGATCAGGAATCGGCGAATGACTATTACACTGCCGCGAAAGAAGCGTCCGACGCCGCTGCCCAAGTCGCAGTTACCAATCACAGCGAGATGAAGGGCGTGAGCCTCAGCGACGTGGCGAATAATAATGACCAGATAACGGAAGCAAATATGGAAGCGCGGCAGGCCGAGAGGCGTCGCCAGGGCGGCCCAATCGAGCTGCGCAGACGGGACAATACGTCGGGTTCAGCCAGCGAAAATCCCGAGGCGGCTCCGCACGCGCTTATTCCACGGCCACCGGTGGACAATGCGCCGGTGGACAATGGTCCAGTTCCCCCCCCTCATTAGCCCACGCGCCGAGCGTCACATTCGTCTCACAGATCAAAGCTCCGAAGCTCTCACCCCTCAAGCCGTGCGCGGAGATTGACAACGTTTTGGCTTTGCAGGAGACTGGCTCACTCTTGTGTCTTTGCTACGAGGAGCTGCATTGACGGCCTTTACTTCGAATCGAAATCTTTGCTCGGTCTTGTTATCTCTCGCCGCTTTATTTTGCACGCTTTCGATCGCGGCGCAAACGTCGCAGGCGCCGGCAGCGTACCCCGGATTGCCGAGCGAGACACCGAAGACCTTTACCCCATCCAGCTATGGTTTCGATTACGAGCGGCGCGATGTGATGATTCCGATGCGCGACGGGGTGAAGTTGCGCACAATCATCCTCGTACCAAAAGGCGCGAAAGGTGCACCTATACTGCTTACCCGAACGCCCTACGATGCCGCCGAATCAACCGACCACATTCACAGCAGTCACCTTGGCCCAAGTCTCTATGGATACGACAATGCCACCGATGTGATCGTCGACGGCGGATACATTCGCGTGGTTCAGGACGTGCGCGGGAAGCATGGCTCCGAGGGCGACTACGTAATGAACCGTCCGCTGCACGGGCCGTTGAATCCGACTCCGGTCGATCACTCCACTGACACCTATGACGCGATCGACTGGCTGGTGAAGAATGTTCCCGAAACGAATGGCAAGGTAGGTATTATCGGCATCTCCTACGACGGCTTTCTGCCGTTGATGGCGCTTGTCAATCCGCATCCCGCACTCAAAGTCGCGGTGCCGATGAATCCCATGGTCGACGGATGGATGGGCGACGACTGGTTTCACAACGGCGCGTTCCGCGAACAAAACATGAGTTACATATACGAGCAGGAGGCGGACCGCAAGTCAGAACAGAAATGGTGGACCGATCACTTCGACGATTACGACGTATTCATGGATGCGGGTTCGGCAGGGGAACTGGGTCGCCGCCACGGGCTTGAACAGATGGGCTTCTGGCGAAAAATTCTTGACCATCCCAGCTACGACTCGTTCTGGCGCGATCAGGCGGTCGATAAAATACTCGCCGGGCAACCACTGAAGGTTCCAGTAATGCTGGTGCACAGCCTATGGGATCAGGAAGATATCTACGGGGCGATTGCCGTCTACGAAGCGATCAAACCGAAAGACACGAATAATGACAAAGTGTTTCTAGTGCTGGGACCGTGGCATCACGGGCAGGAGATAGAAGATGCTAGCACTCTCGGCGCATTGAAATTTAGCAGCGACACCGGCCTTTACTTCCGGCAAAGGATCCTGCTGCCTTTTCTGGATAGTTACCTCAAAGATGGTGCACCCAAAGCCAGTGTGGCGCCCGTCTCCGCGTACGAAACTGGGCGGAACGCCTGGGAAGGCCTTCCGTCGTGGCCGGCAGGTTGCGCGAGCGGTTGCACCATTCAGCCATCGCCTATGTATCTTTCGGCAGCCCATAAATTAACCTTCACCGCGCCGAAAGCGGAAGATACCCCATTCGACGAATACACCTCGGATCCCGCCAAACCAGTGCCATATCGCGCGCGGCCCATTCAGCCCATGGGCTATGGAGACGGATTGACTTGGTCGGAATGGCTGGTGGACGATCAGCGTGAAGCGTCCGGCCGCCCCGACGTTTTAGTTTTTACTTCTGATGTACTTACCGAGCCGTTGAAGATAAGCGGCAAGCCGATAGCGAATTTGATCGCGTCGACCAGTGGAACAGACTCAGATTGGGTGGTCAAAGTCATCGACGTTTATCCCGATGAAGTAGCGGACCAGCCTCGCATGGGCGGCTATCAATTAATGATTTCGGCCGACATCTTTCGCGGCCGCTATCGCGAAAGTCTGGAAACGCCCAAAGCGATTGCCGCCGGGCAACCGCTGTTATACCGTTTTAAGCTTCCGACAGCGAATCATCTGTTTTTGCCGGGACATAAAATCATGGTGCAGATTCAATCAAGCTGGTTTCCGCTTTACGACCGCAATCCCCAAACCTTCGTTCCCAACATTTTCTGGGCCAAGCCGGGCGATTTTCAAAAAGCCGAGCAGCGCATCTATCATTCGCCGGATCAGGCAAGTTTCGTTGAGCTGCCTGTCGTCACAATGCATTAGATGAATGCGGGCGGACTAAACGAGAGGGAGCCGATATGCGATGGAAACAGATCGAGGAAAAGCCGAAAGTTTTTGCATTGATCTTTGAGGCCGGCGACGAGATCGCGACCGAGCTCAAAGATTTTTCGAAGAAACAAAATTTGGGCGGGAGTAGCTTCAAAGCTATCGGCGCCTTGTCTTATGCACGGCTCGGCTGGTTCAATTGGGCAACGAAAAAGTACGAGGACGCCAGCGTTCTCAACGAGCAGGTGGAATTGCTTTCTCTTATCGGCGATATCGCTCTCCAGGATGGAGAACCTCAGGTCCATGCCCATGTCGTGGTAGGACGCTCGGACGGGACTGCCCACGGCGGCCATCTCCTGGAAGCTCGAGTGCGTCCCACATGCGAACTGATTTTGACTGAAAGCCCCATCCATCTTCAGAAAAAATTGGATCCCGATTCCGGAATAGCTGACGACGACACTTAATTCAATCGCCGTTTTTGGAGGCTTCTTGGCCAAGGTTCCCCAAATTTCTGCCGCACTCAAGAAACGCGCCGCGCAAATCGAAGTCCTTATTATGGACGTGGACGGCACCATGACGGATGGCAGCGTCAGCCTACTCTCGCAACCAGACGGCACCGCTCTTGAGATCAAGACATTCGATGCACACGACGGCCAGGGACTTACCCTTGCAGTGACTGCGGGATTGCGCACGGGATGCATTACCGGCCGTGAGAGCAGTGCGTTGCTTCGCCGCGCCCGGGAAATGAAGATGGAATTTATCTACATGAAGCAGCCGCTGAAAATCCCGGCCTATGAAGAAATTCTGCGGAAAGCGGGCGTCTCCGATTCGGCAGTGGCTTATATTGGCGATGATCTGCCAGATATCCCACTAATGCGTCGTGCCGGCCTTGCCATCGCTGTGGGCGACGCCGTGCCTGAGGTCAAACGCGCCGCGCACTTCACCACTAAAGCGCTTGCTGGGCATGGCGCGGTCAGGGAGGCAGTCGAATTGGTTCTCAAGTCCAAAGGAATCTGGCAAGCAATGATTGATAAAGCGCGCGCTTAATGCGCTGTGACTGTTGCCGCCGGAACTTACATGTGTTTCGCGCGGTTCATACCAATATGTCCGTATTGTCCGCGCGAGTTCTTCAGCCCATATTGGAGCAAGGTTCGCAGGAGATCTTCGGAGTGGCAAATTCAGTTCTTATTGTTGATGACAGTGCGGCCGTTCGGCGGGCGGTGCGGATGCTGGTGACCTCAAGGCCGGGATGGACGGTTTGCGGGGAGGCGGTAAATGGTGAAGATGGCCTGCAAAAAGCACAGCAGTTAAAACCAGACGCAATCCTATTGGACATGTCGATGCCGGAAATAAACGGGATGGAAACAGCCGGAATTCTCAAACGGCTCATGCCCGAGGTCCCGCTGATTATGTTCACCAACTTCGCCAAGGACCAGTTTTTCAAACGAGAGCTCTCCTGGGCGGGCATTCGACAAGTAGTGTCCAAGTCAGATTCTCAGGGCCTGGTTAGAGCACTCGAAGATGCATTTAAAGGGTAGTCGGCCCCTTTTCTCCATTTACTCTGGCACACGGTATTTCCTTTTCCGATTAAGGGATTCATCGCGGCCAGCCCCGCCTACCGCTGGCCAGCAATAACCCGCACGAGCGAACAATCCCGGCGGCCTTTTGCTTAAGTGCAAATTAGTGCAGGATGCGGGAGATTCTCGAGATAGGAACTCGGCCTTCCTACTGTTCGACGAGACATATTTGCTCGTATGCGTCAATCACCAAAAATCACTTATTCAAACTGGTAATTGTGTCAAGAAGCCCTGTCGGCAATACTTTGAGGTGATTGGGGCGTGTTCGCCCGGAACGGGGAATCACCGTGAAATATCTTCTTCGGCTCTGCTTGATTTTGGCTGTCGTCTCGCCCGTGGTCTTGCACGCGCAGCAAACCCGCTCATGGGTCTCCGGAGTCGGCGACGATATTAACCCCTGCACCCGAACCGCTCCCTGCAAGACCTTTGCCGCAGCCATCAGCAGGACCGCGGCTGGTGGTGAAATCGACGCGCTGGACCCAGGCAGCTTTGGTCAGGTAACCATAACAAAGGCCATCACTATCGATGGCGGGGCAGGGCTAGCCAGCGTTTTGGCCGCTGCTGGGAATGGAATCACTGTCAGCGCCGGGCTGACTGACGATGTCATCATTCTTCATATCTCGTTTAATGGAGTTGGATCCGGGGCGCAGGGAATTGTTTTCAATTCCGGGCGCAGCCTGACGGTTGAGGATTGCTCATTCAAGTTCTTCACCGAGGGCGCGGTTCTGTTTGATCCTGGAAGCGGCAGTTCGCAGTTGACAGTGAGAAATTCGATTTTCGACCGTAATATCGGCGGTATTGCCGTGGAAAATGGGTCGGCCTCACTCGACCATATTCAGTTAAACGGCAACGCCCTTTTTGGCCTCGATGTGATAGGAAAAGCCATCGTCAGTAACAGTTCGATCGAGGGCAACAGCACCGGCGTCAAGGTGGACATCGGCTCCGACGTGAACCTGGCGCACACCGTAATTGCCAGTAACACGATTGGAATCGACGCCAACCAGAATGCTTCGGTTTTGACGATTTCGGATGTGGATGCGTCCCACAATCAGACCGGAATCAGCACCAAGCTGAATGGAGGGGCTGTCATCTTCAGCTACGGAGATAATCTTTTGGGTCCGACGCCGGTGTTGAAGTTGTACGTGATTCCCAAACAGTAGAACTAATCTTCAGTTAGCTCTGAAAGGTTCGGGTGAACTCATGCTGACCTGGAATGGGTACCCTTAATCCTTAATCCTTCGTTCCTTTGACCGAATCGTGGGTGCAAATGCTCGGTTGAGATTGTTGCGCCTTCAAATTTTGAGCGTCCTCACACGTTCTAGAAGCGGTTCAGGTAAACAGTCGAAATTGGTGGCGATTCGGGACTCTTAACGGTATCGTGAAAAGAATCTCCATTCGGCCCAGCACGTCATTGGAGATCGTCGGGTGGGTTTTCTTCCGTCCAGAATTTTGCTCACTAAAAGCGGCTTTTCAACAGCTGCCGTCTCAATGTTTGCGCTTCACGACACGAGTCCGCTCCGGCCCGGATCGCGTCTTATGCGACGCACGGGGTGGGTGGGAGGGTATTGGTGAATGTCATGCGGATCCCGTGCTTCGGTCGCAGGATGACCATCGGGCGAGCTTCGATCATTTGGCCGGGAGCCAACTGAAAATAGTATTTTCTGAGCAAATTGCTCAAAATCATAAGGATCTGCAGCATCGCATAATTTCCGCCGATGCAGCCTCGCGGTCCGGCTCCGAAGGGAAGATAGGTGAAGGGTGTGCGCAGCTTCTCGTTCGCTTTGGTGAAACGCTCCGCATCGAAGTTCTCAGGATTCTGCCAGTAGCGCGGAGCATGGTGCGCACCGTACACATATACGATGACCATCGATCCGCGCGGTATCGCGACGTCCCCTACCCGGTCGTCTGCAACAGCCATGCGGTCGACCATCCAAAATGGCGGGTAGAGGCGGAGCGCCTCTTGAATGACCTGAGTCACAAATTCGAACTTGGGAACGTCGCTGTGGCTCAGGGGTGCTTCGCCGAGTACGGAGTCAAACTCCTGCCGTACCCTCTCGAGACAACTCGGGCGCGAGCTCAAAAGATAAAGAAGCCACGATAGAGCATTCGACGATGTTTCATGCCCCGCAACCAGAAGTTGCATGCTTTCGCTCAGGATGAGCTCATCGCTCATGCCTCTGCCATCGCTGTAACGCGCATCCATCAAAGTCTGCAGCAGATCGTGGCCCGGTGGTTCGTTGCGGCGCTTCTTTATGTATTCGAGCAGAATGGCGTCGGCGCGGGTGCGCATGTGTTCGTGTCTGCGCAGTTCTCCCGAGATAGCGAACCAGGGATTCAGATAGGGCTGAAGAGCTTGCCGGACAATGAATTCTTGGACGGTGCAGATGGTATGGCTGACAAGATCGATGTCTTCATCCTTCAACCGAGCGCCAAATAGCGATCGAGCGACCATCGCGAAGGTAATTTTCATGAGCTGGGGGTAAATATCTAAGGGGCCACCGTGGATCTGTCTGTCGAAATCGCGCAGCGATTCGGCAACGGAGTCCTGCATGATTGAGGACAACGCGTCGAGTTGCTTTCGATCGAAGCCCGTCTGGATGAGACGGCGCTGCGTGCGCCAGGCTTCTCCGTGGGTCGTGAGCAGGCCTTTACCTAGGAAGTGGCCCATTCGCTTCACTTGAATTTCGGATTTCTGGTAGTTTTCCGCATTGGTCTTCAACACGTGCTGAATGACAGCGGGATCGATCGTAACCAATGCCTCCTTGAGACCACCCAAACGGATCCAGAATGTGTCGCCGAAGATTTCGTTGTACCGGGACAAAACCTGCACCGGGTTGCGAGCCATTGCGCGAGAATCCGCAAAGCAGCGGAGTCGGGAAACGACGGGGACAGGCATTGATGAGCTCAAACTCAGTCGTCCTAATATTTTTCTCGGGGCGCAGGAAATTTCATGTCACTTGAAAGACGTGCTAGCTGGCCCATACAAGACATACCACGCTCAAAATCAGTCTTCATTCCCAAGTTGCCGCAAAAGTATCAGATGGTGCTGGATTGCCAGGGTCATGGTGGAGTGCTGCCTATAGGGAA
>Ga0182015_10000834_pt1 | contig 42909 bp, 29 predicted proteins | sample 712P3MmetaG_FD_120478 | JGI IMG/M metagenome (GOLD analysis project Ga0182015, IMG submission 120478) | Permafrost microbial communities from Stordalen Mire, Sweden - 712P3M metaG | ecosystem: Environmental > Terrestrial > Soil > Wetlands > Permafrost | place: Sweden: Stordalen | collected...
TAGATGGTCTCGCAGCGCTGCTGCAAATCATGCACAATTGCCAGCAGACGGTCCTCTTCCAGTTTCGGCATAGCGATCAGTACGTCCCTCGCACCGGTCTGATCCATTTGCTCGGAAGCATCGGAAAGATTTCCAAGAACAAAAACAGATTTGCCTCGGTATGAGCCGACACATTTGCCCTTCTTAGTGGGGTCGTCGTCGAGCAAGCCGGCAATCTCGTAGCCCAGCACGGGATCAGACGCGAGCCCACGCATTGCCAATTTAGCGGTGGTGGTAGATCCTAAAATCAGAATTCGCTTGCGCCAAATGCCGAGAACGCCGAGCACTCGTTTAGTCCAGTAGCGACTCGTCGGCATGGCGATCAAGAGGATGAGCGCTGTCAAAACCACAGTCGATCGAGAGACGACGACGCCCCGCTGAACGAGAGCGAGAGCCGCAAAGACGGCGATTAGGCCAAGCGCGATCGCCTTGGTCAGGTGCGCGATCTCATTCCAGAGAGTCCGGCGCTGGGTGTACAGGCCTTCGATGCCGAGGAAAACTACGAGCGGCAACCATAGCCATGCAAGATCAAGATAGTGATGAAATGGCAAAGTCGTATGCGATATATGCCTGTTGACGACAGGCACCAACCCGGCCCTAAGAAAGATGGCTATTCTCAAAGAGACAGCTATCGCAGCGACATCCGCCACAACGAGGCTGAGAACACAAATGGGTTGTTGAAACGGATTGCGGTTACGCGAAGGAGCGTGGCCCGATATGTTTTTGGCCGGCCCCGAGACCATTCGTTCGCGAGCCATCGTAGCCGTAGACATTAGACTCCTAACAGGAAGCGAGATCGAAGCTTCCTTGTGAATCAATTGAACACATTCGGCCCTACGTCAAACGAAACTCAGGTCCTTCACTTCTTTCCGTCAACCTCCGAGGGCACCCAGCGAGGCTCGGAATCGAGGGCCTTAGGGACTGGCACGCGTCGAGCGGCAAGCATCTGCGAGTAGAAGCTGAGATGATCGCGAACGACCTGTTCCCAACGGTAAGTAGCGCGGGCACGACGCTCGGCCTTAACACGATATGACACGACAGTCGCCGAATCGTCCAGCAAGCTTTGCAATTGTCGTTGTAAATCGTGGAAGCCTTCATCGCCCTTATAACTGAAGCCGGCATCGCCAACTACTTCCAAGTTCGACGGAGTGTCGTTGACGAGCACGCAGTTTCCAAAACCCATGGCTTCGACCAAGGCCGGGTGAGTCCCCCCAACCTCGTCCGGCAAGACAAATAAATACGCATTTTTTTGTAGCTGCGCATACCCTTCGCCATAAACACCGCCTGTAAAGATCACGCGAGGGTCAGTCGTGGATTTAAGCGACCGCGCATAGCGCTTTTCCCACGGATCATCACCGACGATCACCAACTTCTTGTTGGTTTTGGTTCGTTCAAACGCATTGATCAAATGGTGGATATTATTTTCGGGCACAAGGCGCCCGACAAAAAGCACGTAGTCCCTGCTGGCCAGATGAAACCGGTCCAGCCACTCGTGTCCCTCCGATGGGATCTCCCGCATTCCGTAGGTGATCAGCCGAGATTCGGCCTTATAAACATCCCGGTAGTAGCGATGAACTTCGCTGGAGTCGGAAACCAACCCGTTGCAAGACCAAACCGCGATGCGTTCCGACATTCGCAAGTACCATCGTGCGAATTTGCCCCACTTGGCGCGTTGCCAGTCCATGCCGTCGACGGAGCAAATCACCTTCATACCCAGGATTCTGGGAATCGGGGCAAACAATGTGGTGCCGGCAATATAATAATGGACCACATCCACACGATGAAAAATCAAGTGAATCGTGCACAAAAAAGCATGCACGATGGTGCTCAAATTCTTGGACTTAATCGTGGGTAGGGTTACGAGCTCGACCCCTTCATAGTCCGATCCAACATGGTCGGTCATACCTGAGCGATTGTAGACCACTACCTCGTGGCCCAACCTGACCATTCCACGAGAGAGTTCGTCCACGGCGGTTTCGAACCCTCCGTTGCAGGCAGGAATGGCCTTGATTCCGATCATCGCGATCTTGAGTTTTCTCGGCATATTGGCTTTATGGAGCTTACCGACGACCGAAGATAAGGTCCAAGGTATGTGGCATTCGCGATCATAGCCTCAGGGTCGAGGAAATAATATTGCTCGCCTTGGACTACGCCCTCGCATTTCGGCTAACACGCAGGCTCCTCCCTCATGGTGGTTTGTTTTTCTCGAAGCATGGTGTTCACAACCTCTGCTGCTGCATTAAACACGGATTCGACACTAATTATGCGCAAACAATAGGGCTGGTCGAATTGGCAGTAGTCAAAACAAGGTCGGCACCAAAATTCGGGTCGAATCACAACGTGGTTGTTATCGCCTAGGGGTCCGAACCAGGTGGGTTCAGTGGGACCAAAAATTCCAACCACAGGCACATCCAAAGCTGTAGCGATATGCATAGGCCCACTATCATTACAAATAAGCATACTACACCGGTTAAGTACCGCCATAAATTGACGTAACGGTAACGACACCGGAATACATTGTCTCGGCCTCCCGGGAGACGATGCTTGGTTGGAATCGTGAAACCAAAGCACTTTTACATTAAATTCGGCCAGCAACCGTTCTGCCACAGCTTTGAAGTTTTCTTCCCCCCATTGTCGAATAGCGCTGCGGGCGCCTGGGTGGATGGCGATAATCAGATCCTCTACCGTTACGCCTCGCTCCGCCAGGTATTGGTCGGCCCATTCCTGTTCTTCTTGCTTCAAACGCAAATGAGGCTGTCGCGTAAGGATCGGTTTGCCCAGGTGCTCGAGCAGGCGCAGCCAGCGATTAGAAAAATGAGGACGCTCCAAATCCGGCGTAGCGGTGTCGGTGAGCAAGAATCCTCCGCCACCGAAAGCATATCCGACCCGCCGTTGTACGTTGACAAGCCACAGGATGAAATTCTCCCGAATGTCCGCCCGTGCCGTGAACGCCAGATCAAACCTTTTGGCGCGCAAGGTCGCAAGTGTCCGCAGAAACTCGATCCAGAAAAGAGAAAAAGGGTTGTATTTCCGCCAACGAGAATAGTGCTGGGCCCATGGTACTCGTACGGCGATGATTTCATCGATCAGGCCTTGATCGGCGATCAGCGGAACACACTTGGGGCTGGTCAGCAGGGCGATATGCGCATTGGGATATTGAATGCGCAAATTCTGCAGAAATGGCACCTCCATAATAATGTCCCCGAGATTCCAGTACTCGAGCACCAATATACGATGTGCTTCCGCAGAAGCGTTGGCAGTAGGCGGGCGCAGCCGATCCGTGAGCCACATGATCGGACGCAACACAATTTCGATCGCGCGGATCAGTAGACGCTTTCGAGCGCTTATCCGGACGAGAACGCCAAGCGCTGCGACGTCAGCCATCTTTCGAACGTCGACCGGTTTGGACGCTGGAGCAATTTGAATCACGGCGAGTCCTTCCCGACTGTTGGGTGACGGAGTTCCAGCCGAAGACTGCTGCTAAAGATCCGTCCCGCGCCCGGACCAGGCCCTTTTCAAAGATACCAGAGGAAAAGTCTCGGGAAGCATCACATTTTCTTTAGATACTCGAAGCAGTATCGTCAGCCGTAAAGGGTTGCGTCAGCCTTCTTCGCGATCGCAGAAGAGACGGCCGCGTTTTCCACGATTCCACTGAGGATATGTATGATCAAAGAATGGCCTTCCTGAATTCGGGGCGTCGAATCGGAAGGCACACACAGACAGAGATCGACGGCGTCGCGCAGTTTACCGCCGGACTTGCCGGAAAGTCCTATTGTCGCCATCCCCAACCTCCGGGCCAACGCGGCGGCTCGGAGTACATTTTCTGAATTGCCGCTCGTGGAGATTGCCAGGATCACATCCGCGGGTTTGCCGATAGCTTCGAGCTGACGAGAAAAAACATGCCGGAATCCAAAATCGTTGCTTATCGCGGTCAGTGAGGAGGAATCTGTCGTCAAAGCTATGGCGGCAAGTGCCTTCCGTTTTACTCGATAGCGACCAACCAATTCAGCAGCAATGTGCTGAGCATCAGCGGCGCTTCCCCCATTGCCGAATACGATCAGTTTGCCGCCCTTTTCGAGCCGCCTCGCAATGAGATCAGCCGCCTCGACCAATTTAGCGCAAGTGTATCGAGCTAAGCGTGCCTGGACGGCGACGCTGTCTTTAATCTCGCGGTTTACAGCTCGCATGATGTTCGCTTTATTCCAAGCTTTCGCGGTTGAAGTTTTTTCCATACGAGATCTAAGTACCCCGTTTAACGCGATACAGCATGCCCGGAAATGCTCCCACGCCTCGCAGGACGGCCCAAGCGCTGCGGAAATCTGCTCGGGCGAGACTCAAAGCAATATAGAAAGCGACGTGACGAACTATGAAGTTAGGAATGAACGTTATCCACTGCACAAAAGTCCCGTGTTTGTACATAACATACAGAGCGTTTCGAGTCGCCGTAAACTTGCGCATCTGTTCTCCAACATTTTTCCGGTAATCCACTCCCTCCTTATGCCAGAGCTTCGCCTTTGGCGCATACCATATCTGGTAGCCGGCTTTGCGAAGCCGCAGGGATAGATCCAGGTCCTCGCCGTTTCCAAAAAAGCGCTCGTCAAATAATCCAGCTTCTCGCAGCGCAGCGCATCTTATCAACACGGCGCAGCCCGTTGCCCAGTCCGATTCCCCATTTTGGTCAAACTGCTCTTTATCTATGTCCTTTCGTCCGACGTGCTTGGCTACCCCCGTCCACAAACTGAATTTGCCGCCTGCCCACCACAGACTTTCCGGCAAATCCCAAAAATACATTTTCGGCGAAATCATAGCTGCCCGGTCATGCTGTTCCGCCACGCACTCCAACTCTTTGAGGAAATCGGCATCAACAACGGTGTCGTTGTTAAGCGGCAATACATACTTGGCTCCGCGCTCCAGGGCTAGTTTCATCCCCACGTTACACCCCGCCGCGAATCCAAGATTGTGGTCCTGTGGAAGAATCGTTATGCGAGGAAATTCTCTTTTCAGGTATTCTGCCGAACCGTCCCTGGAACCGCTGTCGACGATGATGATTTCGTAGTCCGCACATCTCATTTTCAGCAGACTGCGAACGCACTCTGCCGTCATTTCGCCGCTGTTCCAGTTCAAGATCACGATCGCTATCAAGTCGCGTGCTCCTGTTTCCGTTGCATCGTGCGACCCAAAAATGGAATTAACCGCGAACTGCCGCGAACCGGACCCTGCTTCCGTATGTCCTCAGCCGTTCGCCTTCAAATTCCCTGACAGGGCTGTAAAGACGAAAGTGCTGCCCGGTCCACGAGTTTTTTGGGCAAACTTACGGCAGACCCGTTAACCTACGCTCGCACGGCATTTGTACCCAGTTCATCACGACCCGAAGAGACCGACTTCTCCAACGCGACGCGTTCCGCTTCCTGTCTAAGGAGGGCAGCCCAGTCAATAGTTGGTGAGAGCGACTGGCTGTCCAAATGTGTCGCAATTCCGGGGACAGGAATCCACAGTTTCATTCGTTCACCAAACAGGATTTGAGACCACCCATACAGCCACGACTTGGCTACGATCTTGGCGAAAAGGGGTTGTCGGAAGGCGAAACGACATAGCTGTAAGGGATTGAAGATCGAGAACTTCGTGAGGCTGAGCCACAGGCTGCAATCGTGATTGCGACGACAGTAGCTCCGGAAGACCTTTTCGTTACGGGCCAAGGTTTTTTTTCGCGCTAAGAACGTCAAACAGGTCGACGCCGCCGTCCTCCAATGCCCACGGCCGTTGGCCCTCAGCCATTTCGGGCGACGGTGAATTTCAAGCGTATAGCAGTCGAGGTGATCGTACGGAGAAATGAAGTCCACATCATCGTCTGATCGCAGGAAATCCAACATGCGGTGAAACTGTCCCGGAAGATAGAAGTAGTCGTCCTCCGCGAAATAGATGAGATCGCTGTCAACTTGGTTCAACAGAATGTCGATCTGCTTCCCGAATGTCGGCAGGTTACCGATGCCAGGTAGACGCATGAGCACCAAGTCTTCCAGGTCGAAATATTTTTTAAATATCTCGTCATAGCTTTCCGGGCAACCGTCTAGCAAGACCCACAGCTTGACACGCAAACCTTGCAACGATTCTTTGAACGATCGCAAACAGAGCTCAGCGAGTTGAAGCTTATCGTCGCTGAAGGGGAGGCCAAGCGCTGGTTTGGCGACCTTCGGATAGATTCGGTAAGCCACTGCAAGATCGTAGTTTGGCATTTGAGGATTCTGGAGCTTGATGCCCATTCGAACGGAACAGCGAAACGCTCGGCGGTTTAAAACTCCGAAACGCCGAAGAAAAGGTCTGGCTACAATTTCCCCCTAAGGACTTCGCTTTGCATCTGTGCCACGGGGGGAGTGCTGGCAGGAGGAGTCCATTGTGAGACCGGTTTCCAAAGCGGATTTCCAAGGTCGCTACGAACGAATGTTATTGAGCCGTTCACAACGATGGAACTGGTTCCCATTAGATCGATGTTCCCTCCGGCAGCAAACGTCACGGCGCCCCCTAAGGTAAAAAAAGTAATCATTTCCCCGGGGCCTAGACCACTTTGAATGGTTGTAATCGGCGTCACGGACGGATTCAAACCAACGGAGTGAGCGCCGAGCGTGTTGGTCGTGGTTGCAGGGGTGAGTTGGAAGGTAATGCCTGAAGTAGGAGGAGCGCTCAAGGTGCCAGCATATAAATTATCTTGATAAACGACGCTAGCAAGGTCGATGCTTTTGACTACGGAATCAGGATTTCCGAAAATCTGATTATGTACGAAGAGAATTCCTGAAACAAATGTCGTTTCAAGACTTACATCATAGCCGGATCCTCCGTTACTTCCCACATTACCGGCAAAGTATGTATCAGAAATAGTTACTCCTTTGGTTCCGATACCGGTATTGTTAGTTATTCGATATCCGCCGAACAGACCTTCGTGATGAGATCCATAGAACAAAATATTGACCGCGCCATCCAACTGCACCCCGAGCGCTGCTGCCTGAGTAACCAGACCCTCAAAGGCGATACTAATTGGATAGCCATTAACCCCGCCTTGGCTACCGCCTATATATATATTGGTTCCATCTCCTATACCCTGTCCATCAAACTGGCAATTCCGAAAGCGCAGTTCGAAAACGGCACCCTCAAGCCTGAGCGCGTTGCCGCCGCCAGTCGCTCGATATACGATAACGTTGTTAAATAGCACCCACTGCGTTGCAGATGAGAAATCGCTGTTGCGACCCTTAACGTGGATGGCCACTCCGGCAAAGCCTTGCATATAAATGTCGTCGAAGGCGGAATACCATAGCCCGGTATTGCTGGTGGAACTAGTATCAAGGAAAAAGCCATCTTCACTTGTATTTCCGGCTGATCCGAAAACTCGGAAGCCTGAAAGATGCACATTGGTCGCTGGCACATTATTAGTTTGCGGAAGGACAAAAACTGGATTGTTTCCGTTTATCGATTGTAAAATGGTTCCGTTACAGGGCGCCGCGACACTGCATCCGGCAGTGCCATTTGGTGCCCCTGAAGCGCCCATACCTATGATCTTCAACGACTTGCGCAATATAATCTGCTTCACCGTATATGTATAAGGACCCAAATAAATGGTAATTGCCTTCGTGCCCGGGTCAACCAGGTCTAGGTTAGGATTTACATTCGGCGACAAAGCATAAATGATGCAACCGTTTACGGGACATGCGGCCACGGCTGCGGGAACGCCACCCGTAAATTGATCCGCAAACAATATGTTGGCGAGATTTTGCATGCCGACGGTGCCGGCCGCGTCGGTGATCTGAGAACTGGTAAGCCCACCTCCAGAAAACTTCGGAATCACATTAACCGGACCGACGCGGCCCTCGATTGCAGCGGTTGAGGTACCGGAAGGACCTGATGACAGTGCTTGGGTCGGGGTCGCGCCCTGGACCGCAGTGTTAGCGATTACCGTTTCCGCACCAGACCCGGACGCAGCTGAACCGGCAGGCGCGGCTTTAGTGAAGGCCGAAGCGGGTAATCCGCCCAGTGTTTGCGCGTCTCCTGCTTCCATCGCGTACGGCACACTCACCATCAATACTCTCGCTTGTTCCTCTGACCCGGGCCTTACCACTTGTGCGCCCAACCATCTAGGTTCCCCTGACGTAAAGATTTCCATCGGCATTCCGTCGAGTGCCGTTGATCCAAGCATTACATCGTAGCGTCCGTCAGAATCCAGCTGAACATTTTGAACCTCCTGCCAAAGCGCATTTCCAGATCTAGCGTCATCGTAAATAACGAATTTCATGGTCACGGTGGCAGCGTGAGGCACTGCATTTTCATCCTTCACAACCCCACCGAACCTCACAAAATGCGGCACGCCGCGAGTGCATGTGGTCAAACCAGAAGTGCATTGCGGTCGACAAACCGATGGTGCGATCGCAGCCATGATCAGAATACAAAAACAATTTATTGTCGATCTCATTTCCCCCCGCAGTTGTCGCTCACCAAGTGGACCTGTGAGATTACTCGATTTATTTGATACATATATAATGTCCGGTAATATGCGCCCCGGGCTATTTGATATCAGTCCCAGAAAGCTTCAGACGCTAAAACTGTTTTGTGGTCAAATCCAGACGCGATGACTCGCGAGGTTTGTGACCCTGCATAGCAGGATGGTCGAAGCTGCAAAGTGAGTACATGCGCTTCAACCATAAGCGTTCCGCGAAAGGACGGTCTTCAGCGATCCAATCGTCCCGGTCGAACTGACGGTCAGAATGTCGGTCGTTGAATTCCGATATCGCGGCGAGTTCGCCGGTGCTTTTGGGCGTAAGGAACCTAAGCGCATCGTCGAGGTAGAATGAAACAAATGGCAGTAAACAATTCACGTCAGCGCTACCTAGCGTTTCACAAATTGCTGCCGCGCCGGAATACAAATCAACATCGACGGAAACAAAACCGATCGGCGATTTTAATTTCGTCTTGAGCCACTGCGGAAACGTGTCTTGTATTCGACCGACCACTAGTTCGGTTTCGGTAGGAAGCTTTCTGCGCAATCGATCAATATCTGATGGAAAGTCCCCGGGATTCCATAGCCACGGAGCATCTCGACGGTCTGGACTCATCGGCAGACCGGAACCTGCATCGAATCCGACAACATTTATTTTTTGCCCCGTACCTTCTGACAACTTCACCGCATAGCCGGATAATTCCATCAGACCGTTGCCGCCGGCGACACCAAATTCGATAGCTGTGAAACCTGTCTTCCCAGCCAAAGAGGCGTACTTACACGCCGTCTGTAATCCTACCGCGTAAGAGGGATACCGAACGGCGTCAAATAATGCGGCCCATTCGAAGGAATAGCGCCGGGCAATCTCATTCGTAAGAGCAGCCTTTACCAGCAACCGAAACGGAGGTTCGTAAATAAAATTGCGTAGAGTTCGATTCATCGTAGCGGACTCAGTTCAATTAAGAGAGACCTCTCCGATTTTGAGGTGAAAGGGGTAGCTTGAGAGATCAAACCATCCAGAAATGAGCTCCCGATGAGCGCGATTGCAAATACACTGCCAACTGCGTTGAAGAGTCGCGATTCGAAGTCCATTACTTGAGGGCATTGACGAAACGCCCGGACCACACCAATAGCAAGTCAGGAGGCTATTTGTCACCGATCTCATGGTCTCCCACGCTATCGTTGAGGAAATTGAAGAACCACAAACCTGAAAGGCCACCTCCCGCTAAGACGGGAAAACGTCGCCAGGGATACAAATAGACAAACTACTTAACCACGACAACGGACGCGGAGGCCGGTTGCTTTATCGCGAAATAATAGTAGCTGTGAAACGCTTGCGGGTCGGGTTCGAATCTTTCAACCGCGCGTACTTCTGCTCCCTGGGCGCGAATGAACTTCTCAACTTCCCTTCGCGAAATTCCATTGATCTGTATAGGGGCGAGGCCGGCCTTCTTGAACATCCAGGAGCGTGGAACGCCGACAGACGCGAGAGTTGCCCAGACCCGCCTTCGAAGCTGGAGTCTTCGCCGGAGCGGGACTCTCATGGGAAGTTGAAAGACGACAACACCACCATCATTGGCAACCCGGATAAACTCGGCGATGTAATTCAAAATCATATTCTGGGTCGGCAAATGCTGGAGAACAAGGGTACTGAAAACAAAATCGAAGCTCCTGTCATCGAACGGCAATTTGAGGGCTTCGTTGGCGACAAATCGGCAATGTGGGACGCCAGAATTGAATTTGGTTGCCAGGCCAACCATTTTTTTCGAAACATCTACGCCCACGCAGGACGCGAAACACCGGGAAAACCCTCGGGTCATCCGGCCCACACCGCAGCCAAAATCCATGATTTTTCCAAAGCGAATAGGCACAGCGTGAGTTTTGCACATCGCCAGCACGCGGTCGGCCTCGCGCCCTCCCGTACTGAAGAATTCATCTGGATCCCACTTGCCGAATTTCTTTTCCGGATCGGAAAGAACGGTCCATAAAGGGTCCAACTCGGCCAACTCATTCCACTCGGAAAATGGCGGCGCGTCCGCGCGCGCTGTAGAGGTCATCTTCGCGTTTCTCCTGTCATTGTCAACGATGGCGAACAACATTCATTAAAAGTCGAGCTGTTCGATAACGATAAATTTGGCGCTCACTGACACGCTGCGATGAGTATGTCTTGAAAGACATTTTGAGAGCTAAACGGATATCGCGAAGCGTGAATCTGATACTCGAACCCAGCTTCCTCAAGTTCGCGCAAAAACGCGCCAAGCCGCGATTTTTGTTGCCCAATTCTGTGATGGTACTCGACTACCATTTGACGAATGCTCTTTAGCTTTCTGGCTTTCGCCAAATCGCCAAGTACTTGATGTTCGGCGCCCTCCACATCAAGCTTGAGAAAATCAATGGGGCCATCAATGAAGTCGGACAGTTTGCGGCCTGGAACCTTGATGGGCAGCGATTTCGATCGAGAGGCATCGGTGCTCATCAACAGCGAACCAGGATCCGTTGAGTCCACATAGAAGTCCAACTCAGTATCTTCGTCCCACAGAGCGCAGTTATGGGTCACAACGTCCAGGTGATTCTGGGCGAAGTTCCGCTGCAGCAATTTGAAGGTAGCAGGATCCGGCTCGAACGCTTGGACCTGCGATTTCGGATAAAGCCACTTAAAGTACAACGACGCCATTCCGATATTGGCGCCGCAATCCAAAATCACTGGCGCGTCGCTTTGAGAACTGAAGTAGTAATGCTGACGGGCAAATACCTCCCGATACAGATACCGCAGCGTCCAAGGATCGAAGTGTGTGACCGCGAATCCCATCTTTCGCCGGCCTGGAAGGATCAGATCCCGAGCAATGGCCGCCTTTGAACCCGTAGGCGCTCTCATTATGTGGTAACAATCATTCGCAAATTGAGCTAGTCGCGCAATCATCTCGTGGAGTCTTCGCAAGGCAGGCCCGGCCCGGAGCTAGATACTACATTGAATTTTTGCCGCTCAGACTGCATGGTTCTTTAGCTCAGTCGAGTTCGAGAATAGAGCTACTGCGGAGGCCAAAAGACCGAGGTGAATCCAGGAAAATGCCAGAATTGTGCCATCCGTAGATTCAAAGGAAATTGCATACACCAGCGTTCCTGCCGAAAGTCCAATGAGCATGACGTCAGGAGTCTTAGAATCTTTCCAAGCCTGTCGAACTTTATAGGCAACAACGGCGAAAAAGCCCATGAACGCTGTTAATCCAAAAAGGCCCGTATCGTGCAATATGCGGAGAGGAGCGTTCCCGATCCAGGTCCCGTCACCGGACCACTCGGGGATATACCTGGACCAGTCGAATGACAAGTTAAAGCTGGCAGTGCCATTGCCCATGAGGAGATGTCCTGGAATTTCCTGTAAGGCTTGTTGAGCGACAATAAAGCGTGAGATCGCTGTCTGTTCGGTCAATCCCTCGTAGAAGAGATTTGTGAATCTTTCGCGTATCACGCCGCCACGGGAGCCGACTGCAACCACCAGAACCGAAACCGACAGCAGAGCTAAAACCGCAACGTTGTTTCCTGACTCGTTCTTGCGACGAACATTTTTCCAAAAAACGTAACCAATGGTAATCACCAGTGCCAGCAGGGCCGCGCGAGAGAAGCTAAGGACCGCAGCGGTGGAAGTAATGAGAAAACAAATCAAGCTGCGAAGATCATGACCTTTGAACAGGTATAGGGACAGAAAGAGAGTTGCGCAACAGGCGGTGTACGCCCCGAACAGGTTAGGCTCGTACAAGGATCCATACGTTCCTGGCACGTCGACTAGATAGGCACCGATTTCCACACCGAATGACGTTCCAAAGAGCTGTTGGGAAGCGTAGCAAAAAATTCCATAGACCGACTCGATTACTCCAACTGCCAGCAATACCCCAAAAGCGTATCGAAGCATTCTTAAGTCTCGCACGAGCCAGCGAATCAGGAAATACGACGAAACTGCCAAAGAATTCTGAAAAGCCCATCGCAGTGTGGAGGAGGGCGCGGAGGAAGCGAGTGCAGAGCTAAGGAAATTAAAAAAGACGTAAGCGAGCACCCAATAATCCAACGTCTGCAATCGCGCCTGGCCCTTCCCTCGCAGAAACCAAATACCCACCGCCACGGAAATGATGACCGCCGCGAAATGTTCGGGTCGAGCCTTCCAACCAAAAATCTCCACGAAAAAGCGCGGCATCACGCTCATGCCGATTAGCACGACAGTTGCTCCATGCGGCCAGCGCGTCGCGGTCAGCAGCACCACGAATATTCCAGCGATCACCCAGCCTATCCAGGCAAAACCCTCCTCCGTGGCTACCCGGCACAGGAACCCGACGACTACAATGCCGCAGAGCGTTTCGAGCCGCCGGACCAGCTTGGACTCCCACCATGTGCCTAATACGGTTTCTGCCATCTACTCGCCTGTTTTTGACCTATTAGTCCAAAATAGTATGTCTGTTGCAGCATTCCCGACTTATGCTTACTCGGCCTTGGCTTGATACAAAAGCTGAAATGCGAAAAGCCCCGGGAACCAGGTAGCGAGTCTTTGCCAAATTGGCTGCGCATGTCCGCTCATCTTCCCGCCAAAAGCGGGATGAAATTTCGTAATCCGGTAGCCGCTACCCTCGATCAGCTGCCGTGCGGTCTTCACGGTGAAGAAGCGTAGGTGGGTGTGATCCAGAGTCCCATGGGCCTCATAGTCGAACCGTCCGAACAGGAGCTTTAGCCTGGTTAGCCAGTGCACCACGTTCGGCAGACAGACGATGATCGATGCGTTCGCGTCCAGCAAGTCTCGGACTTGGTGAAGGAGCTTCTGAGGGTCAACCAGATGTTCCAGAACGTCTCCCATCAGAACGACATCGAAAGAGTTTTTGTCGAGGTCTGCCATCCAGTCCGACCTATTGAGGTCGCGCACCAAAACTTTTTGACAGAACTTTGCAGCCTGTTGAGCGGCGTATTCATCCACCTCTACACCCGTGACACAACAGTTCCGCTTTTCCGTCATGTACTGCGACATGTACCCCGTAGAACAACCGAGTTCCAGAACCCGTTTGCCGGAACCCGCCCAGTCCAAAAGTACCCATGTGCGATTAAACGAATCCGGATGGGCCTCGAAATCTGGAATCACATAGTGATAGCGGCTGGACTTCGTGGAAGGCTCCGCTGGCCCTATGGTAATCATCGCCCTAAGCTACTCGCTTTCCCTGATCTTGGTAGGATCGGCTAAGACGTATGGGTTAGACAGACGGCTGTTTACACCCGATAGCCTGCCTCGAAATTGTCGCATCATCGATATCAGAAATTCCCGGTCACGAGAATCAAATGACCACTTCCACTGCGCAACCAGGTAACCCGCCACGAAAAGGATGGCAAAAGAGATTCGGTAAACGAGGATCGCTCCGCTCGAAGAAACTATGAGAATCGCGAAAGTGATCAAAAGAAGCCCGAAAAAACTCCTGGTCACGCCTGCTTGATGCACGACCTGCAGGGATGCCAAGTGAACATGATCGCAGGCCCAAAGAATGAGTACCAAATCGATCAGAACCCGCAAAGTTACCGCGATGGCGGCCCCCGCGATCCCAAACTTTGACACTAAAATCCAAACCAGCCCGAGGTGCAATGGAAGTTCCACCACGTGAAAGATTGCGGTGATGTCAGGTCTTCCCGCGCCTTGCAGCAGGCCGTACGGAAGAATACCGAGCGCACTGAAAAAAGTAGCCAGCGCCAAAATCTGCAGCGGCACGGTGCTGTTCGCCGCAAACGCGGGCCCGAGCCAAAAATGCAGGATATCCCGTGCAAACGTCGAAATCAAAAGCATCAACGGTCCCATCGTGACAATCAAGTATTTCAACGAGCGCGCATAAATATTTGCCAGCTTCTCCATGGCGCCTGCTGCCTCTAGAGAACTAAATGCAGGAAATAATGTCGATCCCAGACTGGCGGGGATTACCAAAGCACGATTCAGCATGTCAGCAGGCCCGGTGTAATAGGCGACCGCAGCCACGGACAGCAGAGCGCCCACGGCAAATCGGTCCATATACATCAGTAAAGGTCCGACAAGGTTGGTTACAGTGACCCAACCACCATATCGGAAGAGCTTACGCAGCACGTCTTTCTCGAAAGACGGCCGCAGGTCTGCCCGAGGAAACGGTGAAAAGCAAAACTTGAAATAAACAAGCATTGCCAGGAACCGCAACATCGTCAAAAAAAGGATAATGGAAAATAATCCAGCGCCGAACGGAATCAGTAGAAACGGGCTCGAAAACATCAATATGTTGGTCGACGTCTTGATGTAGTTGATGAGGTCGAAATGCTGCAGCGCCTCCAACATGCCCCGGAGACAATTGGTGATAAGTATGATGGGAGTGGCGATCCCCAACAGTTGGAAGCAGCTGGTCGCTTCGGCCGTCATCTCCGGTGGCATTTTGAAAATTCCGGCCGCTAACCAATGCGCTTTCCACACGAGGAGAGACCCTGCAAGTAGGCCGAAGACGAATTGAAAGCTTATAGACGTCCAAACGAGGGTTGGGATTTTCTGCTGGCTGCCTGTGCTTACGGCCTCCGCAACAAATTTTGTTGTCGCGCGAGATAAGCCAAGGTCGAAGAGGCTCATGTACCCAATCAGCGCCCAGGAAATTGACAAAATGCCAAAAGCGTCAGTTCCCAGTTTCTTGACGACGTAGGGTATACAAATCGCACCGATCAGGAAAGCAGCGGCTTCGCCTGTTAAATTAAATGCAGCGTTTCGCGCGAAGAGTCGCCCCGTGAGCGCGCCGGCGCCCTTTACTTTCAGCTGATCAGCCATCTGATGTTCGACAAATTTTTTGACCCTAGTTTGTTTACGGCTACATCAAGAGCCCACCGATGGCAGAATTAGCTCGATGGAGAACCACCTGGCAGAACTTTTCCTCCGCAAAAATGCTTTCGCGTCTTGTCTCGCAAAGGGCGCACTCTTGATCCGAACACGTCCATTAGCGGTCAAGAACGGAAATGACGCCAGACACCAATTTAGAGCACAAGATAAAGCTTCGCCCCGTGACTCACAGGAGTTTTGTGACCTAACCCATTCAGAAACAAAATCTTACCGTCAAAAGCGCTACTTGCCGTCGTCGTCCAAGTCCGAGCGTTCTTCCCTCGAGGAAAAGGGGCCTTCCGCAGCCTCAGCGCCTCGTGCCCCATTCCGCGCAAAGCGAGGCAACTGCGCCCTCAAATCGGCGAATATTTCGTGCGCGAACATCTTCCGCGCATCCAGTTTATCGGTCTGATCCCACAGAGTTTTCGAGAAGATCCAAATTGTCGCCACGGCAAACGCTGTTGCGGTTCCGATAAAAATAATCAACAGTCGCGGGGGAAACGACTTCTTATCTGGAATAGGAGCGGTGTCGAGTTCCTTTACGGTTGGTATCTCTTTGACTTCTTGAACTTTCGCCATCTCGTATTCTCTGGTGAGAACTTCGAGGACCGCTTCCTGAATTTTGGTCCGTCGGTATAGATCTGCATAAGTGACACCGAGGAGAGGAAGTTTTCGAATCGAGGGATAAAAGGATTCACCTGGCGTACTGGCAACATCGGTGACGCTTTCGCCTTTCCCACCGAGTTTCTCAAGTTGGCGTTGCAGCTCATCGATGCGAGCTTTAATCGTTCGAACCCGTGGATTGTTGTCAGTGTAGATTTGCCGAAGTCCTTCGTATTGAGACTGCGCGGCAATCATTTGTCCTTGAAGGTTCGCGGCCGCCTCAACCATCGCCTTGGCTTGTTCCTTAACGTCGATAGCCGTATTCTTGCTGGCGAACTGGCTGAAGTCCCTCTCGGCATCCTCCAAGTCTTTGTTGACTGCCTGTAAACGCCCCTCGAGGAAAATTCGCTCGCGACGCGCGGAAGACGTACTGAGTTCCGCTACGAGACTATTTAGTTGTTCCACATAAGCTTGCGCAATCGCTGCCGCTCTTTCCGGGCTGTGGTCCACAACTACAATGGAGATGATTTGACTCTTTCGGTCCACGGAGACGGACGTGTGCGCAGCCAAATCTTTTCGAACGTCTTCCATGCGGCTATCGCCATAAACCTTTTTCAGGTCAAATTGTTGAATCAGTTTGTCTGCAACCGTGCGACTCCCTAAAATGCCGACGAAAACATCACTCGAACTCTTGAGACCAAGAACATCGCTGGCAAGTCCGCCTAGCCCTCCGGCCGCACCCCCGCCGGTCATTGAAGCAGCCGCCATCAACAAGCCCGAACTCGACTGGTTATCCGGCGGCATCAAACGCGCCGTGGTTTCGTATCGCTTGGGAATCAGAAATGCGATCAGGGTGCTCGCGATCAATGCGTACAAACTGACCCGGTACAGCATCCCCCGATACGACCACATCAACCTGAGGTAGGTGAGAATTTTCTCGTCGTTCTCCGAATTTTCCTGCGGCGTCGGAGTTTCAGGAAAGTTTCTTGGCGGCAATTCGGGAATAGCGCGGCGCGACGAGGTGCCGGCGGTGAACTTCACGGGCGACCTCCGTTCCCCAAATCGCTCTCATTCGCAGCGGATCGCCGGAACAACTTCTCTGGTTGAAACAGAATCTCGACGGAGGCGGTTACGTCCCTCTGCGGATTGGGCTGGATCACCGGAAAAAGCCAGCGTTCGTACTGTACCGATGCGGAGACGCCAAGGGTAGGCCGAAACCAATAATCACCCCTGACGCCCACATCTGTCGCGGTACCGCCGCCGGGAACAAATCCTTGGCTTACTTTCTCGTGTCGGAAGTTAAATTGCAAACGGTTCCGCGCACCGAACCAATAATTTGTCCACGCCTGCGCTCCCTGGCCTTCTCGTCCAATCCAGCTACCGATAAGATCACCATTATTAGTGTAGCCGCTCCGCCAGGTAAAATTGAAATAGTAAAACCCGTTTCCGAGTTGGCCGCCAAGTGGATTGTCCGTGTACACTCCCTCTACTCTCAAATCCAACTTGGGAATCCGCGGAATTTGTGAAAAGTAGAGTCCGGCATGCCAGGCAGAACGGTCGGCATAACCGATCGGCGAAAATTGGTCATCGGTAAAGCCATCGCCGTAGAAACTCACCCATTTGCGTAAATAAGGTAGTCGGTAACTAAAGTCCACACCCGATCGGCGGTCCCCCGGTTTCACGGGGCTTCCTCCAGTATCCGAAACGCGCTCATTTGTCGTCGAGAACAGGCTCCGTAGCAACGTGCGTATCGTAAGTGGATATCCAGGTCCGCCGTATACCGTGGTGCGGAAAACGCCAAACTCAAAATTGCGCGTGGGCTTAAAGCTCAGCTTTTGACCGTGTATGAAGGGCTGCGGACTGAGCGCTTGGCCGAGTTGTCCGGTAAAAGCAACCGCAGGGCTATCGACAAACTGGTACCCCGACAATTGGCCTAAGAAGAATTCTGTGCGTATCGGACCAAGCCAGCCCAAAAAGCTCGGCAACTTTAGCGGTGTGACGCGGTTAATTCGAAACATGTTAATCGGCGCGGCGTTGTCGCTGAGCATCATCGGCCCGCCGTCTCCCGGCCCCCACCAGAGGCTCTGCTTCCCAAAAGAAATCTCCCAGTTTGACAACATCAGTCCGACGTAGGCATCGAGCAACGAAAACTGTTGAACCGACGGTTGAGGTGTCCCCGGTGGCAAAACGGGAAAGTGATCTATAACCTCTATCGTTTCGCGCGTCGACAGCGAAAATGCTGGGATTTCTGGCGCGGTTTGTTCCTCACCGCGCACGTAGGCCACCCAGCGGCCCCAATTCGCGTATGCAGAAAATCCGTTTACGGTGCTCCAGCCCTGACCATAAGGACGCCCAAAATCGTTGATCTGTGTCTGGCCGAAGGTGTAACTGTCGGTAAGCGGCATTCCAGAAATGTGTTCGGTCCGCGAATACAACGACTCCACCCGAAACGCTCCCGACCCATCCCCATCGGCCGCTTCGGCATCATGTTGAAACTCGTGTTGCAACGCGTCGATCAGTCGAGACGCTTCGCCGTTCTCATCGTCTAGCCCCGTGATGCGATCCGCCGCTTCGTTCGTCAAGCGGGAGCACTCCCCTCGAGTCCACGGTCGCAAGCCCGCAAATCCGCTATCCGAAACTCCGAGCCCCGCGAGACGATCCAACGCCGGATAGATCCAGCTGTCCAGCGGTACATATGGCGAGCCCAGCGTCGCAGCAGATGCATTCCCGTCGATACGAAGAAAATCGCGGATTGGCTTCCAAGCCTCACCGCCCAACGACGGATCGAAATGACGGCTGTAAACGTCTTGCGCAATGAGCTGGCCCATCATGCCGCCGATAAAAACGTCCGACGGGAAATGCTGCCGTCCGCGGACACGCGAGTAACTGACTAGCGAAGCAAGGCCGTAAGCCGCAAGTTTGGGCAACACTCCGGGATACTCGTGGGCGATAACGCCGGCAATTGACCATGCCGCTGCCGCGTGTTCTGAAGGGAAGGACGTGCCTCCCTGAAAAAAAGGACCACTACCGTCACCCTGAAACGGCCGCTCTCGTCTCAGCGAATACTTTAGAGCTTCGGTCGCCACCAAACTGTCAATTGCGGCTTCGCCAGCCAAGAAACCAGTTTCGCGCCAATGATCCCGATGGGCCGGATAACTCAGCAGCCACATGGCGCCAGCACCTCCGGCCAGCGCCGCTATGCCGGCGGTCGAAAGCGTCTTGTAATGGCTAATGGTCTTCGGATCCGCCGAGAGATGCGTGCTCACGTCGCGATCCGTAACGAGCAATCCGGCCGCAAACCCTGAAACAGGCACAAGCCAGTCCACATCCGAAAACTCCAGCCGCAGCGGACTTGTCCAAATTTGTTTTTGATCCTGCAAAAAATCCTTCCCCAAGCTTGTCAAACCATGCGCTGAAGACGACGACGAATCTTGGTCTGCGCTATCCTGCTCCGTCCCCTCTTTGGTATTTCCCTTTTCCTGCGTTTGCATTCCACTCTGTGCTGCTGGCCCAGTGGCGCCGGCCCCAGGCGCTTGAGGTTTAGCCTGAACGACCTGACCCGAGGCAAACACCAAGCCGATCAAAACCCACCAGCATCCGAGCGCATTCGTTCTCTTCGCCATTGATCAGTTTTCTATGGATGAATATACGCAATGGCGAGAGCAGCCGAGGCAGCAAGCTGCCCAGCCTGGAACAGGTTCTGCCAATTGCGAGTGCCGATGCGCGGAGCCACTTCCGGAACAACAATGGAATCCCCCGGCCGCAACGCGGCCCCAAGTGGGTCGCCGGTCCAGAATTCGGAATTGTTCTTTGCCGCTAATACCGATCCGTCCGCGCGAACTACGAAAACGGCTTTCTTGTTTGCCAGCTGCGTCATGCCTCCGGATTGGCTCAAATACCACCTCGCACTCCGGCCGGGACGGTAACTTACGGCAGTCGGATTGAATACCTGCCCGTTGACGGTCACGTAGTCCGCTTTCTTCGGGATGACAAGCACGTCGCCGTCGCGAACCGGAACATCGGCTGAAGTGTTTCGCCAGGATTTTAGAGTGGGCTGAATGCGGATCACAACCCGCCCGATCGGGGGATTAGACTGAAGTTGCTGCAACGTCGTTTCCGTCTCCGCAATCGCCGTGAGCTTGGCATTCTTTTGGTCCGGCTCTGCTTCTGGCAGTTGCTTGAGATTGATCTCCTCTTGCTTCAGACGCCGCACCATTTCCAATCGCGCATTCATTTCCACTTCTCGTACTTCTCGACGCATCAACACCGCGCCATAAGGGTACGCGAGTGAACCAAATCCACCTGCCCGATCGAGAACCGAACTGAGCTTTTCGCCCGGTCGAATTCCGTAAACTCCAGGGTGGCCCACCTCTCCTCGCACCGCGATTGACGAGCCAATGTCGTTCCATCCCGGCAGTTGCCGGATGGTCAGCACGTCACCATTTGTCACCGGCACATTCGCGGTTGGATCGCCCGCCAACGCCGCGGAGATCGAAACGTTCTGGTGATGGCCCGTTAGCTCCCCTTGGCTCCATTCGTAGTGCGTCAGGTCCGCCGCGATCGTGTCGGCGCTGGGTTTCAGTCCGCCGCCAACGCGAATCAAATCCGCCACGGTCATATTCGTCGTCAGCGGGTAACGTCCTGCGTTTCCAACGTCGCCTTGCACATAAGCACTCGCCGGCTGTATCGCGTCCGGGCTCCGGTGAATCAATAAGCGATCCCTCGGCTCCAGCAAAATGTTCGCGGTTGGATCGCCTTCCAGAGCGAGGTTCAGGTTCACACTGAAAATCTTCATTCTCCCGTCGGGCAAATACCTGAACACCTGGGCATCCTCAATCTGGGCGTCCGGAGCAATTCCCCCGGCCAGATGCACGGCGTCACTCAGATGAATCTGCCCGGAAGTCTTGTACGTTCCCGGTCCGCGGACGTCTCCCAGGACCGATACTGCCGGTGGATTTTCAAAATCAAATCGGCTGAAGATTCGGAGTGTGTCCATTGGATGAAGAACCGGGGCCTGCGCGGGATTTGCGAGAGCCTCGGCGAGGTCGAAACTCTCCACGCTCGGATGAAAGTCCGGCGCGTTGAGACGAATGATTTCCGCGTATTGATTCGCGGGCTCCGGCAGCAAATCCTTATACGACGCGATTACATCGGTGACCCGCATATCCGCGCGATACGAATAACGCCCAGGGCGAATTACATGCCCTTCCACGTAAATCGCGTCCTGGTTGTAGGGCGCAATGGGAAACACGCGAATGCGGTCCCCGTCGTGAATCTCAAAATCTTCCAGCTTCTTCGTAATTTCCGAGTCGCTGTCGACCTCCGGAATGTCCAAACTCATCATCGTCTGATTTTGGTGGGCTACCAGCCGCTGAACCTCGATGTGCCGCAAGGCGGCCGTCGGAAGCAGGCCTCCCGCGAGATCGAGCACACTGGCAAGGTTTTTCTCGTCCTTCAATTCATAAACCGCGGGGCGTCGCACCATTCCATCGACGGTAACCTGGGGTCCCACAGGTGGAACCAGAATGCTGTCGCCGTTGTCGAGTCTCTGTAGATCTGACTTCACTCCGTGCAGCAGCAAATCGTACAAATCCACAACCTCAACCAGCTGGTTACCTCGATAGTGCTTCACGATTCGAAGCGATCCTCTTTGCGTCGGGCCGCCCGCCACAAACAATGCGTTCAGTGGTGTCGAAAGCGAACTGATGTCGTACGCTCCCGGGTTGGCGATGTCGCCCACTTCATACACCCGGATTGTGCGAAGTTTGCTGAGAGACACTTCCGCAGACACCTGGCGGAACTGGCTCCGCAACGTTTCCTGCAAACTTCGTTGGACATCCGCCAAGCTCTTCCCGCTAACCAGCAGGGGGCCAACTTCGGGAAGGCTTATGCGCCCTTCACGATCGACCACGCGATAAATTCGATTACTGACCCCGCCCCATAGGTCGATGGACAAACCATCGCCCGGACCCACCACGTAATCCGGTCCAACCGGGACATCCATTGGTATTAGTTGCGAATCTCGCGTTCCGTTTTCGAATACCTCAGCGCCAAATCGCTTCAGAACTGCCGGGTGCGGCACGGCCTGAATGTACATGTCATAGAGCGACGGTATGTTGCTGTAAGGATTGGCCGTTCGCACGAGTTCTGGTGCGGGCAGTACGGGTTTCGGTTGATATCTGCGGTCGAATGGCCGCATCGAGGAATTCGAAGAAGTTCCCGGGGCCGAAGAACTCATTTGACGTCTGTCGGAGGCGCTCGCGTCAGGCGCGCCCGCGCTTGGCCTGCTGGAACCTACTCCATAAGCCGCAAGCGCATCCACGATGCTGCGGTCCTGCGAATTCGCAACGGGCAAAACCCCGCTGGACTGGCCATCCGAATCTTTGCTCGCCTGAAGCGACCCTCCGCCTCCGGCCATACCGCCCATGCCCAAGGATGGCGTCGATTCATATGCCCCACCCAACGGCAACTCCGGGAATTCGTCGGAGGTTCCATCTTCGCCTTGAGTTAGGCCGGTCCGCTCGATCAGACCACCGTTGTTGCCGTTGCGAGGCGCATTCTGCGGATTCGACTCGTCAGGTCCCAGCCTCGTCGGAGGATTTCCTTGATCTTGTTGCTGATCGCGCTGTTGACCCGGACCTTGCTCGTCATCCTGCTGTCCTTGGCGCTCAGCACACTGAACGTCGGACTGCTGGTCGCAATAATCGGCATTCCGCGACTTCTGCGAATACTTCTTGCGGGTCGCCGTATATTCTTCTTCTTCATTCTGCGCCATCCACTTCACGCGCTCTTTAGCCAGCAACTCCTGCTGTTTTCCCGCAGCCGAATCCGGGTTAATTTGCGGAACCAAATATCCGTAGCGCTGCACCAACTGCGTGGCTATCGACCGGAATTGCACATCCGACTGCAAACGGTCGAAAATGGTGTCGTCCGACAGGTCGACGTCGCTGATAATTTGTCCATGGGTAGTCGCATCCTTGGCCACCCACCGCTTCAGCTCCACCATTAGCCCCGTGTTCTTCACTAGAACCGTCTTGATATCTTCCGCGGAAGCCGCAACGCGGCTCAAATTCTCCCGCCCCAACTCCGAAGTCGGCATGGGCGTGGAACGCCGATCCTGCGCTCGTGCCGGGCCACCGCATAACACCAAAACCCCGAATGCGCAGCCAACAATTAGACAGCGCTCAAATATGCCAAGCATCAAACACACTCCCCAGCACTCGCCGGCGTAATGTTCCGCACAGCGTTCAGAATGCCCTGTTCCGACGCTTCAATTTGGCTGGAATGGATGTCGAACGAAGCCCAATAAAAAACGCTGCAGTTCTCTTGCGAGGCGACCGCGATGATCCGCAGTCCCGGGCGGTCCCGCAACAACGTATCGCAAATGGTCGGTCGCTTTGTCGGCTCGTCCAGCGCGATGACCAGTACATCGGGCGCTGTGTCCTGCACCCTCGCGCGCAATTCGGATTCGTCCGACACTTCTCCGACGATTTCGATGCCGGGTTCGTCTGCAAGAGTCGCAAGAATTAGCTCCCGCATCAGCTTCGGACGGTTGGCCACCAATATGCGAATCAGCCGTTCCATGTCAGTACTCCTCGCTCTCGTAAGTATTGGCGAATATAGGGGAAAGAGAAGACTCAAAGAAGCGCTACAAACTCGGCCAACCCCGCCTAACCTCAAAGCATCAGAGCTAAGACCCAGACTTACCAAAAGTACTAACGAATTCTCAACAGCTCGGCTGTAGTACTATGTTACAGTTGACAAATAGTAGCCTTGCTATGCTTTGGGTTTTATTGAACCGTCGTTTGAATCGGGTCCAACAATTTTATTCGCAATTTCATGTCCCGTGATGAGCTATATCGTTGAGAATGAAGAAAATAAGATCATTTCAAATACTTTGATTGACGGAGGTACTGAGGGCTCTGGATGACACAAACTATTAGCGATAAGCAGCCACCTTCGTCGACGAACGTGTATGTTGTCGCCGAGAACCGCCTTCTCCGCGAAACGCTCGTTCGTCTCTTCCGCAAGCGGGGCGATTTTAGCATCGTCGGCGTAAACTCTTACTCCGATGCCCTGCCTGAAGACATTGCTTCGGCACAATCCCATTTGCTGCTCATGGACTGCTTGAACCCAAATCACAAATCGGACGACCTCATCTGCGATATCCGGGAGTCGATCCCCCAGATTAGGGTTGTCCTGTTTGGGATGGACGACGATGCCGACATTTTCCTTCAAGCCGTGCGTATGGGCGTGAACGGATACGTGCTGAAAAATGCGTCTTCGGCGGAGTTGGTCGACGCTGTCCGCGCTGTCGCGCTGGGTGAAGCCGTTTGCCCGTCCAAATTCTGCAAGGTCTTGTTTCAGGCCATCTCGAGCGAAGCCAATCAGAAGGCTGCCATCGCTGAACAACGAGCTGGAATGCGCTTCGAGCTGACTCAGCGCCAGCGCCAACTGATGGCCCTGGTTGGGATGGGTTTGAGCAACAAAGAGATCGCCACGAATCTCAACCTGTCCGAGTTCACCGTTAAGAACCACATCTACCGTGTAATGAAGCAGGTGGACGCCCAAAACCGTCACGAAGCTGTCCATCTGATTCGCGCCGGAGCGGCCCAGGAGAACGATTGGGACGGCCTTACCAGGGCCACGTCTGCCTAAACCCACTCGCTGCGATTGTCCAATGCTGTCCAGCCATGCATCCCAAACCAGGGTGGAGTTCCGCGAGAATCGTTCAGTGCGGAATGATTGACTTTCGCTCTCCCCAATGCTCCACGATATCCCTCACAACTCGGTCGCCGACCACCTCAGCTGCTTCTAACGCCGGAAGGTACGCCGAATAATTGCCAAAGACCATCGTTTGAAGGCTCTCCGCCGCGGTGGATCCCGGCGCTTCCCGGTCGTAATTGCTCACCGTGCGTAATACTAGTACGCGCCGAAGATCGACACGCCCCGCTTGGCTCAAAAATGTAAGCGCCTGCAAAGTCCCTGTATCCTCCATCGCCGAGACCATATAGTTCCCTTTGCCACCCGTGAAGTAGCGCGTCCAGGCGTTCGCCCATTCGTCCATCCTCGAACCATGCCAGAACGTGCTGGCCGACACCGTGTCACCGCGGGCCACGAACGGCGGCTTCATCGCGTTCGGAAAACCGGTAAACCGGGCGCGGGAAGCGCGCATAGCATCGGAATCCGCAAGAGCCATATCCCGCGTCAAATGTAGCGCCCAGGAGACCAAATCCTGGTTAAGGGAATAGACCTCGCCTTCTAGATCAGTGCGCACCGGCTCCTCATAAGGCCTTTGTTTGCGCAAAGGTACATACCCGGTCGGCCAGTCGTTAGGAATTTGCCGCGCATCGATCTCAAACGCCAGATCACCGTCAATCACGTGATCCGCCCAAACTGCCGATCCCAGCGACACATCCGCCGGGTCTCCTCCACCTATTCCCGCCACAATCCAGTACGCCTTCGACAAATCGAATCGTGGATCCAGGTCCAAGGCCATCACCGAGGCCGCTGCCTTTGCGGTAGCAACGCCACTCACCATCCCTAAGACTCCATCCTTATTCATTCGCAGGTGGTGGTAACCCGCCGGCAGCTCCAGCACCTGATCCAGATGCTCGCGCTCCACCCACAATTGAAATTCCCCCGGGGCGTCCCCCGTATCCTGCCCTCGTTCAAACGCTGCGATCACCACGACCTTCACCTCGATCGGCTTTACGGGCGTCTGCGCAAGCGCCAGCGAGGCGCAGAGAAGATACGCTACTTGCAGTACAGATAAACGGAACACCACGAACATATTAGAAGACGAGATTGATTCCATGCACTTTGAAGCGTCACGCACCGAGCGGTGACTCCCTGCGGTTGACTGCGCGGTGCAAACCAACTTATCGCCGCATCAAGAGAAACCTGAAGACCTTCAAAGGAGCGAGTCCAGAGCCGGCCTTGTAAATGCACTCTGGAGGCTGTGCATCAAGGCAGCAGCCCGAAAACCACGACGCTGTTAGGCGTGCCAACGTAAACGTTCCCGTTCGCGACTACAGGAGTGATGTATTTATTACCGGAGAACACGTCGCGGCTATTAGGGGCTTGATTGGAATCGTACAACAGCGTGGCCAGATTCGTCGCGTCGTACGCGAAAAGAGTCGCCGTCGTACCGTTTGCAACAGTCCATACGATACCGTTCGTTGTGCCGTTTGCCGAGATTGTTGGCGTGGCGCCCGGATACTTATACTTATTGCTCGATGTCGAGGTCGCCGTGGGAGGCAACTTGCCGACTTCTACGGGGAACGCTCGAATCGAATCACTCGCCGAACCATAGTAGACGGTCCCATCGAAGTACGCGGGATTTGAGTACACAATTCCGAAAAGCGCACTGTCGAGTTCCTGATAGACGTTGTTCGCGCTGGCGCTGTATCTTCCCATGTTATCGCGGTCGACTACCCATAGCTTCACGTCTTTGCCCGCGCCTATCGCCAGATGACGCGTCGTTCCGCTGCTGTCGACAACATCGGGCAAAAGCATTGGTCCACCCGACCCCATATCGAAATCCGTATCCGACTCGCTGACGGTGTTTGACGGGGTGAAGTAATCGAGAAGAGTGAGAGGCGAGGAAGATGAAATCTTCACAAAGCAATTCCCGCAATTGCCGTTGGCTGGCAATCCATTCGTCCCAGGTGTCACGTCAAAATCGCCGTTTCCAAGAATTATATAGATGTTTCCCGTGGCATCGGCCGCAGGACCCGCTCCAGACATCCAGATACCCCCTTTCGCTCCATTCGGTACCAGGTTTAGCACACCCGTTTGCTGCAGCGTGTCTGCGCTGTAGGCGATAACCCACGAACTATACGGCCCGCTGTCACAATGTGATGCCCAAGTCGTGTACACCGCGCCGTTGACTTCAATCAGGGCTGCTCGCTCCAAGTACAGCGAAGGATCAAAAGCAACAACATCATTGGTGCTGTTATTCCCGGTGCCTGGAAAGGTCGCGGTAATTGTCGTGGATCCGCCGGGCAGTTCCTTGCCCGTGGTCAGATCCAATGCATGAAGGCGCTGAAAATAGGCTCCGGCGGCATCTTTGGAGGCGGCCACAATATAGATGGCTCCGCGATTCCGGTCGATGACCGGGGTCGACGTTATGCCGATCTCCGGAGTTACGGCACTGCAATCGTGATCGTCGCTCGGCGATTCGCCCGGTAGCAACGTCGACGTCATCCACAGGAATGCACTCTTGTCGCCGTTAGCGCTGTCAGCATCGAATGCAAATACGCTTCCGTGTTCCGTGACAACGTACAGGACGTTCCTCGCGCCTACGCTCGGTATGTTGACGTTGGATAAATAAAGAGGCTGAGCATCCACTAAACCGTCCACCACAAACGAGCCAAGCTTTCCAAAGGTCGCTTGGTTCACCAAGGCGGGGGTCAATAACTTTTCACTGATGTCCTGACCCAGCCGCATGTTGTCGTAGTGATACGTCGCAACGTCAATGCCGGTGCTGACCGTCAGCGCTGCGGTGGCGCTCGTCTGCGTACCTCTGCTGTTGCTGATCGTTGCGGTGAACTTGGCGCCGTTATCCGCCATGGCAGTTCGGGGCGTGGTGTACGAAGTGCTGGTCGCGCCAGCGATGTCCACTCCATTTTTCTGCCATTGCAAAACAGCCGCGCTCCCTTGCGCCGTCACCCGGAACGTGGCTGTTTGCAACAACGATACGGACTGATCCGTGGGCTGGGTCGTGAACGACGCTGGGACCGGCAGTCCAGAACACCCCCAACCTCCGAATGCAAGCGTCGCGAAAATTGCTATCTGCATCGCACCGACACGGTTTCGTACCGCCCCGAGACCCATGGTTTAGTCCTCTTCACCCTTGCTATATTTCGGAAATTCCACTTCTGATCCCCAATTCACGAGTTGCCAAGACGTCCGATCGTATCGGGGACGCGCGGAATTCAGGCCTTTGATTGTGCTTCTACACATTCCTGCGTCTTACGGATTGAGTTCCCCAGCGCGCAAGTCAAAACAGATGTGAGTTTTCGATTCAAGGGGACGAAGACCAATCGCAAACTTTCGGAACGAGAAATGCCCACGCATGGCCTAAATGCGCCGGCAATTTGTTAAGTTTTGGAACACAAATGGTACGCTGGCTTGACCTTTGCTGTCCATGAATATCTGGAAAATGGACTCGTCACTCAGAACCGCGTGGCAGTTTTCGCGAAAGCCTGGCTCCTCGGTTCTCTGTCTGCCTTCGCTTCACGGAACTAAACATACCGCGCGGGAGTAGAATGGCCAGCGCATCGCAGCTCAATACTGACCTGGGGACGAATCTTGATATCCTATTGTTTCCACCCATCTCGCACAACGACGTTTGGCTTTGTTAGCAGACACGATCGAGGGCCTCATTCGTGATCATTGTGCGCAGTCCACTTCGCGTTTCTCTGGGAGGTGGCGGCACCGATCTGCCTTCGTACTATCGGAAGCACACAGGCTTCGTGGTGGCGGCGGCCATCACCCGCTATGTGTACGTCACGATCAGCGAGGCATTCTGGCCGCAAATCCGTCTGAAATATTCGAAGCTGGAAGAAGTCGATACCGTCGACCAGATTCAACACCCCATAATTCGCGAAGCGATGAGGCTGACCGGCGTCACCGGTCCATACCTGGATATCGTCAGCTTATCGGACATCCCGGCCGGTACAGGCCTCGGATCTTCCGGCAGCTTCACGACGGCGTTGCTCCGCGCATTGTATGCCGTGAATCGCCATTTTATTTCTCCGGAAGATCTCGCAGAGCAAGCCTGCCACATTGAAATTGATGTGCTCAAAGAACCTGTCGGAAAACAGGATCAGTACATCTCCTCCTTCGGCGGAGTCACGTCCTTCGAATTTCTACAGGACGATCGTGTGGTCGTAAAGGCGCTGGCCATTCCCCCCGAAGCTCTGGCCAACCTCGAGGACAACCTCCTTCTGTTTTTTACCGGTTCTTCCCGTTCGGCTTCTCAGATCCTGCGGGACCAGGACACCCGCAGCAAAGACGACTCCAGCGACATACTCAAAAACTTAGACTTTACGAAGCAACTTGGCCTCGAAAGCCGCGACGCACTCGTTTCGGGAGACCTTCCCAGATTCGCAAAGCTAATGGCCGAACACTGGGAATACAAGAAGCAACGTTCCTCCGGCATCACCACGCAGCGCATTAACGAACTCTATGAACTGGCTTGCGCCAACGGCGCGCTCGCCGGAAAGTTGGTCGGCGCAGGCGGCGGGGGGTTTCTGATGCTGTACACCGAAGACAAGACCCGAGTGCGCCGGGCCATGAGGGCGGTAGGTTTGCGCGAAGTTCGGTTTCAGTTCGATTTCATCGGCACCACAACGATCGTTCAATCTTAGACAGACACGGTTATGATTGGAGCAAAGATTCCGTCTCGACGCAGCAGCGCACGAAGCGTAATCCTCGCGTTCTAACTTCGACCCGCCCCCGGAAACTCAGGCAGGATCTAATCTCTTCCGCGGCTTCTTCGACTTGCGTGCTGAATTCTAAAGGAAAATGCGTCTAATAGCGAAATCCGACGCGCACAGACCGTTCTTAAAGTTATCGCGTGACAATGAACGATTTCGGCAACCCTAAAAAGCGCTCCGTTTTTATCGTGCACCCGGGAAATATTTCGCGAAGTTTTCTCTTCGGCAGCCACGTAACATCGTATTCATAGGGGCGGCCGAGCAACCAGCCGTTAAAGGTAAAGTAACGTAAGACGAAGGGTGTCAAAATCGACTTCGGTAGCCAGTGTAAGAAAAATGCTGACAGATGCGGATCAATCGGAAATAGCCGACAGGGCGTCTGGCAGTAAAGCTGCCTGCCAACGCGCAACATCTCCGCCGCGAATCGTACCTGATTTTCAAAATTGCCGACATGCTCAATCGCAGAATTGGAAAAAGCGAGATCGATTGACCGATCTTGAAGAGGTAGCTGGCATCCGTCGCCGAGCACGTAGGGAATCTCATCACGTTCTGCCGGAACGTGTACGTTAACTACCGTCACTCCTTTTTTCCGACCGATCGTCGTCCAGATGTTGTGATCGCCGCCGATGTCGACGATTGTTCGGCAACTCGCAAAGCGCTCGACAAACCCCTTGAAACGCCGCTCGCGAAAGAAGCGGCGGACCGGTTCCTGGAACCTATAAGGACTTCCCACTCGGCAACTCCGCCTGGAGAGATCGCGCCGGCACCTAGGTGCAAGGTCGCTCACTGCCGGATATTTTTCCCAACTCGAGATCGGAGGGGATTGTAACTTAAACTGCGATGAGGCCGGAAGGGCCGTGGCCGATCGAAGCGTGGAAGCCAAGGCCATCCCCGGGGATTCGATTCACTAAACTCAGGCCGGGCTTCGTCCGCCCATCGACCCAGTCAGGCGGCGGCTTCCACTTATGCATTTCGGTTTGTTATCAGTAATGCGATCTGAGCGGCTTTCCAAGTTGCCCTCCGGGTTGACTACTCCTTCGACGGTGCGTCACTATGGGACGCCGCCGAATAAATTGAGGCACTTGTTTTAGTGGGGGATAAATTGTGATCTCCACGTTAGCCGGTCGCAAGGGTCGACACAAGAATGACGAGGGAAATTACTTTCTCGGACCAATTTCTGGCGGAGACCGCACAGATACTCACTGCTCTTGACGTGTCCGACATCGAATCGGCCGCGACTCTGCTTGCGGAACTTCGATCCTCCGGCGGCCGCTTGTTCATCCTTGGCGTCGGCGGAAGTGCCGCCAACGCGTCGCATGCGGTGAATGATTTCCGCAAGATAGCCAGAATCGAAGCGTACGCGCCCACCGACAACGTCGCGGAATTAACCGCCCGCGTCAACGACGAAGGGTGGGCAACTGTTTTCGAAAATTGGCTCAAAATCAGCAGGCTGCAACAACGCGACCTCGTCCTGGTTCTCTCCGTTGGGGGTGGCGATCTGGAAAGAAACGTCAGTCCCAATCTCGTCGCGGCCCTGCAGTTTGCCAAGTCCGTCGGCGCAAGAATTATTGGCATCGTAGGAAGAGACGGTGGACATACCGCCAAGGTCGCGGACGTTTGCATCTTGATTCCCACCGTAAACGCCTCTCGCGTCACCCCTCACGTCGAGGCGTTTCAAGCTGTAGTCTGGCATCTGCTGGTCTCACATCCTGCGGTTCAGGTCGAACAGACAAAATGGGAATCGACGGTTCCCGCCGCTGAACTCCAACGTGCCGTTTTCCTGGACCGCGACGGAGTCCTGAACCGCGCGATTCTCAAAGACGGAAAGCCCTTCCCCCCTTCGAATGAGGATGAGTTCCAACTTGCCCCCGACGCGCAATCCGCCCTTCAATCCTTGAAAGCCAACGGCTTCAAGCTGCTCGTTGTCACCAATCAACCCGATGTGGCCCGCGGCACTTCGACCCGGCAAGCTGTCGAAGGCATTCACCGGCGGCTCGCCGACTCGGTTCCCGTCGACGATATTTTCGTGTGCTATCACACCGACAGCGACGATTGCGCCTGCAGAAAACCAAAACCGGGTCTCCTGCTCAAAGCCGCCCGCCGCCACCAGATCAATCTTTCCGCAAGCTTCATGGTCGGTGATCGCTGGCGAGACGTTGAAGCCGGCCAAAACGCCGGCTGCCAAACGATTCTCATCGACGCTGGCTACCAGGAACGTCAGCCCGATCGAGCCCCCGACGCGCGAGTGCATTCTCTTCAAGAAGCCGTAGACTGGATTTTGCAGGCGCGTTGCAAAGGAGCTGCACGATGAAAGCTGTTTCCGAGCTCAAGGTCAAGATTTTCGGTGATGGCGCCGATATAGCGAGCATTCTCGACCTTAGCGAAAAGCCTTTCATCAAGGGATTCACTACCAATCCGACGCTCATGAGTAAGGCCGGTGTCGTGAACTACGAAGCTTTCGCTTTACAGATCCTGCAACACATTTCGGATCGGCCGGTCTCCTTCGAAGTTCTCGCCGACGATGAAGAAACCATGGAATTGCAAGCGCGCCAGATTGCCGGCTGGGCGTCCAACGTTTTCGTCAAAATCCCGGTCACGAACACGCATCGCGAGCCGATGTGCAATCTCATCCGTCGGCTCAGCGAAGACGGCGTCCAGGTCAACGTGACCGCCACCATGACTCTGGAACAGGTTCGCGAAGTGGCCCTCGCTTTGCGGTCAGGCGCTCCCTCCAATGTTTCCGTCTTCGCCGGAAGAATTGCCGACACCGGCCGAGATCCGGTCCCGATGATGATCGAAGCACTGGATATTTTGCGCGAAAACGAAAAGACCGAATTGATTTGGGCCAGCCCGAGAGAACTGCTAAACATCTATCAAGCCGAACAGATCGGCTGCCACGTAATCACCGTAACCGACGAAATTCTCCGCAAACTCAATCTGGTCGGGAAAGATTTGCTCGACTTTTCGCTGGATACCGTAAAAATGTTTCATTCAGACGGAGTCAAATCTGGCTACACGCTGGACCAACCCACCGTGGCCGTAGCTAGTCCGACAAACGGCGCCGCAAAAAAACGCGCAAGTACCTAAACGCTTCGCCAGACGTTCAGGTCGTCAACTCCAACTTTTGTTACAGGATGATGGTTGTCTTGCGATCAGCCATGCTAATTCGCTCCGCAGGAATCGGAGCGAATTCCGGAAACCGCGGTACCCCACTGGTTCGACCCGGAAACGCGGGAGCCGCCGGGTACCAGGCCGATGGTATCTATGGCAGCTGGCCAAGTAATCGTATAGGTTCCGCGCGAGCCGTCGACTTCCTTCCAACGTCCCTGGAATGGACCGCCCACCGCTGCCCCGCCTGGATATATATTGACGACCCCGCCGTTTGACCAGCGCCAGTTCCCTTCGAGTCCGGTAGTCCCGGAGAGGCGCGCGCCGGACGTAACACCGTATTGATTGCCCCCGCTCATGGACTGACGGTCCGAAGCCATGGTGAGCGTATCGACCGGTGCTGGCCAAGACAGCGCATACAGATGCCCTGCGGTAATGGCGCGCCAGTGCCCGGTTACGGTGCCGTTGGCGGTCATTGTTCCGTCCGAGCGAACTACGACGACGGCGCTATTGAACCATTGGTAGCAACCGACGATTGGATCGCGGCGGCCATTCGCAGGCGGATGTGTGACGGGAGCGGTGCTGGCCGCCGAAGGATTCAGGGGAGCAGTCGTGGCGACCGGCGCGTCGGTACGGCTTGGGGAATCGTGGCCGCCGCTTTGCATCATCGCGCCTATGGCGAAGGCCGCGAGGACGAAGAGCGCGGCCGCGCCAATCCAAATTTTCTTTCTGGAGGATGGACGCGAGGACTGAACTTTGGGTGGGAGCACAGCCCCAGGCGTTGGCGGTGCGGGCGGCGGCACTGCGGGGGGAGGCGCCACAAAGGGAGGCGTGATTACAACGGGCGGCGCTGCCGGCTCGCCGGTGAGCACAGGCAGCAACTTGTGGACAGTGGTCGCGAGAAGATCAAGGTGTTTGTCCATTGGCGTCGTCATGGCGTCCAGCCAATGCACCGAGCCAATGAAATAGTCGAGCGACTTGCCTGGGACGACGTCTTCGATGCGAAACGGAAGGATGGGCACGCCGTTGCTCACCGCGCGTTCCACTTCCTTGGGAACTTGGCCCGAAGCGTTTGCGTTGGAGGAAAAGACCAGCACCATCACTTTGGCGGCGTGAATGGCATCAATGATGGCTTCGCCGTACGACTGGCTGGCAAGGATGTCGCGAGGGGCGATCCAGCAGCGGATGCCGGCGGACTCCAGTCGCGCGCACACCGCATCTGCAACGGTTTTGTCTTTTGAGGCATAGCTGACGAATACATCGAACGCCACTGGGAGAACCTCCGAAACCGTTCCGCGCGTATATAGGTTTCCGGCGGATGCTGGCTTGGCATCAGAATCTTATCATTCACCTGCTAAATCGAGATTCTGCGATCGACTCTTGGTTGGCGCATCGTACCCTTCTCTGGCCCTGGACACCACGAATACGTCGCCAGCGCAGGACCTAGGACATATGGTGTTGGGTTGGACGAGGTTTTTCGTGCTGGCGTACAATGCAGCCGACCCTCAGCGCCGATGGGGATGCTCTTCGAAGCTCAGGACGAGCCGGCGCTACGGGACTTGCAGGGGAGAGTGTGGACATGCAGCGCATTTCTCGGCGTTCGTTAGCGGTCGTAATTCTGGCGTCCGTTACAAGCCTTGTGGTTTGCGTTTCCGCGGGGAGCGCCGATGAACCGCTGAACGTGACCCCCGTTCTGCTCGCCGTACACGACGCTCCAGTGCCCTTCAAGGGCTCCGGCGGGCTCATTCATCTGGTTTACGAATTGTGGATCACGAATTTCTCGAGCGCGGACGCCGCTGTGGAGAAGGTCGAAGTAATTGGCGACGGAGCCGTTTTGCAGAGCCTCGACTCTGCGGCCGTGACCCAGCGACTGCAGCCTGCCGGCCTGCGGGAATCGGTGGGAACGCTGGCGAAAAGCGCGCAGGCGTTGTTGTTTATTAACGTTTCGTTGGCACCCAATGCGAAGATCCCACGCGAACTTTCCCATCACGTCACGGTTCGGGTGAGCGCCGCGCCGCCGGGCCACCAGGAAATCAGCGAAAGTGGCGGCGCCACTACAATCGACCAACGTCCCGTTGCGATCATCGGCCCACCGCTGAGCGGAGACCGTTTCATCTCGGCGGATTCGTGCTGCGATGCAACCCGCCATACGCGTGCCGCGCTGCCGGTAAACGGTCGCGTCCGCGTGGCCCAGCGATTCGCCGTAGACTGGGAACAACTCGACGTGAGCGGCCATATCTATGCAGGCCCACGCGCGAGGCTTGAGAGCTATACCATCTTCGGCAAACCCGTCCTTGCAGTTGCAGACGCGGTCGTGGCGTCGGTCGTCGAAGGAGTACCCGAGCAAACCCCTGGCGCATACCCGACGGACATTTCGTTGGACGCCGCCGATGGCAACGCCATCATCCTGGATCTGGGGGAGCACCGCTTTGCGCTGTACGCGCACCTTCAGACTCATAGCATCAAGGTACGGCAAGGGGAGAACGTCAAACGCGGTCAGGTGCTGGCGCTGGTGGGAAACACCGGCAACTCGGTTGCGCCGCATCTTCATTTTCAGTTGACCGAGGAGTCGTCGTCTCTCGGTTCCAACGGACTACCCTATGAAATCGACGACTTTCAGGTTGCCGGAAAGACTCCCGGCACGGAAGCCTTCGATGAAGCCGAAGGCAAAGGCACTCCACTCGCCATAGCGGCGATCTCTCCCGCGCTGCGCGTCAAGAACGCGATGCCGCTCGATCAACTCGTAATTTCGTTTATGGTGAAGTGACCCACCGGCGGTAACGAATGACCTTGCCGCCACCGTACTGCATGGTAGGGCCGACGCTGCCTCGAAACACCGTGCAGGTTGCGCGGTCGCTCCTTTACTCTCGTGGGCTTTGTAGGATAGGTTTTGGCGATTGTTTCGCAGTGCAAGCGGGCAACATCACCGATTGAGGCAGCTTGGCACGATTCCCGGCGTGGAAGAGCTAAGAATTGACGAATACGAAAATCCCAGGGTTTGATCGCGCGGAGGTTTTGGCTCCGCTGGTTATCGGTATTGCCGGGCATCTCGACATTCGCGAAGAGGACCGCCAGCGTCTCGAAGACAAAGTGAAAGCAATTTTTCTTGGGCTTCACAAAGACTACGGTGCGACACCGCTGATCATTGTGTCCGCTCTTGCGGAAGGCGCCGACCGTTTGGCGGCCGAGGTGGCTCTTTCCGCTCGCGTGGGAGTTCGGCTGGTCGTTCCACTACCCATGCCCGTTGATTTATATGAAATGGATTTTGACCGCGTTTCGGTATTGGAAACGCCGACGGCGACGGTGGTGGTGGAGAGAAATTCGCGCGACGAATTCCGCGCTCTGCTTGATAGAGCGGCGGCTGCGGCGGTGTTGAAGCTTGCGACGGGTAACACTCTTGAATCGATCGCGGAGCCGGGTCCGGCGCGAGACCTCCAATATGAAGCGGTGGGAAAGTACATCGCGCGGCAGAGCCAGATTCTGATCGCCCTGTGGGACGGGGTTGAATCCAACCTCGTGGGCGGTACCTCTTCGGTGGTTCGTTTTCAGGCGGAAGGAGTTCCGGGGGCGGAGACTTGTGAACTCGAAGCGCCCGAAGGATTTCCCGTTTATCACATCCTGACGCCGCGACGGAAAAATCCTTATCCCCTGGGGAAAGCTCTGGAGCTTCGCAAACTCTATCCCGCGGTGTTCGAGCAGAATGACGCCAAGGCTGAAAAATATTACGGCAAGATGTTCGCGCGTCTGAACGAATTCAACAAATATGTCGCTGATCCGGATAGTGATCTCGCAGAAGGAATCGCCAAAAGTAGACGTTATCTGTTGCAGGACATGCCTCAGGACGAATTGCCTGACGGGATGGGCGCGGCGCTGAATCGGTATGCAGTGGCCGACGCACTGGCGATCCGCTTTCAGCAATATTTGCTTCGGGCTCAAATAAACCTGCATGTACTTACATTTGTTGTCTTCGTGAGCTTCTTGCTGTTCGTCGACCTGCCGTCGATCCCTTTTGGACTCTTCGAGCTGCCGGAGCACTGCATTTGGTTTCTGATATTTTCGGCGATAGGGTTAGCTGCACTTCTCGAACTAATGGCGTCATCTCGAAAACTGGCGTTGGACACGCAGCACGAGGATTACAGAGCGATGGCTGAGGGGCTACGGGTCAAGTTTTTCTGGAAGCTAGCTGGAATTGAAGACCAGGTTGCGGAGCATTATCTGGGCAAGCAGAGATCGGAACTGGATTGGATTCGCAATGGATTTCGAGGGTGGAATGTTGCGGAGGCGGGCCAGAACGACGAAAAAGTCGAAAGCTTGCCGGCGGAGGAGCAAAGGGATCGGCTGGGATTCGCGCGCAAATACTGGATCGACAACCAGCAGGCTTATTTCAAGACGGCCGCAGAACGCAACCTGAAATATCACGACAATTTTGAGCGCTTTGGAAAATATTGCATTTTCGCCGTGGGCCTGCTGGGGCTCTTCCTGATAATAGGTCGATTGTCGAATTCTTTGGAATTATTTTGCGGCTCGAAGTATTTGTATTCATTCAGTTTGGCCGCGATCGGACTGGAAGCATTGCTGGCGGCCGCGGCAATATCGCACCACTTCGACAACCGATTGGCTTACGGCGAGCATGCCAAACAATACCAGCGCATGGCCTCGCTCTTTGCGCGCGGGTCGGAGCTGCTGCAAAAGTTTCTCGATGGCCGGGATTACGAGACTGCGCGCGTTTGCGTGAAGAAAGTTGGCAACGAGGCATTGACCGAAAATGGCGACTGGGTGTTGTTGCGCCGCGAAAGGCCGCTGGAAGTACCCCACCCTTAGCAGATTTCCTCGCACGGTTGGTCCCCCCACAAGCTGCGCAAGCTTGCTGCGAGATCGTTTTGGGTTCAGCACGGAGGCCGCGGCCTTGATCGCTGGCTCCTGGGGCGGCGTGTCCTGCGCCGTCGCAGATTCAGGCCCACTGTTCCGTCGGGGCCTTCGCAACGGCCTGGACGCGCAGTTCGCGACCAATGTGTTTCCTTCTCTTGTTCACTTGACGGTCAGCGAAAAAGTTGTCTGGCGTGGCGAAATGACGTTATCCGCGCCCGTAATCGTAAGCGTGTAGGTGCCCGCCGGAGTGCCGGTCGTTGACCCTAAAGGTCCGCCAGATCCCCCTCCGCAGCCTGTTGTTATGGATCCAATCCATAACAGGGCGAATATCCTTGAGAGTTTCCTACTCGCTGGGGTACAGCTAACCATCCAAATCGCGAGTTGTAACAGCGCGAATGCGATAAGGATGGTTCCCAAGGTATAGAAACTTATCTCTCGGAACGAACTCCTTGGCGGAGCGACAACCGAGCGGGCAGTCGTGGTTATCGTTACGGTAGAGGGCATGTACCCAGTGTTGTTTGTGTTGATGCTTGCCGGATCTGGATTTACGCTGCAGGTTGCGCCAACCGGGGCGCCTGCGCAGGTTAGACCGATTACTTCACCGATGAAGTTCGGCGTATCGATTGTGACGGAGGTGGTGACGGTGCTGCCAGCGGCCACAGTTACGGCAGCAGGCGACACGGCGAGACTAAAATCAATAGGCGCGACGTTGCCGGTTAGCGCGGCGGTCTGCGGGCTGCTGGCGTCGCTATCGGCCACACTCAAAGTTGCAGTGGGTGCTCCGCTGGTCGTTGGTGTGAAAACGACGTCGAACGAGCAGCTCGCACCTGGAGCGAGAGTTGAGTCGCAGTTTTCAAATGGATTTCCTAGGGTAGGGGGGTCCGGCCCGGTGATCGTAAACGCGGCCGCCGAAGGGCCGGCGATGGAGATAGCGATGCCGTTGAGCGCGACAGGTGTGTAGTTATGTAGGTTGACAGTTTGCGGTAGCGCGCCATTGACGGGCACATTTCCGAATACGAGTGGCGCGGGCTGAAGCACTACTGGCCTACGCGTAGTGCTGAGAGAAACGATTTGAGGACTGCTGATATCACTGTCGACGACGTGCAGGGAAGCGGTTTCGCTAGACACCGTCGAAGGTGTGAAATTGATTGCGATCAGGCAGCTGGAGTTCGCGGCCAGCATCGTGCCACATGTTGAAGTTCCCTGCGTGAAGTCGGCCGCGCTCGGGCCCGTAAATGAAACGGCGATGTTGCTCAAGGTGGTTGAGGAATTATTGAGCAATGTAACGTTTTTCGATGGGGCGGGCACATTAGCGGCCTGGTTGCTAAAGGATAAGGCGGTCGGAGCCGCAAGAACGCCAGTGACCTGGCTGGGGGAAATTTCTGCCACGAAGCCATCGGAATTCCGGGTGGGGATAGTGGTGCCGGTCACACTGCCAGCCGGCACGCGATCCGTAGTCTGGAAAGCGCCGGGTGTGGTGGGGAATGTGCCGTACGTAGGGCCAGTGATGTAGCCGTTAGGTGGGGACGCGCCGTCCAAGGCCATGGCACTCGCTCCACCGGCCTGTCCTCCAAGGTAGGTTGAGAAAATCACGGCAGCGCCTGCTGGATTTAGCTCGGTGAGGAAAGCGTTCTCAGATCCGACCAAGGCAGGCTGCGGGGCGCCGGGGCTGACCGGGAAATCGACCGCGAGGGTCGTGCCACTCACATAAATGTTGCCATCGGAATCGACCGCGATTCCAGTTCCAGCATCGCCATTATTTAGCTCATTCGCAAAGTTGCTGTAGTCAAAAAAACTTCCACCCAGATAGCTCGAGAAAGGTAGAGAAGCAGCGCCGGACTTGGTAGTGTCAAGACGAGCGACGAACGTTATTCCATTGGGGCTCTTTACTGTATCTAGGGCCGCGACCATAGGAAAGCCTACCGAATTGGAGGAACCGGTTACGTAAGCATTGCCTCCGCCGGGAGGCACGGCCACCGCGAGCGCTATGTCATTCGCAGGGCCGAAGTCGAACGGAGTCATCGAATTTGAGCCTCCAAGATACGTGGAATAAACGAGCAGGGCTGGCTGCGTAGTATCGATTCTCGCCAGGAAGGCATTACCTGCGGAATTATTCAGAACTGTTTGAAAGCCATTTCGGGCGGCAGGTTGTGGAAAATCAGTCGAGGTGGTGAATCCCACTATGTAGGCGTTGAAGGCCCCGTCAACGGCGACGGCGAAAGCTTCCTGCTGGTTCGAGCCGCCGAGATAGGTGGAATACACTAACGAGTTGATACCGGACTTGGTTGGATCGATGCGCGACAGGAAGGCAGCTCCATTTGCAGCATTGTTCGTCGTTTGGAGCGCGGTCGCTGTGACCAGTGGGAAATCGGCGGAAGTCGTGGTCCCGGTGACGTAGGCGTTGCCGTTCGAATCGAGAGCGATGGCGTTAAGAGTGTCGGACCCGGTTCCGCCAAGAAACGTGCTGTAGAGCAGCGTCGCACCAGTGGGGCCGATTTTCGCCAAGAAACCATTGTTGCCTTTATTCGAAGTTTGAAACGCCGTAGCGCTGGTGATCGGGAAGTCGGTAGAAGTGGAGGTACCGGTGATGTAAGCGGCGCCCGACGCATCGATGGCAATGGCCGCCGCCATGTCGCTTCCAGAGCCAGATCCTCCCACGAACGTCGAATACACGAGCCCGGTGCCATCCTGTTTCATCTTGGTGATGAATGCGTTAAAGGTGGAGTTGTTGGTCCTTGTGCTTTTGAAGGAACCCGTGGTGGTGGGAAAGTCCGCGGAGTTCGTGTATCCGGTCACATAAGCAAAACCGGCGGAATCAGCGGCAATGCCGGTCGGAAGCTGGTCCGCAGTTCCGCCGAGATACGTCGAGTAGCTCAAGACGGGGTCGATGATGAGGGCCTGAGCGGAATCGTATGGGGCTACTTGAATTCCAAACGTTTTAGGTCCATGCGCAATATAGTTCGCGGCAATTTCCTGCTGCGAACCTTTGTTCTGCTGATAGGCGCGCGGTTTGTGCAAAAACACGTTCCCGGCTCCTGTCGAGATGATCAGGTTTCCCCGGGAATCGAGATAAAGCTCGCTCGCGCCTTCGATACGCATATCGATCCGCGTGACATCGGCGTGCGGGGCGAGCACATAATCGGATTCGAGGTCCGACTGATTACCGTGGTAGACGAGATCGATGCCCGGATAAACGGCACTGTACTTTACGCGAGCGTAGCGCGGGATGTTGCGATGCCACTTCGAGGGGTCACTGCCGATGAGGTAGTTACTGGATCCGGGCTGGACATCGACAGACTCGATTGGTGTGCGCGGGTTGGAACCGCCCAGCGTCAAACGGACCGTGGCGCTCGCGCGCTTTGCCCAGTTTGCACGGCTCGACGGGCGTGACGCGGGAAATGCGGTTGAGCAGGGGACGGACGGAGCCGACAGCTCAAGGGTAGTCTCTGTGCTGGACAGAAAGACAGTGTAGCCATCGCGGCGGGCGAGGAACTTGACACGTGGATCGGTTTGACCCTGGTTGGGTTCGAAGGTCAGCGGTAGTTTGCCGTAGTCAACGTGCGGGGTGTAGCGTAGGACATCTTGAACTGTCCTTGGAAGCTGGAACCTCTTAGCATTTTTCGAGACGACGATTTTGTGAAACGCAACGACGAACGCCAGCAACGCAAGGCACGCTAACCCGACAGGAAGGAATGCGCGTTTCATTGGACTCTCCCAATACATAGCCGCAACCACACGCGAGGATGACACAAACACTATTGCCGTCCATTTGACTGTAATCCTTTACGATACATAACCCCGGCCAAACTATGGTATATTACCGAAAAAGTACTCAGAAACTTAGCAGGTACGCCTCCACTAAATCCGGGAGAAGTAGCAGTAATCATAACGGCGACCGCGCCAAGCGGCACAGCGTCGACATCGCTTCACAAATGGCCGTCTGTCACCATTCAAACTAACTTCAGTAATGCAAACAACTAAAAGGAAAGGGAGTGTTGTTTCAGAATTTTCCACGCATTGGCTACTCGCCGCCGGACATCGGCGGAGAAGACGATATGCAACTGCGTAGCCTTGATGTAGGGTCGGGGTTTTCGGACGTGTATGGGTATCTTCTTTTCGCTATATGCCCTTGTGCGGCAAGGCGTTAGCTTTGTGGGGCGTCCTTTCGATCCCCTGTCCCTCGCCAAAATCCAGAATGCGTTTGAAATGAATAGCATGCAGATTGGCCTGTAACATTGTTACGGGACGAGATTTATGGCCTCGCAGAGTTTGGGCGAATGACAGCTGCATCCTTATCGTTTAGTCCGACTAATTTCTCAAGAACGAAGGTCCTCTGCCGCCGAGTCATCAGCGAAAGTTCGTGTCCGACCTTCGCTCGTCATTGCCATTCACTCAACTCCTCAAAAACCTTCATATTTCTTAATCGCGTAACCGACTTGTGCCCAGTATTAGGCAACTACGGACCGCCTCCAACGCATGGTCAATGTCGGTGGAGACATATGGAAGCCACAGCTCCGGGCGTTGGGAGGATGTACTGGGTAGAGGTTGCCCTAGGACCCGGGAAAGCATTCCCCCGCGGATCAAGAGAGCACCGCCTTCCGAGGAGTAACGTAACTCAGCACATGCCCGGCATTCCTAATCGGCTCTCACCGCTTTGTAGCGCAGGCCAGGCCAAGTTCACAAAGACTTCAAGAACTCGATTATGGCTTCTTGGTCCTCTCTCTTCAGTTTTTCGAATTGCTTAATTATATGAGCTGCTTCGCCGCTATGCCGCATGATGGCATCCCGAAATGTGAGAGATGCGCCGTCGTGCATCATTCGCGGACGCAAGCGGACTCCCCATAAAGGGGCGGTGCGCATCTTGTTTCGGCTGCTCTCAAAGTTCTGCTTCGCAAGGTACGCAGACATCATCTGAAAAACTTTGTTTCCATAGTGCTCTCGCGTGGCTTGCAGGATGCCATCACCCGTTCCGATGTCATGCATCAAAAAATCCCCATAAGGATGAAAAGTGACCGACCCCAGCGCGGCTGGAATCGTGAACGTTCCGCCGTCGATCTTTGTTCCGGCGGCGGCAGTGGTCAGCGTCTCGACGTGACATGTCGCACAACCAGTCTTGTCGAACAGACCGTTGCCCCTCTTTACAACCGCGCTGTTCATGAGCTGCGAATCACGCGCGGGCGCTTTCGTGGCGCGAATAAATCGGGCGAAGTGATCGATGTCGGACAGGCCGTCCGGCCCTGGCTTATCATTCGGCTCCGAAACAGTGTTGCAGAGGTTGGTTACCTCATCCGGTTGAAGACGGTTGGTGATGCCCATCTCGTTGAGGTACGCGTCGCTAGCGAACGAGAGAAGACTGGCATGCTGGTCTTTCCAGCCGAACCGGCCTACGCTCATCTGTCCCGGCGCTTCCACGATAGGGACCTCGAGGACCTGGCCGCAAATTTTGCGATGTGAAGATTTGCATTGTTGCTCGGCGAGATCGATAAGGGTTTGATCGGCGACAGCCTCGACAAAACCATCCCCCA
>Ga0182015_10000836_pt1 | contig 42880 bp, 44 predicted proteins | sample 712P3MmetaG_FD_120478 | JGI IMG/M metagenome (GOLD analysis project Ga0182015, IMG submission 120478) | Permafrost microbial communities from Stordalen Mire, Sweden - 712P3M metaG | ecosystem: Environmental > Terrestrial > Soil > Wetlands > Permafrost | place: Sweden: Stordalen | collected...
CTATCGTCTGACATTAAGGAAGCCTTTTTTGTTGCTCAAACATTGTCTAGTCAACATGTTTGTAACAGAGGAGGCTTCTTTTGTCTTCCGATCTCTTCCCATTCACGAATAATGCGGGCTAGCGACTCACTTTTTCACGTATTTTTGTTGAAAGCCGTTCCGCGAATTGGTCACAGAAAATGTTCCGTCGGATGCAGCTTCCACTTTGATGTCCTGCCCGTCGGGTTTCTCCGCGAGATTGGCAATCCGGTCTGCCGCAACGTTGTGGTCGTTGTCGGAATCCATCGCGTAGTGAAGTTGCCACACGTCCTCGATGCCGGGAGAGTTGTGCACAATTTGCCAGGCTGCGGAACTTCCGCCCTTGTGCGCTCCGTTGTCGAAAATCGCCACTCGCGGGTGCACGGCCCAGACCAATGCTTTGGAGTTAGATAGGTCGCTGCCGTGGTGAGTTACCAAGAATAAGTCGGTGGCGCCAATCAGATTGTTGGGGCAGACCAGTTCCAGTTCCTTTTTCTTCGTGAGGTCGCCGAGATCGAGGAAACGAAAGTTGCCGTACTGGATCAGCAGCCCCAGGGAACGGGCATTCTCACTGGGATCTTCAGCGGGCGCGGGTTCAGAGTCGCAATAAGAATTCGCAGTCCCCGCTCCGGGAACGGGAGATTGGATGAGGTTTCCTGCCCCGCTCAAGATGTGCACTTCCAAACCTTTAAGCGGGAGCCCGATGCCGGGGCTCGCGACAATGTGGGGATGCCCTGTGATCGCCTTCTGATAAGCGGCATAATTTCGGCGGGTCACATCGGAGTCTTCCAAGTTAGGCCCGTGGTCTACGAATGTTCCCACCTTGATGCGCTCCAGCAGTTGAGAAACTCCCCCGACGTGGTCGTCGTGGTAATGCGTAATCAGAACATAATCAATCCGCTTGAGACGGGCGGCGCGAGCTGCGGTCACAATCCGAATTGCGTCGCGACCGTCAAAGCTAAGCCAGCCGGTATCGATCAAAAGCGACTGGCCGGAAGGACTAACGACGAGCGTGGCCTGTCCGCCCTCGACGTCGATGAAATAGATTTGCAACGCCTTGCTGGCACGGCCCGCAACGATGGCCGGAACCAGAACCAGGCAAGCGACAAACCCGACAACGATCTTGAACACACGCCTAAGATTCATGGTTCATCTGGGAGAGACATGATGGGCCTTCAGTGCGCAGGACTCGGCAACGAACGCGTACGTAAGAATACTCCAGATAGGCCTGAGTCGTTATCGATCCGCGTCCGAAGAATCGTGGGAGGAGTTGCTCCTCCACTCGCGGTACGATTCGTCCTCATCATCGGCGTCTCGTGTCTGATTGCGTTTGCGATAACAGACGAAGATCAGGCCTACGCTCATGAAGGTTGGCGGGGCGATCAGGATCAGGATACCGCTCTTCAAGGCCTGGATCATGCGAGCACCGGACGATGCAGCCTGGGTGTAGCAGAGCGCGCAACTCTGGGCGTGGGCCGGCACAGGGGTCAGCAGGAGGATCATTCCCGCCAGCGCGATCCCCAGAATCCAGATCGGTCTCCAAAGCTTCATGGCTAATTCGCCCACGGTACGCCGTTTGACAGGCGGAAGGAATCGGTCCATCCATATTGCATTCCCAGCAGAACGGCAACGGTGAAAATCAGGACAAACCACCTCAGCCCGCGATTCTCCGACAAGTGCATGAAAAACAAAAGCGCGAGCCCAGCCTCGACCACGGCAACGCACAACATGCGCTCTAGCATCTGGGACGCGCTGATATCCTGATAGGCAATCACGAACTGGATCGCCGCCAGGGCCAGGATGAAAACGTAGACGATCAGGTCTTTCCCTATTCCATTACTCTTGTGCGCTTCAGCGGTAGTCATTGCGACTTACTCCTGCCTTCCAGCTTAGTGAGCCAGATTCAAAAGATAGACCAGCGGCACCACGAACATCCAAACCAGATCGACGAAGTGCCAGTAAAGTCCGGTAATTTCCAGGTCGTCGGCATTGTAGCGTCCGCCCTGATACTTCGCCCCCACTACTATCAAAGCGATCACGCCGCCGGTGACGTGCAGCAGGTGCAGGCCGGTGATACTGAAAAATAGCGAGCTGAACAGAGGCGTGCCCCAGGGATTGTGAAAGAGCGTGGCTCCTTCTGCGATCATTCCCATCCATTCGCGAAGGTGTAAGACCGCGAAAAGGACTCCGAGAACGACCGTGATCATGGTCCAGCGGAAAGCTTTGCTTTTGTCGCCCGCCTGCGCCGAGCGTACTCCAATGAGCATGGTCAGGCTGCTGGTGAGGAGAATGAATGTCATCAGCGCGACATTGGTGATGCTGTGAAAAGGCTTTGGCCAGTCGGGAGTAGCGTTGCGTATAAATCCGTAGGCGACGAGACAGCCGGCAAAGGTCGCGGTGTCTGCGATGATGAACAGCCACATCGCCATTTTTTTGGCGGGGACCGAGAATGCGGGCGCGGTCATTATCTCCGTCGCGCTTGTTCGCGACACCTGCCCGTGAATTGAAAGATCGGCTTGACTCACGTCGCCTCCTACCTTTGACTGGGTTAGAGCTTCATCCAAAGCAGCAAAAGCAGATACAGCCACAGCGCACCCATGAAATGCCAGTAGAGCGAAGTAGCGCTCAGAGTGCTCCGTCGCAGAACGGACTTATTCACTTTTCCGATAACTCGGACCAGGCCGCCGAGTCCTCCGAGCACATGCAGAGCATGAGCTACAGTCAGCACATAGAAGAACGAGTAACTCACGTTGGTAGCGAGTCCGAATCCCTGCGCTCTAAGTTGCAGCCAGGCAAAGGTCTGCCCTGCTACAAAGAGAAGTCCTAAAAATAGCGTTATATAAAGCCAGCGGGTGGGAAGCGATTCCTGAGTCTTCGCCGTGCCCGCGAAAGCTACGATCTGGTGGCGCGCAATCTCCAGGGTGACGCTGCTGGCAATAATCACCAGAGTATTCAGGTAAAGTACCGAGGGCAAGGTAAAGTGCTGCCAATCCGGCGACGCTCCCTGGCGAACGATCAGTGCACTGGTGAAGGCCGCGAACGTCATGGTGATGGCCGCCAGGCCCACCCAGATGCCGGTGCTGGCGGGAGGAGGAGAGTAGTCCTTGACCCGGCGCAAGTCTCCGCCGGCGGGAACCAGATTCCGCGATCCGCCGTTGCCGGAGCCCTGGCTCGGAGAACGGTCGAGGTCAATTTTCGGAGGTTCGTGAACCGTAGTTGCCATACTGCCTCTCTTCGACTACTTCTCGTCAGGCGCGTTCTTAATTTGCTCCGGCGAGGTCTGCATGATGTAGTCGCTGCTTGCACCCTCGACGCCGTACTGATAAGGATCGTGGTAAACCACCGGCATCTTGTCGCCAAAATTGTTGTGGGGCGGAGGCGTGGCCGTACTCCATTCCAACGTCGTGCCTTCCCATGGGTTATCCGGCGCAGTAGCGCCCTTGAACCGGCTATAGATCAGGTTGTAAATGAAAATGAACTGGGAAAGGCCGGTGAGCAGCGCGGCAATCGTGATGAACTTATGTACCGGAATAAGATGAACCAGGTAATCGTCGGTGAAGGCCTGGTAGCGGCGCACATTCCCGGCGATCCCCAGGTAGTGGAACGGCATAAAGATGCAGTAAGCGCCCACGAAGCTGAGCCAGAAGTGGAGCTTGCCCAAAGTTTCATTCATCATGTGCCCCGTCATCTTGGGGAACCAGAAGTAAGTTCCGGAGAAGATGCCGAAGATGGCCGCAACCGCCATCACCAGGTGGAAGTGTCCGACAACAAAATACGTGGCGTGCAGCATGATGTCGATCGAAGGCTGGGCTAGGAAAAATCCGCTCACGCCGCCGCTGATGAACATGGAAATAAAGCCCAGCGCGAATAGCGAGGCCGAATTGATCCGCAATTTGGAGCCGTACAGACTGCCCAGCCAGATCAGCACGATGATGGTGGATGGAATCGTGATGACCAGCGTGGGAAACGAAAACATCAACGAGGAGAAAGGATTCATCCCGCTGACGAACATGTGGTGCCCATAAACCATGTAGCTGAGGACGGCCAAAGATCCCATGGAATAAATGAGCACGCGGTGGCTGAGCATGGGCCGCCGCATGTTGGTAATGAGTACGTGGGAAACGATGCCCATTCCGGGCACGATCGCAATGTAAACCTCGGGATGTCCAAAGAACCAGAACAAGTGCTGCCACAGCAGAGTCGATCCGCCGGAATGCGGCAACACCTGGCCGTTGATCACCAGGTTGGAGGCCACGAAGAAACTGGTCCCGGCGACGTGATCCAGAATAAGCAGAATACAGGCGGGCATCAGCACCGCAAATGCTGTCAGGCCCATGATCGAAGTGATAAACCAGGCCCAAGCGCTAAGCGGGAGCCTCATGAGGGACATGCCTTTGCAGCGCATGTCGAGCGTAGTGGTGATGAAGTTCAACGAACCCAGCAATTGGCCGATGCAGAAAATGCCAATGGAAGCTGCCCACAGAACCACGCCCAAGCCCTGGCCGGGACCGGATATCGCACCGACGGCGCTCAACGGCGCGTACTGCGTCCACCCACCAAGGGTTGGCCCATCGGGCACAAAGAACGACGCGAGCATCACCAGAAAGGCTACAAAGGTGACCCAGAACGACATCATGTTGAAATGGGGGAAAGGCATGTCTTCGGCACCCGTCTGAATGGGCAGGAAGAAGTTGCCAAAGGCCGCGAACGGGGCGGTGGTGAGCACAAAGAAGACCATAATCGTCCCGTGCATGGTCATCAATTGCAGGTAATACTCCGGTGTCATTACGTCGCCCGGAGCACCGGCCTTGGAAAGCAGGTGCAGCCCGGGGATGGCGAAGTTCGTCCATCCCAGGTGGATGCGCATGAGCCAGGAGAGCACCATGCCGACCAAGACTGCGACTAATGCCAGTGCGTAATACTGCTTGCCGATGACTTTGTGGTCGAGACTGAAGACATGCTTCCGAATGAAGCTGGTGGGGGCTCCATGCTGCACCGCGTGTGCGGATGTATCGTGCATTGTGCTCACCTCGATCGAGATCGTTGTCCAGATGACTCAGGGGCTAAAGCCCGCATTCAGCTTGACGTTTTACGCGGCGCTGAAGCGCCGCGCTTTCACGGCCTCCATGCATTATTTCAGCACCCCGAAGTCGTGCCCTACCCAAAACCATGTACAAGCCGTCTTCTTCCGCCAGCTTTTTCTATAGCTGGTTGTCGCTGCTACTGCAGTGCCGCCTGCTGTTTGATCCAGGCGTCATAGTCTTCCTGAGACATCACCTCGAGATACGCCTTCATGTTGTAATGCCCCAAGCCGCAAAGCTGGGTGCAGACGATTTCGTACTTGCCGACTTTTGTGGCCGTAAAATGAATGGAGAGATCCAACCCCGGTACAAAATCCTGGTGGACGCGCAGTTCGGGAACGTAGAAGGAGTGTCCCAGATCCTTCGAATGCATCAGCAGATGGATCTCCCGGTTTACCGGGATGGCCATTTCGGCAGTTACGATGTCGTCTTTGGAATCCTGGTCATGCGTGGTATCGAGACCAAAGAAATTTGCGTTCGCCTCATTGATCTGGTCCGCGTGCAGCGGACCGAACTTTCGATCCGGGCCGGGGTAGCGGAAATAAAACGCGAATTGTCCCGCCTGGACCTGGACGGGCATGGCATTCGCCGAGGGTGGGGTGAAATACACGCTGGCCCACGCCTTTGCCCCAAACACTCCCAGAGCTAATACCTCGGTACCCACCAGCAGGAAGGCGGCGATGACCAATCCCGAAGCCCCACCCGGGAAACGCTTGATTTTATCGCCGGGCTTGGGGTTGGAGAACTTCCAGATGAAGAACGCTAGGAGGAACTGGGAAGCCAGAAAACAAATGCCCGTCTCCAGCATCGTATCCGCATATTGCTCGTCGATCAGATGACCGTGAGTGGAGATGTCCGGTGGCATGGGCCACATGTGCATGACGATGGGAATCGCCGAACCGATTGCGATCAGTACGATGGTTACCGCGAATATCTTCGCCATATCGCTTCCGCCTTTGGCCAGTTAAGGACACGGCCCTTTATCAAATCGCCGCAGTTTTGGCTGCGGCGATTGAGTGATTCTGTTGCAACGGCATTGATTCCTGGTTCTCTACTTGAGTTCTCTACTTCGCCTTAAAGGAGAAATCCGCAGTTGCGGATGCACCGGCGGCCACCGTCACTTTTTGCGTTTGAGTACCGGCGGCTTCCTGCCACGCCGTCACCGTGTAGCTTCCGGGCGGTACGTTTTCGATGGTGTAGGAGCCCTTATCGTCAGTGGTTGCGTAAGGCCCTTTGACCACGACAAACCAACCGTGCATCCAGGGGTGTATGTTGCACTGCACTGGAATCACTTCCACATTTTTCCAGCTCTTCTCGACCGGCGGCGCCCCGGGTGGCTGAGACTGATTCCATCCGACATTGATCATCGGGTTGGGCAGCGGGTGAATGTTGTGGGCCGTCTGATCGCTGGTCACCACCTTGAACTTCTGGTTAGTATCGAGCGCCAAGACGTGCGGCGTATACATGCAATTCTTTTGATCGAATACCGGGACCGTCGACGCCTCGGTCGCCGCACTGGCGGGCAAACCGTCGGAAATGTAGAGAACCACATTCTCCAATCCTCCGCTGGCGCCGACCACGTAGGTTTCGAGGTGGGCGGGATCGGTGGCGTGGGCCTTCGAGCAGTAGGGATCCTTCGACATGTCGATGCCCTTCATGTGAGGAGCCGCGCCATCGAGTTTCACTGTTCCGGTAATCTTGCCTTCTCCGGCGGCATTGACCTTCTGACCCAAGATCAGCGCCCCACAACAGACCAATACTACTGTCGATAGTACAGCCACGAGATTGTATCGCTTCTTCATAAGATCTTTCTCCTTAAAAGCTACAAAGCTGAAAACTTTGTTTGCGATGCCAATTGTAGCCTCTACTGTTGTCCCACAGGGGCATTGGGATCAACCGGCTTCAGCGCAAGCTGTTTCGCCATTTCTTTTTCCTTGCTGTGCTGAGACATGAACGTTCGCAGATAGAAAACCAAGTCCCACGCCTCATCGGGCTTGATATTGTCGGCGAATGACGGCATGGGAGTGCCGTCCAGTCCGGTCATGAAGATCCTGTAAATATCGCGATCAGTATCGCCACATTTCGGCCGGGAGCCGTCGGTAAAGTTGAACGGCGCGATCGGACGGCCGAGATCGTCGGTGAGGGTCGAGGCCGATGGCCCGTTGGCCATACCCTGTACGCCGTGGCACTTCCAGCACTGCACTTTGGCAAAGACGTCGCGGCCCGCCTTGATGCGCTCCGGGGTGACTTCCGGTTCGGGCGGAATCGTGATTGGCGTTCCCGGTTTTTCGGTCGCCCAGCGCGGGGAGAAGTGCTTAACCCAGGCCACGAGGTCGGCGCGCTCCTGCTTGCTTAAAGTATTCCATTGCGGCATGTTGGAGCGGTCGAAGCCGCGAGTGATGGCGTCGAAAAGATCCTGGTCGGTAGGCAAGGTGCCGGTCGGAGTGGAGCGGCATTTGAAGACACCCAATTGGAAGTCGCGTGGCTTTTGGTACATGGGAGGCTCCATCCAGGGAGTGTTTTCGCCGTTCCCATCGCCTAGCGGGCCATGGCAGCCGACGCAGTACCGGCGATAGGGGAGCGCGGCATCTTTGGTGTGACCGGTAATATTTCCGACGTGGCTCTCGGCGCCAATGCGCGTCTCTATGTCGTATGTCGAGAGCTGCGCCCTGGAGGCCGTCGGGAGCGCCAGGACCGCAGCTGCGCCGAGTAAAAGCGACCAATTCCGCAATCTTGTTCGCATGTCTATCCCTCTCTAGAAATCGAAGTCAAGTCCCATCAGTAGTTCGCTGGTGTTGATGTTGGCGGTCGTCAGGCCGAGACTTGGCCCCGTGCCATCCTGGTGCAGCCAGTTGTATTCGTTGTGCCAGGCTAAACCGGCACGGCTTGTCATGAACGGGTTGTAGCGGAAACCGACGGTGTAGGTTGAGATATTGCCCAGGTTGGAGGCAACAGGATCGAGTGATCCTGGACCGTTGTTGGCTTGTTGCGACATCTTTTCCGCCTCATACCGGCCAATGAAGATTAGCTGCGGACTGTATACGTAGTGACCCTCGAAGGTTACGCCATTCCAAATGGGCGACTGCGCTCCCGCCGGAAGAACTGTTCCCGGCACATTGTTCAGAGGGCAGCCGTTGTTGGGAAGCGGGGTCGTGCAGGTTGTGCCGCCATTGCCATCGGTGGCGATGGCGTTGCCGTAGCCCTGCCCAAACCATGGGTTATCCGAGCCGTGCTGAGTCACAACCGTAAGATCGACGTGCGGGCCAAAGTAGAATTGCCCGACGAAGCCCTCGCGACTATAGCCCTTGTTGGCAATTCCGGAACCAGCAATGGGAATCCCACCTGAAGAAGTCAGATAGTATGTAGCCGCTTCTCCGGCCATGGCGTAGAACCCAACACGCTGCACTCCCATCCTGCCCAGATCAAAAGCCTGGCTCCCGGCAAAAAATCCACTGTAGGAGTTAGCTCCGGTGCTCAGGTTCACGTTTCCATCGCTCGAACTGATAAGAGCGGCGGAAATGCGCGAGCGGTCATCCACCGAGTGCCCCAGATACTCGATGCCGAGCTGGTTGTCGCCAATCTGCCCAAAGATGTTGCCGTCACCTTGCGGGATGAAGTGATAGGTTTGATAAACGCCGCCGTTACCGGTCAGCGTCAGAATGCGCTTTTCAGAAAGCAGGTTGTCGAGTTCGAATCTGCCCAGCTTGATATTGAGCCAGGGGCTGTGACCAATGTTATCCAAGCGCACAAAGACCTGCTCAAAGTGAAACGCGCCGGTAGGATCGGAGGACGGAAGCAGATAAAAGGAGATATTTTTCTCCAGAGTTCCAGCGGTGTGGAAGTCGAGCCCGCTCAAGTCAAAGCCTGAGGTCGAGATGCGCTGGATCGCCGACCCAGTGGGTGTAAGGACTCCACCCACCGATGTGTACGTGTCGACCTCGACCTTGCCGGTGCTCACCCGGTGCCAGATCGGCGTGATGCGGAAGGTGACCGGCCAGTAGCCGGGGTTCTGCCAGATCGGGGCATCGCGATCGTTCATGAGTTGGTAGCCGTTGTCTTTGAATTTCTGGCCGAAGTAATTGAGCATCGGCCAGGACTCGTGACAGGCTGAGCAGCGCAGACCGTACTTGCGGGCGAAGGCCGGCAGGGCGTTCGCGGGCTGGCTGCAAGTCAGGACCACAGACGCTAAAACCAGCGCGACAGCCGCAAAGGAAGTCGCACACTGAACGATGTTGCGGAGATGACAACGACTCGAAACGCGCATGGCCGGTCTCCTCGGCGTTAAATCAAGATCTGTATTCTGTTTGAAAAACGTATTTCAACAAAGTGACAAGGCGCAAACAACATCAAAAATAGGGCTCCAAACGAGAAATCGATTTTTCGTTTGTCTCGAAACAAAATAGAGATTCGGTCCTACCACTGTACCGGAGCGGAATCCTACTACCGTCGATAGACGAAGTGCAAGAAGTTTTACAAATTTTTTACAAAGCCGGTTCGGAGAATGTTTTCCCCGGTCGCGTTCGATGCCAAATCTCGTGCCCGAGTTGACAGTTTTGCGTCCGGAGTACGAGACTCTGGGAGGTCACACGGAGACTGGGGTGAATCGCCGGATAGGTTTTCGAGGTCGGAGCCTGGATTTCTTGGCAAACTTGGCAAAGAGCAGAAGAACGACCGATATTCGCTCTGCGCGCCGTTATTGGCCCATCGCGCACGGGGTGGGCCCACGCGCAGCCGGCTTGGTTCCCCTGTTTTTCCTGCTCCTCGCAATGGCGCTTCCGCTGGCCGGCCGTACAAAAGACAAGTTGGTGTACGGCGAAGGGCTGACCGTTAACATCTCGCTGCCGGAGAGTGAAGTAGAGCAAGTTGTGGAAGATGTGACGGAGAACGGCGTAATCCGGGGAACCAAGGAATACAACAAAGACGAATTTGTTTCGGGCGCGAAAGCCGCCACGACCTCGATCGCGTTTCCGCCATGGAAAGAAGGCGGAAAGGTTTTTTACAAGGTTCGCGAGCGAGCGATCGACCCACGCAACTTCAAGGACAGCAGCGATGTCGGGACGCTTGCCGTGCGATATGTGGTCCTGGCCCAGGGTAAGAATACGCTCTTGCGCATCGACGCGCTTTTTGAAGAAGACTTCCGCCACATCGTGCATCAATCGGACGGCTCGGTCGAAAGCAACGAGTACAAGGACATCCGGGAACACCTGGATGGGATCGAGCTGATGAAACGGCAGAATGCGGAAGCGGCGGAAGAGCGTGCGGAAATACTCGCGAAAAAACAGGAACTTGCGGCGCGCAACAATGGTGCACCACCCCCGGCAAACCTGCCTTCATCGTCCTCGCAAGCTGCCCCTCAAAATGTGGAGAGCCCCGCTGATCCGACTACACAGGCTGTGGCGACACCGCCCTCGGAACAGGCGCCGGTAATACAGACGCCGGGGCAAACGCTCGAAGACCACGTCAAAGATCTTCGCAAGCAGGTGGAGCGGCTGGTGAAATCGCCGGGCGCCCCGCTCAAATCTGCGCCGTTCCACACCGCGAGCACGCTGCAGTTGCTGGGTACGGGCACGGAAGTGCTGATTGTGATATCCACGCCTTATTGGTACGGAGTGGAGACGCACGATGGGCAACACGGATGGATGATGCGCGACCAATTGGAGCTGCCATGAAGCAGCGTGGGGCATGGTTCCGTCAAGCATTCTGGCACGGGCTGTTGGCGGTGGCCGCTATCATTGGCTGCGTGCAAGGGAGCCTCGCGCAAGGCAGCGGATACGAGCGCACTTTCCCACAGTCCAAGACCGTAGTGGAAAAAGTCCTGAAGGAAATGCACGTCGCAGCGGCCGGACGGCTCCCAGTGCTGGATGGCTTCGCAACCTCCGCAGATCATTCCCTGGACCGCTATCAGCGCGGCTATTATCAATCCAAGTTCGTGGTCAGCGCGGCGCCTTCTGGAGGATCCGTGGTGTGGGTGAGCGTACAGGTTACGGCTTGGTACGCCGATCCGGTTGCTTCTCACTCGGGGTATCAATTGTTGACCTCGAACGGCCGCCTTGAAGCGGACATGCTCGATCAACTGTCGGATCAACTCGCCGCTGTGGGGCCGCGGGCGGGTGCGATTTCTCCGGCAGCCGCGGCGGCGGAGCGACCCTCTTCGGCGCCGTCTCCCTCGATACAACCTTCTGCGGCGCCATCTTCCGCAGCGCCGTCTTCTTCGGCGCGATCTTCTTCGGCGCCAACCGTTTCGGCACCAGCGGTGAGGACTCCAGATGCGGCAGAACCCACCATCTCGGCACCCGTGCCCAGAATTCCGGAAACCAGTGGCGGCCTTTCGTCGTCCTTGGCCCAGGGTCTGGCCGAGCAAGAAAAAGCCGGGCCTCAAACGGCGCAAAAGGATCTTGCTGAGAAGAATTCAGCTGGTCTGCGAGCCGAAGAGGAAAGCCTGGAGGAGGTTCTTAAGAATCAGACACGTCCCAAGAACCTTGTAGCGGTGAAGAAATCCGGGACCCCGGTGGTAGAGAAGGCGAGCTTGACCGCCAAGACTTTATTCCTGGCCAGCGCTCACGATGAGTTCGAGATGCTGGATTTCAACCGGGATTGGGTTCACGTGCATATCTCCGGGCTGTCCCGCGGCTGGATCTGGCGCAACAACCTGGAAATGCCCGAGAGCGTTCCAGACAGCGATACGCCCGCGAGTGCCTCTGCGGTTCCCACTGCGGCCGAGATGTTCCATGTGGTTCGGGAAGAACAAGCGCCCTTTCCGGGAGACTGGGGACCGCTTCGCGGAAAGCGGGTGAAAATTGTCTCCGTGGAAAAGATAGACGAGAACGCCAAGGACGCAGGTCCAGGGGCGAGACTGGAATTCGCAAAGTCCGTGCTGGACGGTAGCTATGCGGAGCTGGCACAAAAGGCGCAGGAGCTGGCGGGGATCGTGCTGATCTTCGATTCCGCCGATGGGGGAATGATTGCGGCGACGTTCCCCGTGCTCCAGCAATGGAAGGCTGGTACACTGTCGGACGCCGCACTGTGGCACCAATGTTTTTTTGATCCGCCGGAAACCTTTAACGTGTCGGGGTCCGCCAACGTGTCGGGTTCTTCGGCGAGCCAGTAGCAGAGTTACGTACTGTCACGGGAAAACTCGAGTCCGGTTGTAGCGGAGTGTGGAGTTTTGACTTGACTTTCGAAAGCCATGATAGTACCTATGCAATCCTGGCAACTAATGCGTAGAGTGCCGAGCCCAAAAGTGTCGAGCCAGGCGGTACGATAACCACACCACCAATATTTCCATGAGCGCGATGACCGAACCAATGGCCCCACTTCACAGGCAAGCAACTTCACTTCTGCGCGATTATGCCGAGTTGATGAAGCTGCGCGTAACCAGCCTCATTGTGATGACCGCGTGGTGCGGCTATTACTTCGGCGCGCAGAAAGCGGGCGTTTCGTCGCTGTCCTGGGGGCTTTTTCATGCCTTGCTGGGAATCGCCCTGGTCTCCGGTGGAACGGCAGCGCTGAATGAAGTGATGGAACACGAAGCGGACGGACGCATGCGGCGGACTGCGCAACGCCCATTACCCGCGGGCCGCATGAGTTTGCGGCACGCCACCACTGCCGGTCTGGCCGCTACCCTCGGCGGGTCGATTTATCTGGCGGTTTTCACCAATCCGCTGACCGGGCTGTTGACCTTCCTAACGTCGGTTGTTTACCTTGCCGCGTACACGCCCCTGAAGCGCATCTCGCCGATCTGCACTTTCGTGGGAGCTTTTCCTGGAGCTATGCCGGGAGTTTTGGGTTGGACGGCGGCGCGGGGACAGTTGGAGTGGGGCACGTTGATATTGTTTGCCATCCTATTTGTCTGGCAGTTCCCGCATTTCTTTTCCATCGCCTGGCTCTATCGGGAAGACTATGCGAGCGGCGGAATTCGCATGTTGCCGGTGGTGGAGGAAGATGGAAAGTCCACGGCGCGGCGCATCTTGATCTACTCGCTGATTTTGATTCCGCTCAGCATATTGCCCAGTGTTTTCGGTATGGCGGGAAAGATCTATCTGGTGGGAGCGGTGGTTCTTGGGGTCGCACTTTTTTGGTTCGGCGCCCGCCTCGCGTTTCTTCAGCTGCCGATTAACAGCCCCCGATCCAAAATGTTTGCCCGCCACGTATTGCAAGCCACGGTGATCTATCTTCCCATCCTGTTTGCGCTGATGATGAGCAACTCAACGAAGCCCTGAGAGCGTCAGAGAAGTTTGGGCAGGCGTTGGCTTCCCCGTGAAAGTTGCACGACGTATTTACTGGAAGTTATTGACAGAAATTCGGCTCAAGAGCTGGCGGGGTGGAAGCTGCGGTTATTGAATCGAGCTGCCGACTTGCGAGAACACATTGCCGGCATTCGACCCGATGAGCCGGACTGTGCCTACCACAATGACAAGAATGACGGCCAACATCACGGAGTACTCAGCGATGTCCTGCCCTTCCTCATCGGACCAAAGTTTGCTTAGAAAGTAGTTCATACATCCTCCTGATTCATGCAACCATTGATTCATACAGCTCCCGAAACTGAAACAGCCGAGGCTTTCATTGCCGGCTGCGCGCTGCTATTCGACAGACTCAGCCCCCAGGGATCGCTCTGCTGCGCAATTGCCTGCAGGCCAACCTGATATTCGCAGTGCCCATCCAGCAGCTTCCACCAAATGATGGTGAATTCGATTCGGCGCTGCCGATAAAGAACGACCAAGGTGTCCAGCGCTTTCAGTTCGTGGCGAATGGCACCCAGCCTTGCTCCAGTGGAGGTGAGGTCGAGTGTGTGCGCCAGGGTTTCGAAAAAAGCTCCAGAAGCATCCATTCCACGCACTCGAACGGGCAGCACAGCTTGCGTGCGATCTTGCCGGCGCCGGTTTGCTTCCACTCTGGTTGATCGCATGGAAATGCCCAGAAACAGTGTGCCGCAAACGGAAGCAGACTGGAATGGCCCCGATGTGTGAGGCACAAAGGTAACCGGCCGGGATTGGCTCCGGGCTTTTCTGGAGTCATGGTCCGGTGGTGTATAAAAGATAAAGTTATGTCGCAGGCAGCGCCAGCTATTACGCGGAGTCCCGCGGATGTGGTCCGGACGACGCCGGTTTCACAGGCGGCGAATGGGGTGTGTTATGCCGTGGCGGGCGAGACCTCGATCAGCTCGTTTGACCTGGAGCGCATGATCGCGGCGGTGCCCACCAAGATTGCTTCGGCGCTGAAGCGCAAGGCTTATTACTTTGTGCCGTTGACGGTGACGCAGGGGGAAGAGATCCTGATCGCGGACCGCTACGATGTGGCGCTCAGCGACAATGCGGTGTGCCATCGCAACCTGAATCTGGGCGATTCGCAGTGCGTGTTTATCTCCACGCGGCTGATGGACGACAAGTTTTCCGTGGCGTTTGAGTTCTACATCAACGTAGGACATGCGCTGGTGGAGTCCGCGGGAGTTTCCGGGGAGTTCAGCGAACTGGCGTGGAAGCAGGTAGAAGCCGGGACGCGCGGGGAAACGTCGCTGGATGCCTGGGAAGTGCGCAAGCTGGCGCTCGCCGGTGGAGCTGATGGGGAGCGCTTCAAGAACGAATACTTCGAGGCCACGTTTTCCGATACGATCTCGATTTACCTGCTTTCGCTATACTTGGATGTGGATTATTACGATCTGCGAGAGCGGGACTATCCTCTGCTGGCGCCTTCGGCGCTGGCCGAGCGCTTGAGGAAAGTGGCGGAGCTGTTTCCGGCGAATGCTGGATTTGAGTTTGCTGTGCTGTATAAGCGGCGGGGGTAGGGTGATTGTGTGGGCAAGGGCACTCTTGCCTGCAAAAACCTAACCACGAACAAACTTTCTAACCCAAAAACCCAGGCTCACCTAACAGTCGGCTGTTACATTACCCCAGCTTCACAAATGCTGCCGGCAGTTGTCGGACAGGAGTGTCCGACCCACACGTGCTGTATAAATCTCTACTTATTTCCGATCACAAAGCTGACCGAACTGGGCTGATTGGCGTTCACCGTGACCGATTTCTCCCAGCTTTTGGGTTCGGTAAAGATCGGGCGCTGTACGGTGTGTTCGGTGAGGACGTCGTAGGCCTGCTCCTTGCCGGCAAGTCCCCAGCCTTCGTGCCAGGCCACAATCTGATAGGTACCGGGGGGCACGCTAGTGAACTCGAAGCGGCCGCTTTCGTCGGTGACCGCGTAGTAAGGATGCGGAACTACCATCATTTCCGCATTCATCCAGACGTGGCCACCGTTGCAGCGAAGATTGACCAGGCCGGGCGTCGCCATGGTGCGTGACGTGACCTGATTGGGGAAAGGGAAAGGCAGGTTGAAGCTGGCCGCGCCATCCATATGGATGGTATGCAGGGTGGCATCGGAGCTCTGCATCTGAAGAGACGCGTTCTGGGGCACGAGAAGAATGTGTGGAATGTAACGGCAATGCTTCTGGTCCAGCTGTCGCCGCTGCTCCGGCAGGTCCATCGCTTTCCCGGAGGAGATATTTTTGAGGTAGACGACGGTGTTGGCCACGCCGCCTTCCGGTCCAATAATCAGGCGCTCAAGGCTGGCGGTTTTTTTGCCGTCCAGTTCGCAGATCTGGGGATCCTTGGTGATGGGGAAATCCAGTTCGTGGGGCGCCGGTCCCGACCACTTGATGGTGCCGGAGATGGTGCCCCCATCGGCGACGGGGATGACTTTATAGTCGCCCTGCGCCGCGGCGAAGGTTGCAGCCGCGAAAAAGAGCGCCAGGAAAGAAAAACAAGCAATCGTACTTCGCATAAACAACCCCTGATAGCCCACCGCCCGTTCCACGCGGCCTATCTGTCGTCGTTATGGAACGCGGGCTGAAATTTAGGTCGATCTTGCTATTCCGCAGGCAACGCCTTACACCCAACTTGCGGGACAGTGCTGCACAGGGTTCCCGCCAAAACGGGACAGCACTCGTGTTTGCGGTCGTTCTTTATTCCAACCGGGAGGACCGAGGGGAGGCGGTTCGTGTGATTGGAATCACAACTATCAGGGTGCGCTAAGGGAGCATGAAGAGTCGAGATTACCAAGGTGGTGTATCGAGCGGGGAAGGTTTGTGGAAGCAGAGACCCGGAAGCAGGACATTCGTCGCCATCGACTCACCTCCCGAATCCAGGATGGCTTACAATCTTGCTGCCATGACGGTACTGGTTCGATCCTTCGCGAAAATTAATATTGGTTTGCGCATTGGTGCGGCGCGAGAGGATGGGTTCCATGAGTTGCTGACCGTCTATCAAACGATTGGGCTGCATGATGTTTTGCGGGTGAGCGTGGGGCGCGGGCGCGGGCGCGGGATTAAGATTCGATGCGACGACCCGAGAGTTCCGCGGGATGACTCGAATACCTGCTATCGCATCGTCGAGAAAGTTATGCGGGCTCTGCATGCCAAAGGACGGGTCGTGATCGATATTGAGAAGCGGTTGCCGGTGCAGGGCGGTCTGGGAGGAGCTTCCTCGAACGCCGTGGCGGCGCTGCTGGGGCTGGAGCGGGCGTTGAAGAAATCTTTGCCGGCGGCGGAACGGTTGCGAATCGCGGCGGAAGTGGGGTCGGACTTGCCACTGTTTCTGGTGGGTGGGACGGTGTTTGGTGTGGGGCGCGGGGAGCAGGTGTATCCGCTGGAAGATCTGCCGGCGACGGCGTGCGTGGTGGTGACACCGGAGGTGGGGGTTTCGACTCCGAAGGCATTCGCCGAGTGGGATCGCTTGTGTGGTGCGGGCACTCCTGCCCACGAAACCTCCCCGGCGCCAAATACGTCTGGCCAAGTGGAGAGTTCAGAGCCAGCCGGGCCTCGCCCGGCCTGGAAGGGCAAGAGTGCCCGTCCCCGCACAGGCAATGCTAAATTGACGGCTCCGAATGCATCCGATAGAATGATTGAGCTTGGCCGAAGGCTGTCGGCGGGGCTGAGCGAGAGTTACTCCGGTGCTCCTTTTAGGAGGGGCCGGGCCGAGAATCCGCTTCTCGAGCTTGTCCGGGCCGGGATCAAGAACGACTTTGAACAGGTCGTCTTTCCTGAGTATCCCGAGCTGAGTGAAGGAAAGTGTGCGCTGGAGCGCGCGGGCGCGAAATATGCGTCTCTGTCGGGCTCCGGCTCAACGTTGTACGGGCTGTTCGCTTCGAAAGAAGCCGCGCGTGCGGCGGTGGCCAAGTTGCGCAGACAGGGTTGGTCGGCGCAGGCGACGGTTACGCTGACGCGGCGGGAATACTGGAAGCAAATCGCCGGAGCGTGACCGCGGCCAGGAAGTTTTTGATTGTTGATTTTTGATTGTTGATTGACAATTAGGGTGCTGGTTGAGGCAGGCCTCAATCAACGGTCAACCATTCAAAATCAACAATAACTTACTGGGCCGTCGACTAATGGTAGGTCAAGTGCCTTTGGAGCACTTTGTCTAGGTTCGAATCCTAGCGGCCCAGCCAGAAAAAGCTTTTAGCTCTTGGCCTTTAGCTCTTAGCTTGAACCCTAAGAGTTGAAGGTTTGGCTAACAGCTAAAGGCTAAGAGCTAACTATGGCTATTTTAGTCACGCCCGCGGAAAAGACGGAGAAAACCGAGAAGCAGGTTCCACCCATGCCCGAGGACAAAGCGGAACGCAAGCCGCGTGCGCGCGTGGATGAGAAGTTCAAGATTTTCGGCGGCACGGCAAACGAACCTCTGGCCGACGAAGTTTGCAACTTTCTCGGCATGCCCCGCGGCCAGGCCATGGTGAAGCGTTTCGCCGATGGCGAGGTCTACGTCCAGATTCAGGAGAACGTCCGCGGCTGCGACGTATTTGTGATGCAGCCGACTTGCCGGCCGGTGGATGGAAACCTGATGGAGCTGTTGCTGATGATTGACGCGTTCAAACGCGCGTCAGCCAGGCGCATCACGGCGGTGATGCCTTACTTCGGATATGCGCGCCAGGATCGCAAAGATAAGCCGCGGGTGCCGATTTCGGCAAAGCTGGTGGCGGATTTGTTGACCACGGCAGGCGCTCACCGGGCGCTGATCGTGGACCCGCACACGCCGCAGATACAAGGGTTTTTCAACATTCCGGTGGACCATCTATTCGCTTCGCCAGTGCTGGTCGATCACTTTAAGAAGTTGAATTTGCCGAACCTGACGGTAGTTTCGCCCGACGCGGGCGGCGTAGAACGGGCGCGCTTTTTCGCCAAAAAAGTGGACGCGGCGCTGGCCATCGTCGATAAGCGCCGGGTCGAGATGAACGTGGCCGAGGTGATGCATGTGATCGGCGACGTCAAGGGGCGCTCCTGCCTGATCATTGACGATCTGATCGATACGGCCGGAACGACGGTGAAGACGGCAGCGGCGCTGCTGCAAAATGGAGCGACTTCGGTTTACGCCTGCGCCTCACACGCAGTCCTCTCCGATCCGGCGGTCGAAAATATTCACAACTCCGCCATCGAGCATGTGGTGGTAACGAATACGATCCCGCTGACTACGGAAGCTGCAAGCGAGTCCAAGATTATGGTGCTTTCCATTGCGGGATTGATTGGACGGGCGATTCAGTCCATTCACGAAGAGACTTCGGTCAGCAAATTATTCATGTAAGGCAGGGAAATCGAAATTATGGCAACTACATTGGAACAAAACGTTTTGGAAGCGAGCGCGCGGGAAGCTGGGACGAAGAATCATGCGCGCCGCGTGCGCCGTGAAGGCAAAATTCCCGCCGTCGTGTATGGCGCGGGCAAGGACGCTTTGCCCGTAACGGTCGATCCGCGGCACGTGCTGCGCATTCTTCGCTCCGACAGCGGCCACAATACAATTTTTGATCTCGCGCTGAAAGACGGCGAGAACTCCAAGGTCATGATCGTGGATTGGCAATATGAGCCGATCAAAGGCCATCTGCTGCACATCGACCTCAAACGCATCGCCATGGATAAGGCGTTGCGGGTCAGCGTGCCCGTCATGCTGCAGGGAGTGCCGGTTGGGGTAAAAACCGAGGGCGGAATTCTGGAGCAGATGCTGCGCGAAGTGGAGATCGAGTGCTTGCCGGGCGATATTCCCAGCCACATTGATGTCGACGTCAGCGAGCTCACGTTCGGCAAGGTGCTGCGCGTTTCGGATCTGCCGCACAACGAGAAGCTGAAGTTCCTGACGGACGCGAACCAGCCTGTAGCCCACGTGACCTCGGTGAAGGAAGAAGTCGTGGCCACGCCGGAAGCGGTGGCGGCGGAAGCGGGCTCGGCGCCGACCGAGCCCGAGGTCATCAAGAAGGGCAAGGCGGAGACTGAGGAAGAGGGCGAGGCTGCTGCCGAGAAGCCGGAGAAGAAGGCCGAGAAGAAGGAGAAGAAATAACTCCGTGGTGAGAGAAGCCGAGCTGCGCTCGGCCGGACAGCCGAAGGCGGCTGTCCCCACATGGCTTGGGATGGCGGCGTGAAACTGATCGTCGGTCTTGGCAATCCTGGTATCGAGTACCAGTTCACGCCGCATAACCTGGGTTTTCTGGCAGTGGATCGCATCGCCGGCGAGCGTGGGGTCGAAATCAGGAACCGGCAGTGCCGGGCGCTGACGGCGAGGATACAGGTTGGGGAAGAGCAGGTGCTGCTGGCCAAGCCCGAAACCTACATGAACCTGAGCGGCATGTCGGTGCGGGAACTGGTGGCGGAGCACGAAGCGAAGCCGGAATCGGATTTGATTGTGATTCAGGACGAGCTGGATTTTCCGCTGGGTACGCTGCGGATTCACACGCGGCGGAGTTCGGCGGGGCATAACGGGATCGAGTCGATCATCGGGGCGCTGGGCACGCAGGATTTTTTGCGCATCCGGATTGGCGTGGCCCCGGAACACAAGGTGGAAGACGGTCAGCGATATTTGCTGTCGCCGTTTCGCAAGGCTGAGTTAGCGATGGTGGACGGGATGCTCGATACCGCGGCGGAAGCGGTGAAGATGATTTTGACGGAAAGTCCGGCGGCGGCGATGAACCGCTTCAATCGCAAAGAGCCGGACGAGAAAGATTAGCCACGGATTTGCACGGATTTCTCACAGATCAAATTTCTTTGAGAAACTTCTGGTTTATCCGTGGTGATTTGTGAAGATCCGCGGCAAAGATTTGGAGATGGAAATGAATCGTACGTATGAGCTGATGTTTATTGTCCGGCCCGATATGGCGGACGAAGATCTGGATAAGCTGGTTTCGCATCTGGAGACCACTGTGACTTCCGCCGCGGGAGCGGTGAAGAGCGTGGACCGCATGGGCAAGCGCCGTTTGGCCTACACCGTGCGCAAGTTTCGCGAGGGCATCTACGTTCTGATGACCATCGAAGGCGAAGGCACGGTGATCCATGAACTGGAGCGCCGCCTGCGTGTGACCGAGCAGGTGATCAAGTTCCTCACCGTGCGGGTCGACGAGGAACACAAGCGCCTGGATAAGATTAAGAAGCTGCGCGACGCGAAAAAGAAGGTGAGCGCGCAGCCCGCGGCAAGCGCGGAAGAAGCGCCTGCGGCGGCCGCGGAAGCACCAGCGGCGGATGTGCCGGCCGCAACGGTTTAGAAAACAGTGGTCAGTGTCCAGTGGACAGTGGCCAGCTTTAGAAATGAAACGATTTTGACTGACCACTGATCACCGATCACTGGCCACTGATGAAGGAGTGTTATGGCTGACGAGACTAAAGCACCATCGGCAACCGAACGGCCATCGCGGCCTTTCGGGGAGCGTTCCGGCGGAGGAGACCGTCCGCGATTCGGCGGAGGCGGCGGGGGTGGCCGTTCCGGCCCAGGCGGTCCGCCGCGCGAAGGCGGACGCAAGTTTTTCCGGCGCAAGAAAGTCTGCAAGTTCTGCACGGAAAAGATCGCCGACATCAATTATAAAGATTACCGGCTGCTCGGCCAGTTCGTGGCCGAGAGCGGCAAGATCGTGCCCCGGCGTTTGACCGGTGTGTGCTCGCCGCACCAACACCGGCTGGCATCGGCCATCAAGCAGGCCCGCAACATCGCATTGCTGCCATTTGCGGGACGGGCATCGTAGAAAATCAGCTTCTAGCTCCTAAGCTTCTAGCCTAACCGAGGCTGGAAGTGGTGGTTAGCTAGAAGCCAGCAGCTAGAAGCTAGGAGCTATCATGGAAGTCATTCTCAAAGAAGATGTAACCAAGCTGGGGTCGCGCGGTGACGTGGTGAAGGTTGCTGAAGGCTACGGGCGTAATTATCTTTTGCCGCGCAAGCTGGCAATCCAGGCCACTGCCGGCAATAAGGCCGTCATCGTGCAGATGAAGGCCGCCTCGGTACGCCGCTCCGCCAAGGAGAAGACACAGGCCGAAGAGCTGGCCAAGCAGTTTGAGGGGCTGTCGGCCACATTCCAGAAACGGGCGGGCGAGCACGATCAGTTGTTCGGCTCGGTCACTTCGGGCGACATTGCCGACGCCATCGCGAAAAAGGGAATCAACCTGGACCGGCGCCAGATCCAACTCCACGAGCCGCTAAAGACCTTGGGCGAGTTCGCTGTGCCGGTGAAGCTGCACAAAGAAGTTACCGCGCATTTGAAAGTGGTCATCGAGAAGGAAGCGGTCGCGGAGTAAATTTGAAAGAACTTTGGCCCTGGCGCTCTGCCCGGGCTTTTTCTTTTCCAGCATCTCTTGTTTCTGCTCGATGTCGTCCCAGATCATTGGCACGTCAACGTCAATCTGCGCAGTGAGCCATTAGTCCATCCGCTGCCATCAGCCGGCAAGAGCGTGAAGTAAACGTAAAAGTTTTTGCCCAGTGTGTGCGGGTCCTCGCCCAGGCCGACGGCGGTGGGATACGCCGCAATCGGGCCGAAGGCGCCAAGCGAGATGGGCACTGTCCAGTTAAGACCATCGATGGATTCGGCGTAAGCGAAGTTCGTATCGTCGGAAATGATCATCCCGTAGCGTTGCAACCAGCTGTTGTAGTGAATATCGAGATAGCCTGAAAATGGGGCGCGCGGATTCATGTCGGTAGACGCTCCACCGATCGCAGGCTGCAGAATCCAGCTGCCCTGATAAAACTTTTGAAAAGGGATGGAGTGATGCGGCGCCGGTCCGAATGCGGCGTTCAGCACATCGGCAGCTAATGCCCGCGCAACGGAGACGTTGGTAGTGGTCGAAGCCCCTTGAGCATTCGTGGTGTGAAGCGAGCCATTCGCGATCCAGTCGGGAAAATACAAATAGAAATACCTGCCATCAGGTGAGAGCACGAGCGGCCCATCGCCGATTTCAAAGCCGTCGAGTCCGACCTCGTAGGCCTGGTTCAGGCGAATGATTTCGCCGAGATCGGTCCAGTGCAAGCCGTTATCCGAGGATGCAGCCAGACCCAGAGCCGCGTAGAGGGCGTCGTTCGGCAGTTCTGCGTGATAGGTAGCCAGCAGCTTGCCGGCTCCCGTCCTGCCCGCGGGAACCTGATAGACCGGACCCCCGCCCATGTAACCGTAGCTGGGATAAATTGGATTTACAGAATGATTAGGATTAGGAGAAACGCTAACGTCCTCGGGATTGCCTGAGCCGAGTGGGTTATCGAGCGTGCCCACCGTGGTGGTGAACGATCCGGACTTGTTGTTGCCAAACCAATGTCCTTGCCACATCTGGCGATAGTGCGCACCGCCATCGCTGCCAAAGAATTCGTAGCCGTTGGCTATCTTGATGACGCCGAGGGGCGTGTCGGGCCAGTCGAAAGTGTCAGTGAGTGGCGGCTCAGCCTTACCGCCCGCCGCAACGCGCTGCGCCGGAGAGGCGACGACGATCGGCTGCGTTAGCGAGGGATTGCAGAGGGGAGCAGGAGCCTGGGCGGCGCTGACTCCAGACGAGAGCTGGAAGAAGCTGGCTAATAGGAGGGACGCGAGCGGCGAGCGGAAGGGCATGAAAATATCCTCAAAATTGAGGTTGCATAATCGGAAGGAGCCGGAAGACGTGTCACAGAGAGCCAACAGTCTACATCGCTTAGGAACACGAGAATCCGCTGAATGTCGCGAGCTGCGGGATTTCTACCCTGAGCTTTTGTGGCGACAACACCCCCCGCAGATGGTGTGTGATTGTTCTGTTTCCCGCTAACCCATTACGAAAGAATCACCTAGGCCCCATAAAACCCTCCCACCAGCCTATAATTCCTGCTCACGGTTCCACTGACTGACCGTCTATTTCTATGCAAGCCCGGGTACGGCATCGACACCGGGCGGTATAGGACATGACAAAACAATGCCGGCCGATGTTTGGGCAGTAACAATTGCGGTTGGTGAACGGGCCCACTCGAAAACGAAGTCCGAGCGAGTGGCGAGAGTCAGCGGTATCCAAGACCCCCTGCGGGGCCGCATGGCTGGGCAAGAACGCCGCATCGACGATACGATCCTCATTCGTGAGGCGCAACGCGGGAACCGCGCCGCCTTCGAGGAACTGGTGCGTCACTACGACCAGGCGGTCTTGCGGCTGGCGCTGCACCTTACCGGAACCGAGCAAGACGCGCAGGACGTCTACCAGGACGCCTTCCTCAAGGCGTACAAGAACATCGGAAGCTTTCGGTTTGAGTGCTCTTTCTATACCTGGATTTACCGCATTGTGACCAATCTCTGCCTGGATCATCTGCGCAAGAAGAACGTGCGCAAGGAAGATGCGCCGGTGGCGACGGACGCTTCGGGCGGAGAGTACAGCCTGCTCGATCAAGTACCGGATGTGCGGGCGGGTGCGAATCCGGAGCACGATTTGATGCGGCGGCAACTGGGGGCGCGGATCTCAGGAGCATTGGAAAAGTTAACGCCGCGTGAGCGCATGGTGTTTGAGTTGAAGCATTACCACGGATTGAAGCTGCGCACGGTGGGCGAGATTTTGCATACCACAGAAGAGACCGCTAAGAATACTCTCTTCCGGGCCACGCAGAAATTGCGCGGGGCGCTGGCGGATATGAGATAGGCAAGGGCCGGGCTTTGCCCGGCGGACAGCCGTGGGCGGCTGTCCCCACATGAGCCAAGATGAGATTTCCCCCGAGGGGGTTGATATATGAAGTGCGAATGGGTTCGAGAAAATATCGCGCTGCATGTTTATGGCGAGCTGGCCGATGACGCTCGTCATGAACTCGAGCAGCACGTGGCGCGCTGTGCCGACTGCGCCGCTGAACTGAAGGCGGAGCAGGAATTCCACGCTCTGCTGTCGCAGGATCGGGAGGCCGAACCGACGCCTAACTTGCTGGCGGCCTCGCGCATGCGCTTGCAGGAAGCGCTGGAAACGGCCGAGCAGGGCGGATTCTGGCGGCGGTTGGCATTCGATCCGGCGAACTGGCTGCGGCAGATGAGTTTCTCTCCGGCACTGGCCTCGGCGATTTTGATCCTCGGCTTTGCCGGTGGAATAGGAACGTCCTACAAAGTATTCGTTCATCAGCCTCAGGCGACTGGCGCGGCTCCCGCTCCAGCCGAGGCCTCGATTACCGGCATCCGCTCCATCACGCAGGAACCCGGCACGAATCAGATCGCCATCAAGTACGATACGGTTTCCACCCTGGAAACTCAGGGATCGATGAACGACCAACGCATCCAGCAACTGCTGCTGTTTGCCGCGCGGAACAACTACAATTCGGGCGTGCGCATGGATTCCGTGGATCTGTTGACGCAGAAGCCCAATGTTTCCCAGGTGCGCGAAGCTCTGGTCTATGCGCTGCGCTACGACACGAATCCGGGCGTGCGGCTGAAGGCTCTCGATGGTCTGGGTGGTTTTGTGAAGGATGATGTGCGTGTCCGCGACGTAGTACTGGAAGCTTTGGTGAACGATTCGAACCCCGGCGTGCGCACCGAGGCGTTGCGCCTGATTGAGCCGGTAAAAGCCGATGGCAGCGTGCGCGGCGTCCTGATGACTCTGGCGGCCAAGGATCAAAGCCAGTACATCAAGTCGCAAGCCCGCACCATGCTGGCGCAGTTGCCCGAGATTGATTGAAATGGAATACCGCTGAGAACAGCGTGATACAGAAACTCGAGATACAGAAACTGAGGTGGTTCACCTTGAAACGTTCGCCACAATTCGTCGGCTTGATTTGTATGCTGGCCCTGCTTGCGCCACTGGCCGCGGCGCAGGAAACTCACATCTCCCGCGAGGGCGACGCATGGAGCCAGGAAGTCAATGGTTCCCTGGCCGCGGTAAAAACTCTGCGGGTCAAAGTGGATGTGGGTTCGGTGATCGTCAAAGGCGGTTCGCAAACGGGCATCACTTACGTCATTCACACTCGTTCTAATGCCTCTTCCGAGCAGGATGCCCGGCGCCAGTTCGAGTCCTACAAGATTACTGCCTACGTGCGCGGAGACACGGCGTGGATTGTGGGCGACTGGCAGGGCCGGCGGCCGCGCAAGTTCTCCGGAGAATTCGCCGTCAACGTCCCGCGCGAAATCGGCCTGGTGAAGATCGAAACCGAGGGTGGGAATATTGACACCACTAGCGTCACTGGCCGCGTGGAAGCGGAAAGTGGCGGCGGCAGTATGCGCCTGGATGACATTGGAGGAGGCGCCTACGCGGAGACGGGCGGCGGCTCCATCGATGTAGGAACCATCAGTGGCGATATCGGTCTGCATACCGGTGGTGGCTCTATTGAAGTGCATCATGCCAATGGAAAAATCATCGCGGAAACCGGCGGCGGCAGCGTCGAAATCATTTCCGCCACTCAGGGAGCCAGCATCGAGACGGGTGGCGGGGCAATTGAGGTCCGGCAGTGCACGGGCAAAGTGAAGGCGGAAACCGGTGGCGGCAGCATCGACCTGGGAGACATTGGCGGTCCAGCCGATATTGAAACCGGCGGGGGCAGCATTCATCTCGCTTCTGCCAAAGGCCACGTCGTTGCCCAAACGGGTGGCGGCGGGATCGAACTCTACGGAGTTCCATCGGCACGCGTGGAGACGGGTGCAGGCGGCATCGTCGTGAAGCTCGTAAAAACTGGGGCTCCGCCTAGCGATTCCAAGCTCGAGACCTCCGCGGGCGACATTACGGTCTACATCGCACCCGATGTGGCGATTTCAGTGCGGGCTAGCGTGGATTTGGGCAATGGGCATCACATTACTTCCGACTTCCCCGACATCCACATCGCCAGTGAAGGCGACCAGTGGGGCCCGAAGACGCTGAATGCGGAGGGTAATTTGAACGGAGGCGGTCCCGTGCTGAAAGTTCGGACGACCACCGGCGATATCTGCTTCAAGCGGGCGAATTAAGGAAGAGAGCTAAACGCGCGGTTGTTGCGTCGCAAACAGATCCTTCACCGCGCAAGGGCGCTTGTTCAGGATGACAAGGGAAAAAACATTCAGGAGGTCGGCTGTGCGCAAACAGATTTTGACGACGATCGCTTTGCTGCCTTTGCTGCTCAACCTGTCGCAAGCCGCACAAAGATGGACCGGGGACTCCTCGCAGCCCTACGGTATTCCCAGCGAAGATGCGACGAGTTCTTACCTGGGCGTGGACATCGTGGACATTACATCCGACCGGCTTGGCGCTCTGAAGCTGAAAGAAGAGCAGGGCGTTGAAGTGACCATGGTAGACCAGGACGCTCCCGCGGGCAAAGCCGGCATCAAGGAACACGACGTTATTCTGACCATGAACGGAGCGGCCGTAGAAAGCAAGACGCAGTTGCAGCGAATGATCCACGAAACTCCGCCGGGACGCGTGGTTGTCCTGGGACTGAGCCGCGATGGACAGGCGATGACCATCAAGGTGCAACTGGCCGACCGCCGCGGCGAATTTCCCCATATGGCTATGAAAGATGGGGACTGGGGAAAGAATTTTCATGTCGAGATTCCTCCCATCCCGAATATTCCACCGATCCCGAACATTCCCGACTTCGATGTTCCGAACATCGGCGTCGTTTACGTGCACTCCTCGATGCGCAGCGGCTTGATGGTGGAGAATCTCACGCCGCAACTGGGCGAATTCTTTGGCGCCAAGAACGGAAATGGAGTGCTGGTGCGGTCGGTGGAAAAGGGAAGCCGCGCGGAAAAGGCCGGCCTGCGCGCCGGAGACGTTATCACCCGCGTTGGCGACCAGCCGGTGCATGACACCAGCGACTTCACCCACGCCTTGCATACCCACAGCGCCGGATCGGTACGCGTGGCAGTGCTCCGCGACAAAAAAGAGCAGACTCTTACGCTCACTCTGCCCGAACGCAAGGACTCCGGCGAGATGATTGAGGAGAGCCTGCACGCGCCCGAGCTGAGTGCAGAGACTCAGGCCGAGTTAAGTGAAGTGCAAAACGAAATTGCAAAACTCCGGCCCGAGATGGAACTGGCGAGGCAGGAAGGCCGCAAAGCCTCGGCGGAAGCGCTCAAGTCGCTCTGCTCCCAGCAGAAACAGATGAAAGAGCAAGCCGACAAGCTAAGCCAGGAGCTTGGGCCCAAGGTTCAGGAAGAGATCCAGAAGAGCCGGGAGAAACTGCAGCAGGAGATGGAAAAACTTCGTCAAGCGATGCAGAGAAACTGGCTGGATATTTAGAACGCTAGTGGTCAGTGGTTAGTGGCCAGAAGGACGATGTCCAGAATTTACTGGCCACTAGCTACTGACCACTGATTTAAGAACCTGCCACTTGGCGGCGCGCCATAGGCCCCAGGCAGACGCGGTTTCGTCCCGCTTGCTTGGCGGCGTAGAGAGCCGAGTCTGCCGCTCTCACCAATTCGTCGCGCGTTTTACCGTGTTCGGGAAAGGCCGCGGCTCCAACGCTGACGGTGACGGTTCGGGGTACGCCGGGGAACTGCCAGCCCTCCACCATCTTCCGCAGTTTCTCCGCCACGCTCAGCGCCTGCTGCGCATTGATTTGAGTCAGCAGAATCCCGAATTCCTCGCCTCCGTAGCGGCATACCACGTCAATTTTGCGCAGTTGCTGGTGAAACAGAGAGGAAACCTGCCGGAGCACTTCATCGCCCAGCACGTGTCCGAACTCGTCATTGAGACGCTTGAACTGATCAATATCGGCCATGACGACCGCCATACCCAGGCCGCCGCGCCGGGCGCGCTCAATCTCTTCCATGATGCGCAGCTCGAAAAAGCGGCGATTGAAAATGCCGGTCAGACCGTCAAGGTAGGCGAGCTGTTTCACCCGGTCAACATAATGCGCATTCTGGATGGCTGTAGCGCAAATGTCGGCTACCGATTCCAGAGACTGCTGATCGCCGTCGCGGAAGGCATCCGCCTTGGCGCTGTCCAGGGCGAGCACGCCCAGCGTCTGTCCGAACGAAACCAGGGGGATGCACATGCGCGAAGCCGATTCCGCAAAGAACTTGTTTCCCGGCGTGCCGTTAAGATCTCTCTCCATGAACGTACAGCTATCGGCCAGGATGCTCGCCCAAGGTTCCCTGGTCGCCGCGAATCGGCCACCTTCCGGAATACAAGGGGTGAGCGCTCCGTGATGAGCCCGCAGCACCAGGTCGTGATCTTCCCGTAAGAAAAGCGAGACATGCGATACCCGGAAGGCGTCCTGAATCAACTGGCAAACTCTGCGCAGCAGCTCTTCCAGCTCCAAAACCGCCGTGGTCTGCTGGGCGATGGCGTTGATTGCTTGCAGTTGCCGCGCCCGTTGTTGCTCCAGCGAATATAAGCGGGCATTCTGCAGGGCGATCGACGCCTGGGTGGAGAAAAGCGTCAGCAGATCGATCGTCTCCGGGTCAAAATGGTCGACACGGTCGCTCTGGCAATCGAGCACACCCACCACTTCATCCCGCACCATCAAAGGGATGGCGAGTTCGGAACGCGTGGATTTGGCGGAGCAGAAATAGCGTGGGTCATTGATGACGTCGGGCGCATAAACCGGTTGTTTCTTGAGCGCTGCGGCTCCCGTGATTCCCTGGCCTGGCGACATCCGAATCTTGTCTTGACCTTCGTCCCAGCCAATCTGCGAGCGGACATACAACTGTTGCGACTGCCGGTCGAGCAGCACAATCGCCACGTTCCGCAGATGAAAATAGTCGTGTGCGATGGCCAGGATGCGCTGCAACACTTCGTCCAGATCGAAGGTGGAGAGCACCGCCTGGCCAGCATCGTACAAGACTGCGATTTTGTTCATACGTCAGGGGATATCGTAACGTGACGAAGGCAATCGCCGGAGGTGCCGAAAGTAACGTAGCGCCGGCGTCCCCCGCCGGCCGTCACGAGGGAGCGCTTCCCCGCCCGGCGAGGGAGTCGGCGGAGTCCTATTTCCACCTTCTAGCGGTGCGGATCAAACCATAGGCAACCGCGCAGAACCAGAAATCTATGACTAAGCCCCAATCGAACTGGAACGGCTTGTGGGCCGGTAGGTGAAAGGCGGGCGCAAGAAAGAAGTACGCCAGGTTGCCCAGGATGATGGCGCAGAGAGCTTGAATCAGATTAATCAGCACCGAGGGTTTAGACACCGGATTCATCTTGAGCGTGCCTGGTCATGTGCAGGCGAGGCATTTCCGAGTCGCCTGTCCTGCTAACATTCTCTGGGAAACTCTGATGCTTGAACTCACCACGCCGGTGCAGTACGTCAAGGGAGTCGGTCCCAAGCTGGCGGAGATTCTTGCCACCAAGGACATTGCCACCGTCGGCGATCTGCTCAATTATCTGCCGTTTCGCTACGAAGATCGGCTGAATCCGCGCGGGATTGCGGAATTGCGCGCCGGCGAAATGGCTACCGTGATTGGCGAAGTCCGCAACTCTGGCCTGTTTCGCACCCGCCGCATGCCCATCTTCCAACTGACCGTGGGCCAGGGACGATCTCGGCTGAAATGCCTGTGGTTCAATGCCACCTACCTGCAAGATAAATTCAAGCCCGGCCAGTTGATCGCGCTCTATGGCAAGGTGGAGCAAGACACGCGCAGCGGAGAGCTGCAGATTATGCAGCCCCAGTTTGAAATGCTCGGCGATGCCGAAGGCAATGGTGCGGAGGACAAGGCAGCAACATCGCTGGAAGTGGGGCGCATCGTGCCCATCTACGAGTCGGCGGGACAAGGCCGCGTGACCGCGCGCTGGTTTCGCCGCGTCATCCGCACGGCTCTGGACGATCTGACTCCCGATCTCGCCGAAACCATTCCGGCAGCCGTACGCGGGCGTATGGCGCTGGTTTCGCCGCGCGAGGCGCTGTGGAAAGTTCACTGGCCCGAGGCTGGCGAGAGCTTCGACGACTTGCAGTCGTCCCGCACGCCAGCACACATCCGGCTGATCTTTGAAGAATTATTCTTCACCGAACTGGGGCTGGAACTCAAGCGCCGCCAGCAGAAGACGCAGACCGGCATCGCCTTCCAACTGGACGACCGGGTGCGCCAGGCGATCAAGAAGATACTGCCCTTCCATCCCACCACCGCCCAGAAGCGGGTCTTGAAAGAAATCGCCGATGACATGCAAAAGCCGTACCCCATGCGGCGTTTGCTGCAAGGAGATGTGGGCTCGGGGAAAACCATCATCGGCTTCCAGGCGGCGATCATCGCCATTGAAAACGGTTGTCAGGTGGCGCTGATGGCGCCTACTGAAATTCTCGCGCAGCAGCACTATTTTTCCGCACGCAGAATTCTGGAGAATGCTGGATATCGAATCGTTCTGCTGACCGGCTCTCTGGAGGCCGACCGCAAGCGTGAAATCCGCCGCCACATCGCGCAGGGAAACGCACAGCTTGTGATCGGCACGCACGCGCTGTTGGAAGAGAAAGTCGAGTTCGCGAAACCGGGACTGGTCATCGTCGACGAGCAGCACCGCTTCGGCGTTTTGCAGCGATTGAAGTTGATGAAGAAATCCGGCGAGGGCAGCGTCGACAACAATCCTGCCGAGCCTGACGTTCTGGTGATGACCGCTACGCCCATCCCGCGCACGCTCGCTCTCACGCTGTACGGCGATCTCGATCTCAGCGTGCTCGACGAGCTTCCCCCCGGCCGCACTCCCATCGTCACGCGCAGAATCACGGATGACCGCTCGCCCGAGGTCTGGGATTTTGTACGCAAGCAGGTCGCGAAGGGGCATCAGGCCTATGTGGTCTACCCGGTTATTGCGGAGAACGAGGAGACCGAGCTGAAAGCCGCGGTCAAAATGTACCGCGAACTGAGCGGGAAAGTTTTCGCCGATCTGAAGGTTGGGTTGCTGCACGGCCGCCTGGATTCCGATTTGAAAGATCAGGTCATGCGCATGTTTCAGAAAGGCGAGCTGCAGATTCTGGTTGCGACCACGGTGATTGAAGTGGGCGTGGATGTGCCCAACGCGACGGTAATGGTGATCGAGCACGCCGAACGCTTCGGCCTGGCGCAGCTTCACCAGTTGCGCGGGCGGATTGGGCGCGGAGCCGCGAAGTCTCACTGCATCTTGATGACCGGCGGGAAAGTAACCGAAGAAGGCGAGCGCCGCCTCGACGCCATGGTGCGCACCAACGACGGCTTCCAGATCGCCGAACTCGATCTCGAACTGCGTGGGCCGGGAGAATTCTTTGGTACGCGGCAAGCCGGGATGCCGAGCTTCCGCGTGGCCAATCTGATTCGCGATCGGCAGTTGCTCGAGCTGGCCAAGCGCGAGGCCACGGCGGTGATGGAAGGCCCCAATTCCGAGATCACGCAGGTGGAAATCAGCCGAGCCGTGGTCGCCCTGCGCACGCGTTGGCAGCATACCTATGGGCTGGTCGAGGTGGGCTGAGTCAGTTGACGTTCGTCCAGCGTTTCACGTTCGCTCTTCCCAAATGCTTCGAAGCGCCCACTGTGCCATTTGTACCTCGTGCGCACGATGCCTGACGAACAGCAGTCACCTGTTTTTTTCTCAGGGTCAAATAATTCGACGACCAGCTTCCCGTCTACCCCGGAGACTTTGGAGAGACCAGAATAGGCTCGGTCACCGGTGTGAAAATACGCAAGCAGCTTCGGCTTTCCATCGGCAAACGAGTAGATATACACGTAATGGGTTTTTTGAGTTCCGCCGCTAAGGTAGTGTATTACGACGATGGCCTCCTCCCGTCCGTCACCCGTGACCTCAGCATATTCCACGGACTGCAGTGCAAAACCTGCCCACTGTGTATATTCGTGTCCATCCATCACGAAGCTCGATGACCGCGTAAGGTCCTCTCCGTTCACCAGATGGATCGGGTTTCCATTGGAAAGTGCCCCCATCGGCAGCCACTGCAATCGGTCATGCCCCAGCAAGGGACCGTTCAGCGGGTAAGTGAAGTCCTTGAAATCGACCTGCCGAATGTTCGTCTGTGCGGCAGTGAAACCGATCGATGCGTAAAACAGAAATCCGATAAAGAGACGCCGCATGATTGTAAGGATAGTGCGGTTGGGATCGGACATCAACAGGCCTTCCGTGGCAGCTGGTCCGACCTCGCGGCTCCAACCGCCAGTGCCCAGAACCGGCTCGCACGCTGCCGGGTCGGTAAGCCAGAAGTTCGACAATGGCTCCTCAGCCCGTCGCCAATGCCTGAACTGATAAAATCAAACCAATGGCCGGTACCTCTCAACTAATCCAGATCGAGCTCGGGCCGCCGCTTCGTGTGCCCAAGCCGGAGTGGCTCCGCGCCAAGGCTCCTGTCGGCGAGAACTTTCACGAACTCAAGAAGCTGGCGCGCGGGTTGGGATTACATACGGTCTGTGAGTCGGCTCAGTGCCCCAACATCGGCGAGTGTTGGAATCACAAGACTGCAACCTTCATGTTGCTGGGCGATATCTGCACCCGCCGCTGCGGATTCTGCGCCGTGCCCAAGGGCCGGCCGGAGCCGATCGACTGGGATGAGCCGCGCCGCGTGGCTGAGGCCGTTGCGACGCTGGGATTGAAACACGCAGTTGTGACCAGCGTGAATCGCGATGACGACAACGTGGGTGGAGCTAGAGTTTTCGCCGAGACTATTCGCGAGATTCGCGAGCTGATTCCAGATTGCCGTATTGAGGTTCTAATTCCCGATTTTCAAGGTTTGGAAGAACCGTTGAAGATCGTGCTGGACGCGCAACCCGACGTTCTTAATCACAATACTGAAACCGTGCCGCGGCTTTATCGCGCGGTACGCTCCGGCGCGCGCTACGAGCGCACTCTCACCCTACTGGAAAATGTTAAGAAATTTTCTCCCGGCATGGTAACCAAGAGTGGCGTAATGGTCGGACTCGGCGAATCCACGGAAGAATTGATCGAAGTGTTCCGCGATCTCGGCAGCCGCGGCGTGGACATTCTTACCGTCGGGCAGTATCTCCGTCCCTCGCGCGACCACCTGCCCATCGCGCGCTTCTACACACCCGAGGAATTTCGCGAGTTGCGGAATGAAGCCTTGCGCTTTGGCTTCCGCCATGTTGAGTCCGGCCCGATGGTGCGCTCCAGCTATCATGCTCATGAGCAGGCAGAGTCTACATCCGCTCCGCGGGTGCTATCGTAGACGCTGCATGCTGAGCGCGCTCCTGGTGCTGCTGGGCTTCTTCGCGGGATTGCTCGGTGCGATGACTGGCATCGGCGGCGGCGTTTTGATTTCGCCCATCCTTGCACTTCATTTCGGAATCCCCATCCGGCAGGCCATTGGCACAAGTCTGGTAGCTGTGATCACCACTTCAGCGGCGAGTTCTTCAGTGCATCTCCAGCGCCACACCACCGACATTCGCCTCGGCATGACGCTCGAACTGGCAACATCTCTTGGCGCCGCCGTTACCGCCTATCTGGTGGCATACTTCAACCGCAACGTGCTTGAAGGACTGTTTGCCGGTTTCCTGCTGTACAGTTCCGTCACGATTCTGCTGCGCGGCGGCAAAGTCAAAGATCAAGATGGCCCTCCCGCTATGAACAACGGCGAGATCGTGATTCCGCCCTATGAGCCACAGCACTATCCACTCGGACTGGGCGCTTCGCTAATTGCAGGCGGACTCTCCGGCCTGCTCGGCATCGGCGGCGGCCCGATCAAAGTTCCCGTGATGTACATCTTCATGAACGTTCCTCTGATGGTGGCTACAGCCACCTCGAATTTCATGGTTGGCGTGACTGCGGCGGCCAGCGCCATCGTCTACTACCGGCGCGGAGACATTCTTGTAGGAATCGCCGCTCCCCTGGCTGTCGGAGTTTTTCTGGGATCGCTGCTGGGCGCGCGGCTGGCGCCGCGCATTCAAACGAAATATGTCGTCTATCTGTTGGTGGTAATCATGCTCTATCTCGCCGCTCACCTGTTCGAACACTTGCTCACGGGAGGTGCCGCATGAGCCAGCTCCGGGAACCGGCCTTCGATCGTGTGGTTGCCCTCGTCCTACGCGTGGGCGCATTCGGCTGTTTCTTCATCATGTTGGCAGGATTGCTGGTCGGACTTTTCGTCCACGGCCGCATTTCGGGAGACATCGAACTTGCGGGCGTCCTGCTGATGCTGGCTACGCCGGTGGTGCGGGTTGCGGTTGCCGGCGTTCTTTTTCTACGCGAAAAGGATTGGAAGTACGGGGCAATTTCGTTGGGAGTGCTCACGATTCTGCTATTGGGTGCTGTTTTCGGGATCGGAGAACACTGACGCCGCCGCATCGCATTGCGAACTGTCATCCCGAGCGGAGCGAGGGATCTTGGTTCTCGCCCGTGCTACCACGGCCGGGTCGCAGGCAAACACCAAGATCCCTCGCTGCGCTCGGGATGACAAGCGTAACTTAAGCGACAAGCTCTCTAGACCTTTTGCTTAAAAGACATGCAGCTTGATGCTAAGATACTTCTTGGGATTCTCCCGGATCGCCTTCACCAGGCCCTGCGTTTCCTCGAGCATATGGTTGGCGTTGTTGTAGAGCGTCTCATCCTTGAGCAGCTTTCCCGCCGTCCCCTGGCCTGCCTCCAGGTCGCTGGTCAGTGCGGCGAGCTTGGTCATCGTGGTGTCGATCTTCTTTGCCAGTTCCTCGTCCTTGAGTAGCCTTCCCGCTGTTCCCTTGCCCGCATTCAGGTCTTCGCTCACCTTCTTCAAGTTCGCGACTGTGTCGTTGGCATTGTTGTAGAGAGACGGATCCTTCAAGAACTTCCCTGCCGTCCCTTTGCCCTCTTGCAGGTCGTCAATGACTCCATTCATCTTGTCGAGGGTTGCGACGAACTTGTTGTAAGCGTCGTTGCTATTGACTAACTGGCCCAGGCTGCCTTTTCCCTTGGCGATCTGGTCGACAATTGCCTGGAAATCCACAACTGTTTCGGAGAAACGGTTATAGAGAGTGGGATCGTAAATCAACTTGCCCAGCGAGCCTTTGCCGCTTTCCGCGAAAGCCAGGATGCGGTCGGCGCGCTTGAGTAGAGCGTCCATGTTCTGCAGCGTGCTCTGGCTGGAGCGCACCACTTCGTTGAAGTCGGGATGGACCTGCGTGGTGAGCGTGTCGCCATCCCGCGCCTGTGGGCCGACGGCTTGCGAGCTGTCGATATCCAGGTAGGTTTCGCCCAGCACTCCGGCCGTATCCAGAGACGTCACCGAATCACGGCGGAGGTTGAAGTCGTATTTCGTGCTTACCTTCATCATTACTTTTACGGGAGTGATTCGTTTGTCTTTGTCGTCAACAATCAGAATCTTCACGACGTTTCCTATATCCACGCCACTAAGCCGTACCGGCGCGCCCGGCCGCAAACCTTCTGCATTGTCGAAGTATGAGACCAGGGTGATTCGATGCGAGAAGAGGCCGCTGGTCCCGGACATCAGAAATAAGAGCACCGCCAATACCAGGCTGGCGATGACCACCGTGAGGCCTACGCGAAGTTGCGACCATTTGAGCTGCTTCTGGCTCGGCAAATGATTCCCTCAGACCGCAATCCGCGTTATCTTCAGCGGGGCATGGAACAGCGCTATACCACTGTCCCTCGCAGCATCATAACAAAAACGGAGCACCTTCTTAAGCGCGTTGCGGGTGAAGGGCTGGTAGCAGCAACAGGGCGAGCAGGTAGGCCGCGACCCCGCAGGTCAGTGTCACAGTCAAGCCAAACTGAATCGCGATCACCATGGCCAGCACAGAACCCAGCACGCTGGCAGCGGCATTCATCGCCCAGGCCCACTCCACGGCGTTGTCGGCGCCAGTCGCCCCGCTGGGCACGTCAAGACCGGAGCGCGCACCCAAGGCGCGCAAGCCCGTCGGGAACGGCATTCCCATTACGAAGCCGAGCGGCACCAGAAGCATGGCGCTGACCACCAGTCGGTAGCCAAATGCCAGCCCCACCCGAGCCGCCAGACCATGGGGCAGAAGAAATACGTTGGCAATCAGCGCAATGATCACCAGCACAAGCGGCATCCAGGCCATCTGGGTGCGGTAAAGCCAGCGGCGCGAAAACAGGCTTCCGGCTCCGCTCGACAGCATCAGCAAAAAGATGACCACGGTCAGCGCGTAAGTTGGGTGTCCCAAAAAGAGTACGAAGCGCTGGATAAACGCAATCTCCACCAGGATGTAACCTAAGCCCACCGCCACGAAATAAAGCAGGGGAAGCGGCGATTGCCGGCCTCCCTGCAATGCCAGCGGCAGGATCAGGAAACCCAGAACGGCTACCACAGAAATGATCAGCACAAGCAGAAGAACCAGCACTCCCAGGTTGACCTTCCAGTCGATTCCATGCGGCACTCCCTGCTGGCCGAGGATTTGTCCGGCTTTGATCGTGAAGAAGAAAAACGGCGCATTGTCGGTGACCGGCGATACGTTGTAGGCGTAGCTCTGCGCGAAGCGGTAAGGATCGTTGCTCGCAATCAGATCGGAAAACGGATTATGGCCCGGTTGCGAAGGCAGATAGAGCGGAACGAGTTCGTCATATTGGTCGAAATGATCTTGCGCCGCGGACTCTTCCGCCGCGGTAAAGGCGGTTTTCTTGGCCAGCACTACCACGGGAATTCCGTCTGTATCGAGCGCCCCTTCCGAAACCACCATAAAATTGCGCGCCGGGTCGGCGACGCCAAGGCTGTGCAACGCTTGCATCGCCACCGCGACCACGCGCAAAGCCTCCCGCGGCCGCTGGAACTCCCAGCGAGTGATCGCAATCATGCCATCCGGTTTAAGATGCTCGAAATATTCCCGGAAAGCTTCCACTGTGTAGAGATTGTTTTCACTCAGCGCGAAAGCGCCCGCCGCGGTCGAAGCCCAGGTATCGACCAGCGTCATTTGCACCACGTCGAACCGCTGCGGCGAGGAGCGCAAGTAAGAGCGGCCGTCGGTCACATGTATGTGCACTTCAGGGCGTTCGTAGAGATGCTGGGCGTAGTCGGCGTAACGCCCACGCATGATCGTGTTGGCAATGATGGGATTGATTTCAATGCCGGTCACGCTGGGGCTGCCATTCGCCACGGCGCGCAGCACATCCACCCCGCCTCCCGGACCGATAATGGCGAACTCCCCGTGCGGACGCAGAACATTGGCTAACGCCGGCGGAGCCGCCATGAGATTTTGTTCCCACGCAGAGCCGCGCCAGTGCGCCAGGTCACAATTCATGATGTAGGTGGAAGCGTCGGCGTCAATCACGATGGCCTTGGCTTGACCCTGGCGATCCACTTCCACGCGCGACAGCGCATTCCAGCGCGCAAATTCCACCCAGGCCGGGTCACGGAACCTGCCTTTCGCGTAGACCACATCAATCAAACGGCCGGAGTGGTTCACCGCAATCAGCAGGACGAAAAAAGCCGCCAGACATCCTGCCACTGTGCGTACGGTTGAAGATGACGCCCAGACAATGGCGGCTGCGGCCATCGCTACAGCCGCGGCCAGAATCGTGTTCGGCCCTCCCACCCAGTTGAGCAGCGGAACCACCGCCAGGCACGCCAGCGCTCCACCGCTGAGATCTGCGCCGTAAAGCCGCGGCACGCGCCAGGTCTCACGCGCAAAGACCACCGAGAACAGCAATCCAGTCAGGAAGAAAGGCAGCGCCGATACCACGTAGAGGGCGCTCAAATGCAAAAAATTCCTTCCCGTGACCGAGAGCGCCACCGGGACGTGCAGGACCACTTCCAGCACGATCAACACCAGAATCGAGTTGTCGATGCAAAGACGCGCTGCCAGCTTGCGCGTTTCGGTCCTGGCCAGGCGCTTCTTCAGCAGATAGGCGAATACGCCGCCGGCGCCCAATCCCAGCAGCGCAATCGAAATCGCTAGAAACGCGAAGTGATAGAAGAGCACCACGGAGAACAATCGCGTCAGCGCTAGCTCCAGCAACAATGCCGCAAAACTGGTGAGCCCCAAACCTACGAGCAGCGTGCGTTCGGGGATTTCCGTGGGCGAAGAAACCGGCGCGGCAGCCTGAATGGTCGTGGACATGATGAAATGGAATGCGTCAGTCTAGCAGAAGGCCCGCCGGAGTGTGGGCTTCGGCGGCTAGTTCTCAAGAATGACTTGCGCGATGGCCTGCTCCGCGGTGTGCGAAAGCGAGAGTGCAGCATTTTTCACGCCCAGCTTGGCGGCAATCTCGCCGGCTTTCCCGTGAAAAGCGATGGTCGGGCGTCCACCCGGCAGGCGCACAACTTCGCAGTCTCGCCAGCGCACGCCGTGGCTCCAGCCTGTGCCCAGAGCCTTCATAGCTGCTTCTTTGGCGGCGAAACGTGCGGCATAACGCTCCACCCGGTTAGCCTTAGAGTCGCAGTAGCGCATTTCGCCCGCGGTATAGATGCGCTGCAGAAAGCGATCGCCAAAGCGTTCGATCGATTGCCGCACGCGCGGAACCTCCGCAATGTCAATGCCTGTGCCGACGATCATATTCGCTACACTACAGCAGCCGGTCACCACGGTAAATCAGTTCGCCGTCTATCATGCGCGCTTCCGCGGTTAAGCTATGGGGTTTTGCCGGGCCGGTTCCGTCAATGTGAATCACCTCATGTCCATGCGCGACCAGCCAATCGGAAACCAACATGCGGTGGCAACGGAAGTATACCCGCTCGGCACACATGTAGGCGGTACGTGAGTTCTCGGCCAGCATAACCAGTTCGGCCATCGCGTTTTCGAATTCCGCAGTCAGCATGTAGTCGGCGTAGTTGCGAAAGCTTTCGTTGCGCAGTGCAACATTCGGAGAATCTTCGCGACTCTTCTTGCGATAGCCGCCCAGGGCTTTCATCCAGACGTAGCGAATTCCGGACGCCGGCAAATTTTTTTCGAGAGATTCGCGATTGAATTGCGGCAACCGCCGCGACATGGGGAACGCACGAATGTCTACCAGCGTTTCAATCGCGTGAGCCTGAAGCGTCTCGACTAAATCGTCGAGTGATCGAGTCGAATGTCCGACAGTGTAGAGGAGGGCCAACGCCGTTTCGATGCAAGAGTATTATGAAACGATGCGCTCAAGAGCCGCCGCAACAGCAGCATCCTGCTCTGGAAACACCGTCCGCAAATCCAACAGCACGCGTCCTTCTTCAACCCGCGCAATGATCGGAGGCTCTGAACCACGCAAACGCGCAGCCAGTCCGTCAGCACTCAAGCCTTCGCAAGTCAGCGCCAGCAGCCGCGCAGGCAGGACAGAAGACGGCGCAGCACCTCCGCCTAGGATCGATTCACCATCCACGATTTCAACCTTTAACTTCGGAGTATCCATTCGCGCTGCCAGCTCTTCCGCCCGCTGGCCGATTGCTTCTTTGGTGAGCCGCATCATGCGCAGCGTGGGAATCGAATCGTGATCTCGCCGCACGTATGCGAGAAGAGTCGCTTCCAGCGCGGCATAGATCAACTTATCCACGCGCAACGCGCGGAACAGCGAATTCGAGCGCATGCGGGCGATCAACTCCGAACTGCCACTAATCAACCCCGCCTGCGGACCACCGAGCAACTTGTCGCCGCTGTAGGTAACGATGTCAACGCCGCTGCGCAGGCTATCCAACACACCCGTCTCGCCGCCGATTCCAATCGAGCGCAAGTCAAACAGCGCCCCGCTGCCCAGGTCTTCCATCAGCGGAATGCCACGTTTGCGGGCCAGCGCCGCCAGTTCAGTCGTAGACGCCTGCTCAGTAAAACCCGTGATCTCAAAGTTCGAGCGGTGTACGCGCAGCAGCAGCCGCGTCCTTTCGCAGATGGCGTTTTCGTAGTCGGCAACCCGGGTGCGGTTCGTCGTTCCCACTTCGTGCAGGATCGCCCCGGATTTCACCATCACTTCAGGAATCCGGAACGAGCCGCCGATCTCCACCAGTTCGCCGCGCGAGACGATGACTTCTCCGCCCTCCGCCAGGGTATTCAGCGCCAGCAGCACCGCCGCCGCATTATTGTTGACGACGATAGTCGCTGTTTCTACTCGTGTGGGGACAGCCGCCTCGGCTGTCCCGCCTGGGCGAAGCCCGGCGGTATTCGCCGCAGGCTCCGTCCCAAACGGATCGTTATTCAGCAGCTTGCGAAACAGCCGGTCCACATGCACATCCCGCTTGCCGCGAATACCGGTGGCCAGATCAAACTCCAGATTGGAATAGCCCGCGGCAGTTTCGCGAATATGCTCGATCGCCGCATCGCTCAGCGGGGCGCGGCCCAGGTTGGTATGCAGGATCACGCCGGTAGCGTTGATCACCGGCCGCAGAGAATAACTCAGCGCTTGGCGAAGTTGGTTCTCCATTGCTCCTGCTAAGCCAGAAAGCGCCAGCTCCAGCGCATCTTCATCCAGCAGCCCCGATGTAATCTCCTGACGCAGCCGGGCCAGCACGGCGCGCGCCGCGTCCACCACGGAATCATGGCCGTAACTCGCCGTCAATGAGCGAACCGCCGGGGCGCGCATCACATCGTCAACGGAAGGGAGCTTGCGGAAAAGCTCCGATAGCACGGCGGTTTTCACTCGAAGATTATCCCACGAAGAGAAAGAACCACGCACGCACGAACGATTCACCCCGTCACCGATTACAACGTGTGCAGGTAGGCGAGCAGATCCTGGACGTCTTGTGGCCTCATCACCTGGCTGTAGCCCGGCATATCGGGGCGGCCGTTGCGAATAATGTCACTCACGCGGTCGTCATTCGCGGGCAGTCCGGTCTGCGGAAGAAACTGATGCTGGAATACTCCCTTTAACCCCGGACCTTTTTTCCCTTTGGTGGAATCGGGACGATGGCAGCGGTCACAGTAGTTGTCATAGATCTTGCGGCCGGCGGACTGTTGGGCGTTGAGGCCAAGTTCGGCGTCTGACTTGCGACGCTCCACGTCGCAACCAAGGAGCGCGGCCAGCGCAAGCCCCGCCACCAGAGCTGCCCCAACCCAATGCTGCTGTTCGATCACTCGCATACTAAATCTCGATTACTCGATCCCCGCCCCATTTGTGCCGAGTTTCCCACAACCGCCGCAATTCCATTCGACTTACAATCATAGAGCAAAGCTGTAAAACCATGCCGGTTGCCCTGAAGCGGGTTTACGAATCAGTGTCGCGTTCCGATGGAGCGCGCGTTCTCGTCGACCGCCTATGGCCGCGCGGTCTTCGAAAATCTGAGATCGTCATCCAGGAGTGGCTCCGCGATCTCGCCCCCTCCAACGAACTGCGAAAGTGGTTTCACGCGCAGCCGGAACAATGGCTGGCATTCCGCAAGCGTTACCTGAAAGAATTGGCCCGTCCCGAAGCCGAAAAAGATTTGCAGACACTTTACGTGCTGGCTCACAAGAGAAAACGCGTCACGCTCTTGTACGCCTCGAAGAACGAGAAGCGCAACAACGCCGTCGTGCTCAAGGATTTGCTCGACGGAATGCGCAAACCTCCCACCGGCACCGGTCCCGGCGCGCTTCGGGCCATGCGTGTACGTGAGGCGGCGGTCCGGCGCCGGTAGCCGGATTTCATTCGCTCCCGCGCTAGCTCGCTTCATTTAGAATCTGCCGCATGAGAGCTGTCTTTCAGTGGAGCCTCGGTACGCGCACGCTGGAGCTGGGCAAGCGCACGTTGATCATGGGCATCGTCAACGTGACCCCTGACTCTTTTTCTGACGGCGGCCTCTATCTCGATTCGAGCCAAGCCACCGACCACGCGCTCCAGTTGCTCGACGAAGGCGCAGACATCATCGATGTTGGCGGAGAATCGACTCGCCCCGGGGCCCGCGCCGTTGCCGTGAACGTGGAAGAGGAGCTGCGGCGTGTGTTACCCGTGATCACTGCACTTAAGAAACTGCGCCCGGATGCAGTGATCTCCATTGACACCTACAAGGCCAGCGTGGCGCGCGCCGCCGCGGCGGTAGGAGCCGAGATCGTCAACGATGTCAGCGGCTTTCGCTGGGATCCGCAAATGGCCCGTACAGTTTCCGAAATCAAATGCGGAGCCGTTCTGATGCACATGCGCGGCCGTCCTGAAGAGTGGCGCTCCTTGCCACCGCCCGGCGATATCGTTCTGCTGGTCAAGCGCGAACTAAGAGAATGGGTAGAAGCGGCCGTTGTGGCCCGCGTACGCCGTGAAAGGATCGTGCTCGATCCGGGCTTTGGCTTCGGCAAAAACTTTGAACAGAATTATCCACTGCTGGCTCGCTTTCAGGAATTGCAATCGCTCGGCTTTCCCCTGCTGGCAGGAACCTCGAGAAAGTCATTCCTTGGCCGTATGCTGGCGAAAGATGGAAAAGACGCAGCCGTGCCAGACCGGCTCTACGGAACTCTTGCCGCTCACACCGTCTTGATTCTCAAGGGCGCGCACATTCTGCGCACGCACGATGTAAAGGTTGCTGTAGAGGCTGCGCGAGTAACAGACGCGATCCTCGCCGCTCGTTTGTTAGGATGCCTCGGAGATGACACACGCTGAAGTCCCTGGCAGTCCTTTTTCCTGAGCACAGATTACGCTGACGCTTGCATGCCATGTAAAAGCCCCCCACTGCAGACGTGGGAACAGGCGGAGATCGCCGACGTGACCTTGGTAAGTTGAGGAATTTCTAATGACACAAGTACCGTTGGGGTAACTGGCTAGCCCGCATTATTCGTGAAGACATCGCGAGCGCCTAGTCATGGGGTCGAAGTGGGTTGTAAATCCCGATAGTTGCGGCTGGTAGAGCAAAGGAGCAGAGGAATCGAAGAGTTGCAAGATC
>Ga0182015_10000839_pt1 | contig 42690 bp, 44 predicted proteins | sample 712P3MmetaG_FD_120478 | JGI IMG/M metagenome (GOLD analysis project Ga0182015, IMG submission 120478) | Permafrost microbial communities from Stordalen Mire, Sweden - 712P3M metaG | ecosystem: Environmental > Terrestrial > Soil > Wetlands > Permafrost | place: Sweden: Stordalen | collected...
CCGGGCTCCGGGCTCCGCGCTTCGCGCGGTCCCCGGAATGACGATTACGACCCCGCGGCGAGCGCCTTTTCGATCTGCGGTTTGAGCACTGAATCGAAATTTTCGTCGGCGATCGGCCCGACGAGCTTATAGGCGATGCGCGCATCGCGGCCGATGACGTAGGTCTCCGGCACGCCGTAAACGCCCCATTCGATCGCGGCGCGGCCGCTTGCGTCGGCGCCGGCGGCGGCGAACGGATCGCCGTAGCGGCCGAGGAAGCGCCGCGCATTGTCGGCGTCATCCTTGTAATTGATGCCGACCAGGCGGAATCGGCTATCCTGCGCAAGCTTCATCAGGAGCGGTGCTTCGTCGTGGCACGGCACGCACCACGACGCCCAGACATTCACCACCGTTACGGCGCCCGCGAAGCTTGCCGGATCGAGGCCGGGAACGGGTGCGCCGTCGCGCTCGAGGCCGGCGATCGGCGGCAGCGTGGTTTGCGGTGCCGGATGGCCGATCAGCGCCGAGGGGATGATTGAAGGATCGCCGGCGCTCAGCCTGAGCAGAAACAATCCCGCGATCCCAAGAAAAAAAATGAGCGGCAACAGCACGATGAGCCGGCGCCGGCGCACCCTGGTGCTAGCCTCGGCGGCAACGCTCATGCTTGTTCCTCTGCCTGTTCCTTCGCCTGCTCGATCGCCGGGTCGGCGGGCCTCGGTCCTGAGCGGCGCGTATAGCCCTGCATTTCCAGTTCCGACAGCACGCGCAGCTGCGCCCGGTAATCGAGTGTCACCCAGACAACCAAGACGCCGATAATGATGACGGCGGCGGCATAGGCCGCGGCGATAAAGTCGATATGTGCGGTCGTCTCCATCGCTAGCTCGCCGCGCTCGCCTGCATCAGCCGCAGCGTGCGCACGCGCCGGCGCAGGATTTCATTGCGCATCGCGGCGATATGCAGCGTCACGAACAGCAAGGTGAAGGCCACCGTCATGATGAGCAGCGGCGGCACGAGGAACGACGCGTAGACCGCCGGCCCGCCTTGAAGGGTCGCGATGTCCGCGATCGATGGATTCGACGCCCCGCCCAGGAGTTTACAGACAAGAGAGTTTGTCGCCGGCGAAAAGCGCAGGAATGAAGCAGGCTGGTGCAGCGTGTTCCAGCATTCGACCGAAAACTTGATGATCGGAAGATTGATTGTGCCGACGAGCGTCAAGATCGCCGCCAAGCGGCCCGCTCGCCCGGGATCGTCGACCGATCGCCACAGCGTGATCAAGCCGAGATACATGAGGAACAATACCAACATCGAAGTCAGCCGGCCGTCCCAGACCCAATAGGTGCCCCACATCGGCCGGCCCCACAGCGAGCCGGTGACGAGGCACAGCAGCGTGAATGCCGCTCCGATCGGCGCCGCGGTCTTGGCGGCGACGTCGGCGAGCGGATGACGCCACACCAATGACCCGAGCCCTGCAACCGCCATCAGGCCCCAGCCGAACATGCCGAGCCATGCCGAGGGCACGTGGATGTACATGATCTTCACGGTGGCGCCCTGCTGATAATCGTCGGGCGAGATCACCGCTTGATTGAGCCCGAACGCAAACGTGACCACCACCAAGCCGCCAAGCCATGGCAGGGCGCGATTCGCGAACGTGAGGAAACGCGTTGGATTGGCGAGATCGGTGAGCGCCATCGGCAGTACCTAGTCCACCCAGCCGTGGCAATTCAATGGATGCCGGTCGGGATGAGTTTCAAATTTGAATGACACGATTGCTATTCCATTTCCTGCCGCAGCGCGGCAGCGGCCGCAAACGGCCCGATCACCAGGCTCGCGAGCGTCAGCGCGCACAGAATCGTGAACGGCGCTCCGAACGGCGCCGGCCCGGCAACGGCGGCATTCGCCGCGGATACGCCGAAAATCAGGACCGGCACTGTCAGCGGCAATACGAGGACGGCGAGCAACAGCCCGCCGCGCCGCAACACCACCGAGATCGCGGCTCCGATCAGGCCCGTGAAAGTCAAGGCCGGCGTCCCGACCAGCAGCGTCAGCATCAGCGCGGCATCGGCCGTCGCGTCGAGATTGAGCAAAAGGCCGATCAGCGGCGCGGCGACGATCAGCGGCAGGCCGGTGGTGAGCCAATGCGCCAAGCCTTTCACCGCGACCACGAGCTCCAGCGGCGCACGGCCCGTGAGGATGAGATCGAGCGAGCCGTCGTCGTGATCGCTGGCAAACAGCCGATCGAGCGCGAGCAGACTTGCCAGCAAAGCCGCAAGCCAGAGGATCGCCGGCCCCATGCGCTTGAGCAGTGCAAGGTCCGGCCCCAGCGCGAAGGGGGTGATCGTGACTACGACCAGGAAAAACAAAACGCCCATCAGCGCGCCGCCGCCGACGCGCACGGCGATCCGCATGTCACGAACAAGGAGAGCGGCGAGCCAGCTCATGCAGCTTCCCCTAACCGCAATTCCTGCGCTTTATCGAGCCCGATCGAACCATGCGCGGCCGCCAGAATGAGGCCGCCACCAGCCAGGTGCGCTCGCATCAAATCGGCCAGACGGACCTGCGCCGCGGCATCGAGCGTGCTCGCCGGCTCGTCGAGGAGCCAAATCGGCCGCGGCACCGCGATCAGCCGGGCGATCGACAGCCGCCGCCGCTGCCCGGCCGAGAGATAGGCGGCCGGCAGTGCCGCTAGGCCGGCAAGCCCGACTGCGTCGAGCGGCTTATGGAGATCTATTGAAGGCGCGCCGAAGAAGCCTGCCCAAAACCCCAGGTTTTCGGCGACCGAGAGCGAGCCTTTCAGGGCATCCTGGTGGCCGAGATAATGGGCCTGTTCGGCGACGCTAAGCTCGGGATCGCCGCCCTCCAGCGCGAGCCGGCCGGCGGCCGGGCGAAGCAGCCCGATAATGGTGCGCAGCAGTGATGATTTTCCAGCGCCATTACGGCCGCTGATGGTCAATGCCTCGCCGGATGCCACCGTAAAGCTCACCCCCGCGAACACGTCGCGTCCGCCCCGGTGACAGGCCAGTTCGCTGGCGGTGAGCCGCATCAATGAGGTCCTAACTGCCGGAGATCCTAACTGTCAGATTCGCCGCCCATTTTGGGCAAGCACTACTGCCCATCGGGCCATGCACTGCATGTTAGCGGACCATTCGTTGCTGAACTGGCACAAGCCTTGAAAAGACCTTATAAGCCGCAAGTCAGGCTGCGGCGCGCCGGTGACGCCTGCCACGCCCGATTTCCTATCCTTTTTTCCCCGCATGCGGGGGAGGGAGGGGTGGGGGTTTGAGGCGTGTTCCCGCAATAAATTACCTCCGGATTGCGCCGGCCTCCGGCCGGAGGGATGGGAAAAAAATCATGGATTCGCTCGACAGCTTCAAGTGCCTCCGGCCGCTCAAGGTCGGTTCCAAAACCTACGCCTATTACAGCCTCCCGGTGGCTGAAAAGAACGGCTTGAAAGGGACTTCGCGGCTGCCGTTCTCGCTCAAAGTCTTGCTGGAAAACCTGCTGCGCAACGAGGACGGCCGCACGGTTTCGAAGCAGGACATCCAGGCCGTCGCGCAATGGCTCAAGACCAAGACCTCGGACCGCGAGATTGCGTTCCGGCCGGCGCGCGTGCTGATGCAGGATTTCACCGGCGTGCCCGCGGTGGTCGATCTTGCCGCCATGCGCGATGCGATGGACCATCTTGGCGGCGATGCCAAGAAGATCAATCCGCTGGTACCGGTGGATCTGGTCATCGACCATTCGGTGGCGGTGAATTTCTTCGGCCACAGCGACTCGTTCAAGAAAAACGTCGAAGAAGAATACAAACAGAACCAAGAGCGCTACCGGTTCCTGAAATGGGCGCAGGGTTCGTTCGAGGATTTCCGCGTCGTGCCGCCCGGCACCGGCATCTGCCACCAGGTCAATCTCGAATATCTGTCGCAGACCGTCTGGAGCGCCAAGGCCAAAATCAACTTCCCCGACAAGTCCGTCGCCAGCGAACTCGCTTATCCGGACACGCTGGTCGGCACCGATTCGCACACCACCATGGTGAACGGTCTGTCGGTATTGGGCTGGGGCGTCGGCGGCATCGAGGCCGAGGCGGCGATGCTTGGCCAGCCCTATTCGATGCTGCTGCCCGAAGTGATCGGGGTGCGGTTGAACGGTAAGCTGAAGGAAGGCGTCACCGCGACCGATCTGGTGCTCACGGTGACGCAAATACTGCGCAAGCGCGGCGTGGTCGGAAAGTTCGTTGAATATTTCGGCCCGGGACTTGCCAGTCTGACAATCGCCGACCGTGCCACGCTCGGCAATATGTCGCCGGAATACGGTGCGACCTGCGGCTTCTTTCCGATCGACGACGACACCATCCGCTATCTGCGCGACACTGGCCGAACCGCGGAACGGATCGCTCTTGTCACCGCCTATGCCAAAGCGCAGGGCATGTATCGCACCAAGAACACGCCGGACCCGGTATTCACCGACGTAATCAAGCTCGAACTGTCCTCGATCGAGCCGTCGCTCGCCGGGCCGAAGCGGCCGCAGGACCGCATTTCGCTAAAAGAGGTCAAAAGCGGCTTTGCGCAGGCAATGGACAAGGAGTTCAACAAAGCGAGCGAAATGGACAAGCGCGTGCCGGTCGAAGGCCGCAGCCATACGCTCGGCAACGGCGATGTGGTGATCGCGGCGATTACGTCCTGCACCAACACGTCGAACCCGAGTGTCATGATCGCGGCTGGCTTGCTCGCCAAGAAGGCCGTCGAGAAGGGCCTCACGGTCAAGCCGTGGGTCAAGACTTCGCTCGCGCCCGGATCGCAAATCGTGGCGGAATACTACGAGAAGTCAGGACTGCAAAAGTCGCTCGACGCGCTCGGCTTCAATCTTGTCGGCTTCGGCTGCACCACCTGCATCGGCAATTCCGGCCCGCTGCCGGAGGAGATTTCCGAAGCGATCAACAAAAACGATCTCGTGGCCGCCGCGGTGCTCTCCGGCAATCGCAACTTCGAAGGCCGCGTCAACGCCGACGTGCGCGCCAACTATCTCGCGTCACCGCCGCTGGTCGTCGCTTATGCGCTCGCCGGTTCGATGCAGGTCGACGTCGCCAAGGCGCCGCTCGGCACCGACCAGAAAGGCCGCAAGGTCTATTTGCGCGATATTTGGCCGACCAGCCGCGAGATCGCGACGGTCATGAGCAAGAACATCAACAAGCAGATGTTCACGCGCAAGTATGGCGACGTTTTCAAAGGCGACGCGAACTGGCGCAAGATCGCGGTCAAGGGCGGGCTTACTTACAAGTGGGACGATCGCTCCACCTATGTTCAGAATCCGCCCTACTTCGACGGCATGCAGAAACGCAGCCTGCCGATCGACGATATCGTCGACGCGCGCATCCTCGGCTTGTTCCTCGACTCGATCACGACCGACCACATCTCCCCGGCCGGCTCGATCAAGGAAGAAAGCCCGGCCGGCGAATATCTGCGCGACCATCAGGTCCGCCCGAAGGACTTTAATCAGTACGGCACGCGGCGCGGCAATCATCAGGTGATGATGCGCGGCACCTTCGCCAATATCCGCATCAAGAATCAAATGGTGCCGGGCGTCGAGGGCGGCTACACGATCCATTATCCGTCGAAGCAGCGCATGACGATGTATGACGCGGCCATGCGATACAAGGCCGAGAACGTGTCGCTGGTCGTGTTCGCCGGGAAAGAATACGGCACCGGCTCATCGCGCGATTGGGCGGCGAAGGGCACGATCCTGCTCGGCGTGCGCGCCGTCGTTGCGCAATCGTTCGAGCGCATTCACCGCTCCAATCTGGTCGGCATGGGCGTCATCCCGTTGGTTTTCGAGGAAGGAACGTCGTGGCAGACGCTCGGCTTGCGGGGCGACGAGCAAGTCACCATTCGCGGGCTGCACGGCGATCTCAAGCCGCATCAGCGCCTGCAAGCGGAGATCGTCGCCTCCGACGGCGGGCTCAAGCGCGTGCCCTTGATCTGCCGCATCGATACGCTGGAAGAGCTGGATTACTATAGAAACGGCGGCATTCTGCAGTACGTGCTGCGCCATCTGGCCGCGTAAATTTTACCGTTTACGGACGCGTGCAGACGCGGGCTGCGTAAATGGCACAGCCTCACCGCGAAGTGAGTGGCAGGTGACTGGTGGCGGCGCTAGACATGACGCCGTCACGAAATCGTCACCGAGGGGCGATCTTTCGCTTTGGGGGCTGGGGTGGAGGTCGGAATGCTACGTCGCCGCCTCGCGCCGGCGACCCTCGTCGCGGGTTTTTTGATCACGACTTTGGTCGTTGCGCACGCCGCCGAGCCCCGCGCGCTGCTTGAACTGTTCACCAGTCAAGGTTGTTCGTCCTGTCCCGCCGCCGACAATCTGCTCGGCGATTTGGCGAGCGATCCTACTTTGATCGCGCTGAGCGACCCGATCGATTATTGGGATTATCTCGGCTGGAAAGATACGCTCGCCAGTCCGGCGCATTCGGCGCGGCAGCGCGCCTACGCGCGCATGCGCGGTGACCGCCAAGTCTATACGCCGCAAATCGTGATCAATGGCGCCATGCATGCGCTGGGCAGCGACCAGACCGCCGTTGATCGCGCGATCGCGCAGACCGATCAAAAATCGGGTGTGATGTCGCTGCCGGTTCTGCTGTCGATGGGCGGCGGCGGTCTGAGCGTTAAGGTCGACTCGGCGGAGAACGAACATGCGGCCGGCGAAGTCTGGCTGTGCCCGCTGGCGAAGGCCGTGGTGGTCGCGATCGGCCGCGGCGAGAATCGCGGACGCACGATCACCTACCACAATGTGGTGCGCAACTGGATCAAGCTCGGCGACTGGACCGGCGCGGCGTCGACCTGGAACGTGCCGCTCTCGCAGATCAAGGCCGACGGCGTCGATGCCGCCGCTGTCATGGTGCAAGAGGGCACGCACGATAAGCCCGGCATCATTCTCGGCGCGGCCTACGCCCCGTTGCAGTAGTCGTCTGTCGTCCATCCGCTGTCCTCAAAAGAAAAAAGGCCGGCGACAGGCCGGCCTTAAGACTTGGGGGAATGAACCACAGTGCACTACACGAAATTAAGCTTCGCTGAACTACCTAACTTGGCTCTTGGCCCGGTCCGTCCGCGCCCCGGGGGGCTGGGGGGCTGAGGAATCCGGAACACGATCCGAACCGGGCCCTGAGGCAACACGGCGTTGTTTCGCAAGGCAGCTTGGCGCGTGCTTGACCGAAATGGGGCGCCATTATGATCCGGCTAACGAATCCGTGATTCCGCTGGTCAAAAATGCCGCACGTCCCGTTTAGTGCGGCGGCCGAAATCGCCGAACGGCGCGGCCTACGCAGCCCCATTTACGGTGCAAGAGGCCCTTGCCGAGTGCCCGTTCTGGCGCGATCATGAATGTCCAATGACATAAGGAGGCGCCGTATGGATTTCGGCGAGACCGATCCCAGCGCGTGGCGCGGGGGTGAGCAACGCACGCACGTCCCCGCCAGCGAGGTTACCTTCAGCCGCCGTGAGCTCGACCGCATCCTTCGGCTTTATGGCCGCAAAGTCGCCGACGGCGAGTGGCGCGATTACGCAATCGACTTTCTGAAAGATCGCGCGGTATTCTCGGTTTTCCGCCGCGCTTCGGAAGCTCCGATCTATCGGATCGAGAAGAATCCAAAACTCGGCCGCCGGCAGGGCGCCTTTAGCGTCATTTCGGCCACCGGGCACATCCTGCGCCGCGGCCACGAGCTCGATCGTGTCCTTGGCGCGCTCGATCGCTCGCTGCGCTTGGTCGCGGGCTGATCGGGATCATGCTTTAAGGCGGCGTGACGTCGCCAGTGCCGAGCGCGCGCTGCATCAGCACGGTGTCGAGCCATTTGCCGTGCTTGAATCCGACCGACCGCAATGTGCCGATCATGGCAAAGCCTGCCGCGACATGGACTGCGATCGAAGCGGTCTGCGCGGAATCGCCAATCACCGCAACCATCTGACGAAAGCCGCATTGCTCCGCATCTATAATCAAGCGCGCAAGCAACCGCGCGCCGATTCCGCGGCGATGAAATTCCGGGCCGATGTAAATGGAATCCTCGACCGTCCATTTATAGGCCGGCCGGGCGCGGTATGGCCCAGCATAGGCGTAACCGGCAATTGTCCCGGCAAGCTCGGCGACCAGATAAGGATAAGCATTTGTCAGAAGCTCCTGCTGGCGCCGCGCCATTTCCGCTTCATTCGGCGGCTCAAGTTCGAACGTCGCCGTGCCATGCAAGACGGAGTCAGCATAGATGCTGGTGATAGCGGCGATGTCGGCGGCCTCGACGGCCCGAATGGTAATTTCGGTCATTGGTCTAGCTGAGAATAACAAAACGCCCCGGATTTAGCCCGGGGCGTTTCGATGGCGTCGTCGCTGTTGCTTAGCGGCGGTCGCCGAACAGCCGCAGCATCATCAGGAACAGGTTGATGAAGTCGAGATAGAGCGACAGCGCGCCCATCACCGCCTTGCGGCCGGCGACGGTGCCATCATCCATCGCGCTGTACATTTCCTTGATCCGCTGCGTGTCCCAGCCGGTCAGGCCGGCGAAGATGAGGACGCCCACCACCGAGATCATCCAGGACATCGCGTTCGAGACCAGAAAAATGTTGACCAGGCTGGCGACGATGATGCCGATCAGACCCATGAACAGGAATGAGCCCATGGGGCCGAGGTCGCGCTTGGTGGTGTAACCATACAGGCTCATCGCGCCGAACGTCGTCGCCGAGATGAAGAACACCCGCGTGATCGATGCTCCGGTGTAGAGCAGGAAGATCGATCCCAGCGAGAGTCCGAGCAGGCCGGCGTAGAGAAAGAATACTGCCAGCGCGGTTCCCGCCGAGAGCCGGTTGATTCCCATGCTGAGCAAGAACACCAGCCCGAGCGGCGCCAGAATCAATACCCACATGAGCGGGCCGGTGAAGATGGCTTGCCCGAAGGCGGTCAATCCGATGATCTGCCCGCCGGCGACTTGAATGCCGTCGCCACCGGCAGCTTGATAAGCCAGCCAAGACACCAGCCCGGTCAGCGCCACGCCGGCAGTCATGTAGTTGTAGACGCGGATCATGTGCGCGCGCAGACCCGCATCGATCGTTACCTGGTCCGTGCGATAGCCGGTCCTGGCGGTAGCGAGATTCCGATCGAAGTCGGACATGGAAAATACCCCTGGGTTGCCCCGGTCGTTGCCGGGCTTGGCCTTCGGCGAAAGCCGAAAACCACATGGCGGGAATCTAGTGCGAAAGCCGCGTCCGCGCCAGATGGGTGCGACGCCATATTTCGCGAGTGTTACCAACATTTCATGGTCCTTAACGGCGCGATGGTTCGCGGCAAAGTATCGCAATTTAAAGATTTCTCAGGACCTCGGCGGGCTTGCGGCCAAGCGCCCGCAACGTGCCGGCAAGACCCAACGCCACCGTGATAAAAAGCGCCGCCAGCGCGGCGCCAATCGCGGCACCGGCCACCCAGATGAAGGGAAATTCCATCACCCGCGTCACCACGAGATCGGCGGCGAAGGAGCCGGCGGCTACGGCAAAAATCACCGTCGCTAGGCCGATGAGGAGATATTCCAGCGCATAAGCGGCGGTGAGCCGCGCGCGGGTGGCGCCGAGAGTCTTCAACACCACCGCGTCATAAATCCGAAAACGCTGACTCGCGGCGAGTGCGCCGCCCAGCACCAAAACCGCCGCGACGAGCGTAATAGCGCTGGCGCCGCGCAGGGCGAGAACGAGTTTGGTCACCACCGCATCGACCGCGTCCAGCGCATCCTTGACGCGGAGTGCCGTGACGGTCGGAAAGGTGTCGGCGAGCGCCTTTATGAGCGCTGTTTCCTCAGGTATGCCGCCACCGTCGGCGAAGGTCAGCGTTGCGATATCGGTGTGCGGCGCGCCATTAAATGCGCCGGGGGAAAACACCAGGACGAAATTGATGCCGAGATTTTCCCAGTCAACGGCGCGCAGATTGGCGATCCGCGCGGTGATGTTGCGGCCGAGAACGTTGACGGTGATGGTGTCGCCGATCTTGAGGTCGAAATCCTTGGCAGTCCTGCTTTCGAGCGAAACCAGCGGCTCCCCGGAGTAGTCGGCGCTCCACCATTGCCCGGCAACTATGCGCGAACCGGCCGGGGCGGCGTTAGCGTAGGTGATGCCGCGGTCGCCTTGCAGCACCCAGCGCGATTGGTCCGCGGGCTTGAGGTCCTCCGCCTTGACGCCATTGGCGGCGACGATACGGCCACGCAGCATCGGCGCCCGTTCGAGCGTCGAGCCCGGCGACTGTTGGTGGACGAACGCGTCGAAGCGATCGGCGTCTGCGGCCGGGATATCGAGAAAGAAGAACGAGGGCGCCTGTTCCGGTAGCGCGGCAGCGAATTCACGATGCAGATTGCCGTCGATCTGGATCAGGGTGACGAGCAACGCAAGGCCTAAGCCCAGCGAGAGTACGACGCTTGGCGTCAGCGCGCCGGGGCGATGGATATTGGCGATGGCCAACCGCAGGATCGTCGAGCGCTGGCGCGGCACGCGCCGCGCGATCCACATCGTCAAAATCGCGATCAGCCGCAGCAACAGGAAAACGATCGCGGCGGCTACCACGAAGAACGCCGCGACGCGATGATCGTAGGTCGTCAGAATCGCAAGTGCCGCAAGAACGGCGACAATCGCCACTGTGGCGAAGACGTAGCGCGGCCGCGGCCAGGCGCGCTCCGCGGCGATCTGATCGCGGAACAGTTTTGAGACCGAAATATCGTGGGCGCGGCCGAGCGGCCATAGCGCGAAAGCCAGAGCCGTAAGCAGCCCATAGGCTATGGCGAGTGCTAACACCTCCGGATGAAGCGCCGGTGCAACCGGCAGCGGAATGAGCGCCCCGAAAGCAAAAGCAATCACGAACGGCAATGCCGCGCCAAGCGCCGCGCCGATCACCGTCGCAAATAGCGCGACCACAACGATCTCGACGCAATAGACGGCGAAAACGCCCCCGCCGGTGGCGCCGAGCGCCTTCATGGTTCCGATCACGTCGCGCTTGCGGGCGAGGTAGCTTGCGACCGCGTTGGCGACACCGACGCCGCCGACAAGCAGCGTGGTCAGGCCGACCAGCGTCAGGAATTGGGTAAAGCGCTCGACATTGCGTTCGAGCTGCGGGGTTGCTTTGCTGCGGGTGCGGACTTCCCAGCCGGCATCCGGGAACGCGGCCTGCGCCTGTTTTTGCAGCGACGCCACCGCGCCATCGCTCGCGTCGGCCGCGGGCAGGCGCAGCCGATATTGCCAGCGCACCAGACTACCGGGCTGCAGCAGCCCGGTAGCGCGCAGCGCCGCTTCGCTCATAAGCACGCGGGGCCCGAGGCCGATGCCGCCAGCAAGCTTGTCCGGTTCGCCAGTCAGCGCCGCGCGCAGTTCAACCGAGGCATTGCCGAGCGTGATGCGATTGCCGGTTTTCAGATCGAGCCGCGCCAGCAGCGCGGGATCGACAGCCGCGCCGAAGGCGCCGTTACTTTGCGCGAACAATGCCGGCAGCGGCATGGCCGGATCGGTCGTGACTGCTCCAAATAACGGGTAATCGTCATCGACCGCCTTGATCTCGACCAGTGTCGAGCGTCCGTCGGCGGTACGCGCCATGGCGCGCAAGCTCGCAGCAACGGAAACGGTGCCATGCGCATCGAGGAAGGCGCGCTCTGCCGTGCTGGCTTCGCGTTGAATAAGCGAAAAGGCGAGATCGCCGCCGAGGATCACGCGGCCAGCGCTGGCGATGCCGTCGTTGAGGCTCGCGGCCACCGAACCGACGCCGGCGATGGCCATGACGCCGAGCGCAATGCAGGCGATGAAAACACCGAAGCCGCGCAAGCCGCCGCGCAATTCGCGCCAGGCAAAGGCGAACGCAAAACGCAGCGAGACCGGGTGCGTTGGCTTTGCCGCCGGCGCGAGCATCAGCGAGCCTCTATTTCGGAAGCTTTGGGCATGACGCGCGCCAATATGAAATGCGTCGGTGTGAAGACGAGAAGCGGCAATCCGATCAACAGGCCCGCGAGCCAGACATAAGGTGGTACCCAAGTCTGTGCCGCGGTGTCGCCCATGCCCCAGACATAGTCGATGTTGACCGGAGTTAGTCCGGGGGTCGGCGTCGGCGGCGGCATGAAGAAGAAGCAGACCAACACCAGCACCCAGGTCAGCGCGGTCCATGCCGGTAACGCTCGCCGGTCATATCCGGTCTTCCAGACCAGATAGACGAGCAGGAACGGCATCCAGGCGTGATAGAGCGAAAGCAACCGAAGGAACAGCGAATGGTCGGATTGAAACATGTAATCGGTCATGCCGCTTAGCGAATAACCCGCGGCATTGAACAGTAAATCAGTCACCCAATAGGCCTGCCCGACCAAAATGCCGACGGCGCACATGGAGATCAGCAGCGCATTCTCCGGCCAGATCCCAATCAAAGTCAGGATCAATGCCATGTCGCAAAAATACAAAAAGTTCGTCGGTCCGTAATAATACAAATAGATCGGAACGAGCACCGCCATGAACGCGGTGAAGGCGAGCTTGACGGCGAGCGGGACGGGTGCGGCTTGCATCATGATGTATGCGGCGCGGTTATACGGCCTTCGATCTGACCGGAGCGCATGCGTAGCACGCGGTCGCAGCGCGCCGCGAGTGCGGTGTCGTGCGTGACCAGGATCAACGTGGTGCCGCGTTCGGAATGACCGCGGAACAGGAGCTCGATGATGTCGCGCCCGGTTGTCTCGTCGAGATTGCCGGTCGGTTCATCGGCGACTACGATCGCCGGATTTGGCGCAAGCGCGCGGGCGAGCGCGACACGCTGCTGCTCGCCGCCGGACAACTCGGCAGGGTAGTGATGAATGCGGTCTTTCAGGCCGACGGCGGCAAGCTCTCGCTCGGCGCGCGGCAGCGCGTCGGCAACGCCCGCGAGCTCAAGCGGCACCGCGACGTTTTCCAGCGCCGTCATGGTCGGAATCAGATGATAGGCTTGGAAGACGATGCCGATCGATCTGCCGCGGAAGCGGGCAAGCTGGTCTTCGTCGAGCTTTTGCAACTCTTCGCCGGTCACCGTGACGGAGCCCGAATCGGCCTGCTCCAACCCGGTCATGACCATTAGCAGCGTGGACTTGCCGGAGCCCGATGGGCCAAGGAGGGCAACGGCCTCGCCCCGCCCTATATTGATATCGATATCTTTGAGGATATGGACGCGAGCGGCGCCGCGCCCGAGCGAGAGATTGACGCCGCGCAGAACAATGGCGCTGTCGCCGAAAGGATGCCCCGGAATGTCGTTCATGCTTTTGGCCGGCAGGCGGCCCTCGCTGCGTGACCGCTCATATGGGGGGCGGCGCGCTATGCGCCACGTCGCGGCGGTTTGTACCGCGGCGCTCATTGCCGCGACAGTGGCGCTTCCGGCCCGCGCGCAGACGCCGGTTCATATCGTCGCGCTTGGCGACTCGCTGACGGCCGGATACGGCCTTGCCGACAAGGACGGTTTCGTGCCGCGCCTGCAAGCGGCGCTCGCGGCGAAGGGTGCGCGTGCCGAGATCGCCAATGCCGGGGTTTCCGGCGATACCGCCTCGGATGGGCTGGCGCGGCTCGATTGGTCGGTGCCGCAGGGGACCGATGCCGTCATCGTCGAACTCGGCGCCAACGACATGCTGCGCGGGATCAAGTCGGAGATCACGCGGGCGGCGCTTGACGCCATCTTGCAGAAGCTTACGCAGCGCCATATTGCCGTCTTGTTGTGCGGCATGCGCGCGGCGCCCAATCTCGGCGCCGACTATGGTGCGGCCTTCGAGCGCATCTATCCCGAGCTTGCGGCAAAATACGGTGTTTCGCTCTATCCGTTCTTCCTCGACGGCGCCGCAGGCGACCTCAGCTTGACGCAGCAAGACGGCATGCACCCCAATGCCGCGGGTGTCGGCGTCATTATCCAGCGGATTTTACCCAAAGTTTTGGAACTCATCGCACAGGTTCGCACGCAACACCCGTCGTAGAGGGTTGCGCACGTGCCGCGATCCCCGCATTCTGTGCACGAGGCGAATCGCGAGCCGGAGTTTGTCATGCCCCGCTTGTTCACCGGTCTCGAAATTCCGCCGTCGGTCGCCCAATCGCTCGCCATGATGCGCGGCGGCTTACCGGGGGCGCGCTGGATCGATCCCGAGAATTATCACCTGACGCTGCGTTTTATCGGCGACATCGACGATGCGCTGGCGCGCGAGATCGCCGGCGTGCTCGGACGCGTGCATCGCAAGCCTTTCGAGCTGCGCCTCAACGGACTGTCGTCGTTCGGCGGCCGCAAGCCGCGCGCCGTCGTCGCCACTGTTGCGCCGGTGCCGCCGCTGATGGAGCTGCAGGCGGAGCATGACCGTCTGCTGCAACGGCTCGGACTTGAGCCGGAAGGGCGCAAATACACGCCGCATATCTCGCTGGCGCGGTTGCGCGATTCGTCGAGTCACGAGGTTGCCGATTACCTTGCCGCACGCGGTCATTACCGCTCGTCGCCGTTCGAAGTGTCGCACTTCGTGCTGTTCTCGTCACGCGCGTCGGTCGGCGGTGGGCCCTACATCGTCGAGGAAGCCTATCCGCTCGCCGCGATCGAGCGGAAGTGGGCTTAAGATCAAGCTCTCAACATTCTCGTCTGCAGATCGAGCATCGCCGTGGCGAAGCCGTGGCCGTCGGACATCAGTTCGCGCATCAGCGACAGCGGCGTCGGGCGCGAGGATTCGACCTCGCCGACCACGCTCTCGAAATCGAATGAAAGCTCGGCGTCGAATTTGCGGGCGAGCTGCTGCATCCGCCGGTTTTCGGCCAGGCAAGCCATGTGCAAATGCCGGAAGCCGCGGTTGCGCGCGGCGAGCAAGGTGCGGCAAAGCAGCGCCGAACCGACGCCATGGCTTTGCCATGGCTTCTCCACGCTGATCGCGGCCTCGGCCTGGCGTGGGAATCGCAGGCCCAGGGGCCGCAGCTCGGCGCCGCCGCGCATCATGTCACCGACGAAAAAACCGTGCACGACGGCGTCAAGGCCGCAGGTGAGATCGACATATTTGCGAACGAACTCGTCGGAGACGCCGCCGGCGAATCGGTTGCGCCGGCTCTCGGGATCGAGACGCAATACGTGGTCGCGGTATTTGGCCGTCTCGCCGATCCACAATTTGCGGATCACGCCGTCTTCGGGAAGGACTTCTTGCATTAGGTCTCCTGACTTTGCGTCGAAAAGACCCTCCTATCGCTTCCTCCCGGAAAGCGTGCCGGCACGTAAATCTGTTCGCGCCCGCCGAATCGAAGCATCATGTTGTGTGCCCCGGAAATTTGGCAAGGCGAAGGATTGAGCAACATGCCCACATTCCGTATACGCATGGCTCGTTACGCGTTACGACCGTTTAGCGACAGCAAAAATGTCATCTGTTTGGCACGCAAGCTGCAATGCCGCTGAGTGTTCGCGCTAACCCGCCACGATTAATCCATAACAGTTAATCCCGAACACTCACGATGGCGAATTCCGTCACAGCGCAATACGCCGCCGATGTTGCCGCCGGCCGCATCGAGAGCGACGACGCCCAGCTTGCCATCGTCGCCACGATGGCGCGGCTCGAAGCGCGGATCGTCGAATATCGTCTGGCGCGAAAATCATCACCGCTCGGCTGGTTGTTCGCCAGCCGCGAGCGCGAATTGCCGCGGATCAAGGGTCTCTACATCTACGGCGATGTCGGGCGCGGCAAGACCATGCTGATGGATCTGTTCTTCGAGACTAGTCCGGTTGAGCGCAAGCGCCGCGCGCATTTTCACGAATTCATGCTCGACGTGCACGAGCGCGTGCACGCCATCCGGCAGAAAATGAAGCTCGGCGCGCACGAAGGGCAGGATCCGATTAAGCTGGTGGCCGAAGAGCTTGCCGAAGAAGCCTGGCTGCTTTGCTTCGACGAATTTCACGTCACCGACATCGCCGACGCGATGATTCTTGGCCGGTTGTTCACGCAATTGTTCGAACACGGCATCTTGATGGTCGCCACCTCGAACGTGGCGCCGGACGATTTGTACAAGGACGGCTTGAACCGCGCCCTTTTCGTGCCGTTCATCCATATGCTGGAACAGCACATGGACATCGTGCGGCTCGCCGCGCGCACCGACTTCCGCCTGGAGAAGCTCGCCGGCCGACCGGTCTGGTACGTGCCAGCCGATGCGGCGGCCGACCAAGCCCTCGACGAAGCCTGGCGGCGGCTCACCGGCGGCCATGCCGGGGGCGCCCAGGAGCTCGCGCTCAAATGCCGCAGCGTGCATGTGCCGCGCGCCTTCATGGGAGTGGCGCGCTTTTCATTTCACGATCTGTGCGAACAACCGCTCGCCGCCGCCGACTATCTGCGCATCGCGCACGAATATCACACCATCGTTCTCGACCACGTTCCGGCAATGACTTACGACAACCGCAACGCCGCCAAGCGATTCATTATCCTGATCGATACGCTCTACGACCTGAACGTGAAACTGATCGGCTCGGCTGCCGCGGAGCCCGATGCGCTGTATCGGGCGGACGAAGGTTTTGAGGCGCAAGAATTCAAGCGCACCGCCTCGCGCCTGATCGAGATGCGCTCGGAAGCTTATTTGTCACGGCCGCATGGCGCCGCGCACGCGCAACTCTCCGGCTCGTCGACCGGGATTGTTGAAACCTAACCGCCTAAGCTCGTCACCAGCATGGCCGCGACGACGACGGCCATCAGCGCCGTCGCCGCCCAGCCGCCGATCTTCAGCGCGCGTGACGCGGCGTACTTGCCCATGATCGTGCGGTTGGCGACGACGATCATCATGGCGACCATCAGCGGCACGGCGACCACGCCGTTGACGACTGCGCTCCAGAACAACATCCGGATCGGATCGAGCGGCGTCAGCGCTGCGCCCAAACCGGCAAGCGTCGACGCACCGACGACGAGATAAAAGCCCGGCGCGCCGCGTGCCGGCAATTCGAGGCTGCCTTCCCAGCCGAAGCTCTCCGCGACCGCATAGCCGGCGGAGCCTGCGAGCACCGGGACTGCGAGCAGACCGGTGCCGATAATGCCGAGCGCGAACAGAAAAAACGCCAGCGGACCGGCCAGCGGCCGTAACGCTTCGGCGGCCTGAGAGGCGGTGTCGATGTGCGTCATGCCATGCGCGTGCAGCGTGGCGCCGGTGGTGATGATGATGAAAAAGCCGATGACGTTCGACAGCACCATGCCGGCTGTGGTGTCTAGTCCGATGCGAAGAGAATCTTTGGGTGCGAGCCGGTTGGGCAGGGCGGCGGCAGTGGCAGCGGTTTGCGCTTTGCCGCGCAGCTTGCGGCCCTCGGCTTCAAGCGAGGCCTGCCAGAAAAACATGTACGGGCTGATCGTGGTCCCGAATATCGCCACCAGCATCAGCGTGTAGTCGCGATTCCACGACAGGTGCGGGACGAAGGTCGCGAACAGCACCTGGCCCCAGGGAATACGGATGGTGAATGCCGTCGCGACATAGGCGAAGAGAACGAGCGTCAACGTTTTCAGATATCTCGAATAGTTGTGATACGGGATCAGGATCTCGGCGGCGAGGCAGCTGATCCCGAACAGCGCGATGTAGACGAGCATTGGTCCGCCGATGACCAGCCGCAAGGCGTCTCCCATCGCCGCGATGTCGGCGGCGATATTGAGCGTATTGGCGATAAGTAACAGGCCGACAAAGAAGTGCAGCGCACTACGGGGCATCGCTTTGGCCAGATTGGCCGCGAGGCCTTGCCCGGTGACGGCGCCAATGCGGGCGCTGACCATCTGAATGGCGATCATGAAGGGCGTGGTGAGAAACATGGTCCAGCCCAGCGCGTAGCCGAACTGGGCGCCGCCCTGAGAATAGGTCGCGATGCCGCTCGGATCGTCATCCGCGGCGCCGGTCACGAGCCCGGGGCCGAGCATGGCAAACGGGCCTTTCCCCGAGCGCTTCTTCACCGTGTTGATCGTCATCTCTGCTCTCGGCGTCGGCGCGGCTGCGGCGACGCTCCGGCCTTCAATAATCCCAGGGTCGCTTTCGTTCCCGTCTGGCCTGTATCATGATTTCACCCGACTTGAACGCGTCATCCGAAACCGCTAATGACGCCGATAGCCGGGCCTTTTACCAATCAAGGACATTCGTCGGATGGCGCGAAGCAAGATCGCATTGATAGGCTCGGGGCAAATCGGCGGAACGCTGGCGCTTCTCATCGGTCTCAAAGAGCTCGGCGATGTCGTCATGTTCGACGTCGCCGAAGGCATCCCGCAGGGCAAAGCGCTCGATCTCGTCCAGGCATCGCCGGTCGAGGGTTTCGATGCCCACTTTACCGGCGCCAATTCCTATGAGGCGATCGAGGGCGCGGCGGTGTGCATCGTCACCGCCGGTGTGCCGCGCAAGCCCGGCATGAGCCGCGATGATCTTATTGGCATCAACCTCAAGGTGATTGAGCAGGTCGGCGCCGGCATCAAGAAATACGCGCCGAACGCCTTCATCATCTGCATCACCAATCCGCTCGATGCCATGGTCTGGGCCCTGCAAAAGTGCTGCGGCCTGCCAAAAACCATGGTGGTCGGCATGGCCGGCGTGCTCGATTCCGCGCGCTTTCGTTATTTCCTAGCCGACGAGTTCAACGTGTCCGTGGAGGACGTCAACGCCTTCGTGCTCGGCGGCCACGGCGACAGCATGGTGCCGCTGGTGCGCTATTCCGCGGTCGCCGGCATTCCGCTGCCCGATCTCGTCAAAATGGGCTGGACCACGCAGGCGCGGATCGACGAAATCGTCGACCGCACCCGCAACGGCGGCGGCGAGATCGTGAGCCTGCTCAAGACCGGCTCCGCCTTCTATGCGCCGGCCGCTTCCGCGATCGCGATGGCGGAAAGCTACCTGCGCGACAAGAAGCGGGTATTGCCGGTCGCGGCATACCTCAACGGCGAGTACAACGTCAAAGACCTTTATGTTGGCGTGCCGGTGGTGATCGGCAGCAAAGGCGTCGAGCGCATTGTCGAGATCGAGCTCAACGGCGCCGAGCGCGCCATGTTCGAGAAATCGGCGCAAGCGGTCGAAGGCCTGGTCGATGCCTGCAAGAAAATCGCCCCCGATCTCGGCAAATGAACGTACACGAATACCAAGCGAAAGCAGTGCTGCGCGAATTCGGCGTGCCGGTGCCGCGCGGCATTCCGGTTTTCACCGTCGCCGAAGCGGAAAAAGCCGCCAACGATCTCGGCGGGCCGGTTTGGGTGGTGAAGGCACAGATCCATGCCGGCGGCCGCGGCAAGGCGGGCGGCGTGAAGGTCGTCAAATCGGTTGACGACGTGAAGAAGGAAGCGGCGCGGCTTCTCGGCTCGACGCTGGTCACGCATCAGACCGGGCCGCACGGCAAAGAGGTGCGCCGGCTCTATATCGAGGAAGGCTCGGCCATCGACCGCGAATATTATCTTTCCGCGCTGGTCGATCGCGAAACGTCGCGTGTCGCCTTTGTCGTCTCCACAGAGGGCGGCATGGATATCGAGGAAGTTGCGCGCACCAGCCCTGAGAAAATCCTGACTTTTTCCATTGATCCGGCGACCGGCTTCATGCCGCATCACGCGCGGTATGTGGCGAACGCCTTGGGATTGAACCGCGACGTTGCGAAGCAGGCTGGCGACGTTCTGCCGAAGATCTACCAGGCGTTCGTTGCCAAGGACATGAGCTTGCTCGAAATCAATCCGCTGGTCGTCACCAAGACGGGCGAACTGATCTGCCTCGATGCCAAGATCGGCTTCGACGACAACGCGCTCTATCGCCATGCCGACATCATGGCGCTGCGCGATCTCACCGAAGAAGACGCCAAGGAGACCGAGGCGTCGCGCTACGATCTCAACTATGTCGCGCTTGATGGCGCCATCGGCTGCATGGTCAACGGCGCCGGGCTCGCCATGGCGACCATGGACATCATCAAGCTCTATGGCATGGCGCCGGCGAACTTCCTCGACGTCGGCGGTAGCGCCACCAAGGAAAAGGTCGCGGCGGCCTTCAAGATCATCACCTCGGACCCGAACGTGAAGGGAATTCTGGTCAACATTTTCGGCGGCATCATGAAGTGCGACGTCATCGCCGAAGGCGTCGTCGCGGCGGTGAAGGAAGTGGGTCTCAAGGTGCCGCTCGTGGTGCGGCTCGAAGGCACCAATGTCGCGCTCGGCAAGGAGATCATCGCCAAGTCGAATCTCAACGTCACTTCGGCCGACGATCTCGACGACGCGGCGCAAAAGATCGTCAAAGCGGTGAAGGAGATGGCCTGATGCCGATCCTCATCGACAAAAACACCAAGGTCATCTGCCAGGGCTTTACCGGCAAGAACGGCACTTTTCATTCCGAGCAGGCCATCGCTTACGGTACCAAGATGGTCGGCGGCACGTCGCCTGGCAAAGGCGGCGCGACCCATCTCGGTCTGCCGGTGTTCGATACCGTTGCCGAAGCGCGCGACAAGACCGGCTGCGACGCCAGCGTCATCTATGTGCCGCCGCCCGGCGCGGCGGATGCGATCTGCGAGGCGATCGCCGCCGAGATCGCGCTGATCGTCTGCATCACCGAAGGCATTCCCGTCGCCGACATGGTGAAGGTCAAGCGCGCGCTATGCGGCTCGAAATCGCGACTGATCGGACCGAATTGTCCGGGCGTCATGACCGCGGGCGAATGCAAGATCGGCATCATGCCGGGCAATATTTTCAAGCCCGGCAAGGTCGGCATCGTCTCGCGCTCCGGCACGCTCACTTACGAGGCGGTGTTCCAGACCACGCGAGAGGGGTTCGGCCAAACCACCGCGGTTGGCATCGGCGGCGATCCGGTCAAGGGTACCGACTTCATCGAAATGCTGGAAATGTTTCTCGCCGACAAGGCGACCGAGGCGATCGTCATGATCGGCGAGATCGGCGGCTCGTCGGAAGAAGATGCCGCGCAATTTCTCCAGGACGAAGCCAAGCGCGGCCGCAAGAAACCGATGGTCGGCTTCATCGCAGGGCGCACTGCTCCGCCGGGTCGGCGGATGGGGCATGCCGGCGCGATTATCGCCGGCGGCAAAGGCGGCGCGGATTCCAAGATCGCCGCCATGGAAGCCGCCGGGATCAAAGTATCGCCGTCGCCTGCGCGCTTGGGTCATACGCTCGCGGAAATATTGAAATCCTGATTCATTTCTATTGTCTTTTGCCTGCCGCATCGAGTTATTAAATAGGGTAGAAGAGAAATCCCCAGCGCCGGGCCGGGCTGATTCGCGTCGCTCCGTACCCGTTCGGTTTCTACTGATTGCGCATTGTTCTCATCCACTTGCTCGGGATTTGCTGAAGGTCGCACCATGTCTCGCCAAGACGCGAACGCCGCGTTCGCACTTACTTCCTTCCTCTACGGCGGCAACGCCGCCTATATCGAAGACCTTTACGCCCGCTACGAGGCCGACCCCAAGGCGGTCGATGCCGAGTGGCAATCGTTTTTCCAGAGCCTGAAGGACGACGCCCGCGACGTCGAAAAGAACGCGCGCGGTCCGTCGTGGTCGCGGCCGGGCTGGCCGGTGCCCGAGCGCAGCGACCTAATTTCCGCGCTCGACGGCGACTGGGCGGAGGCCGGCAAGACGCTCGGCGCCAAGGTCAAGGCGCAGGCGCAGACCCGAGGCGTCGACATCTCTTCCGCCGAGGTGGAGCGCGCGACCCGCGACTCGATCCGCGCCCTGATGCTCATTCGCGCCTACCGCGCGCGCGGCCATTTCCACGCCAATCTCGATCCGCTCGGTCTCGAAGCGCCGAAGAACGAGGAGGAGCTCGATCCGCGCACCTATGGCTTTGCCGATGCCGACCTCGATCGGCCGATCTTCCTCGACAAAGTCCTTGGGCTTGAGTTCGGCACCGTGCGCCAGATCATCGGCATCCTGCGCCGCACTTATTGCCAAACTCTCGGCGTCGAATTTTTGCACATCTCCAATGGCGCGCAGAAGGGCTGGATCCAGGAGCGTATCGAGGGGCCGGACAAGGAGATCACTTTCACGCGCGAGGGCAAGCGCGCCATCCTCAACAAGCTGGTCCAAGCCGAAGGCTTTGAGAAATTCTCCGACGTGAAATTCACCGGTACCAAGCGCTTCGGTCTCGACGGCGGCGAATCGATGATTCCGGCGCTGGAGCAGATCATCAAGCGGGGTGGTGCGCTCGGCGTGCGCGAAATCATTATCGGTATGCCGCATCGCGGCCGGCTCAACGTGCTCGCGCAGGTCATGGCCAAGCCGCATCGCGCCATTTTCCACGAGTTCAAGGGCGGCTCATCGACGCCCAACGAGACCGAGGGCTCAGGTGACGTGAAATATCATCTCGGCGCCTCGTCCGATCGTGAGTTCGACCAGAACAAGGTGCATCTTTCGCTCACTGCCAATCCGTCGCATCTCGAAATCGTCGATCCGGTGGTGCTCGGCAAGGTGCGCGCCAAGCAGGATCAGCTCGGCGCCACGCCGGACGACCGCACTATCGTGATGCCGCTCCTCATCCACGGCGACGCTTCGTTTGCCGGGCAGGGTATCATCGCCGAGTGTTTCGGCCTCTCCGGCCTGCGTGGCCATCGCACCGGCGGCTCGGTGCATTTCATCGTCAACAATCAGATCGGCTTCACCACCAATCCGCGTTACTCGCGCTCGTCGCCTTATCCGTCCGACGTCGCCAAGATGATCGAGGCGCCGATTTTCCACGTCAACGGCGACGATCCGGAAGCCGTCGTCTTCGCCGCCAAGATCGCCACCGAGTTCCGGCAGAAATTCCAGAAGCCGGTGGTCATCGACATGTTCTGCTACCGCCGCCACGGCCACAACGAAGGCGACGAGCCGTCGTTCACGCAGCCTTTGATGTACAAGGCGATCGCGGCCCACCCGACCACGCTGGAAATTTACAGCGACAAGCTTGTTCGCGAGGGTGTTGTCACGTCGGGCGAAGTCGAAAAGATGAAGGCGGATTGGCGCAGCCACCTCGACGCCGAGCTCGAAGCGGCGCTCGGCTACCGCGCCAACAAAGCCGATTGGCTCGACGGCCGTTGGTCCGGGTTCAAGTCGGCCGGCGACGCCGACGATCCGCGCCGCGGCAAGACCGGGGTCGAAACCGGCACGCTCAAGGAGATCGGCGAAAAGATCACGGCGCTGCCGAAGGACTTCCATCTGCACAAAACGCTCAACCGGTTCCTGGATAACCGGCGCAAGGCGATCGAGACCGGCGGCGGCATCGATTGGGCAACCGGCGAGGCGCTCGCTTTCTGCTCGCTCTTGCAGGAAGGCCACCGCGTCCGGCTCTCCGGGCAGGATTCCGAGCGTGGCACGTTCTCGCAACGCCATTCGGTGCTGACCGATCAGGAAACCGAGTATCGCTACACGCCGTTCAACAATCTCGGCGACAAGCAGGCGCGCTTCGAGGTCATCAACTCGATGCTGTCCGAAGAGGCCGTGCTCGGCTTCGAATACGGTTATTCGCTCGCCGAGCCGAATGCGCTGACGCTGTGGGAAGCGCAATTCGGCGATTTCGCCAACGGCGCCCAAGTCCTGTTCGACCAGTTCATCTCGTCCGGCGAGCGCAAATGGCTGCGCATGTCGGGTCTCGTCTGCCTGTTGCCGCACGGTTACGAAGGGCAGGGGCCGGAGCATTCCTCGGCGCGGCTCGAGCGGTTTCTGCAAATGTGCGCCGAAGACAATATGCAGGTCGCCAATTGCACGACGCCGGCGAACTATTTCCACATCCTGCGCCGCCAGCTTAACCGCGATTTCCGCAAGCCGCTGATCCTGATGACGCCTAAATCGCTGCTGCGCCACAAGCGTGCGGTGTCGCGGCTCGACGAAATGGGCCCGGGCACGTCGTTCCACCGGCTGCTGTGGGACGATGCGCAGATGCTCAAGGATGAGAAGATCAAACTTGTACCCGACGACAAGATCCGCCGCGTCGTCATCTCATCCGGCAAGATCTATTACGATCTCTACGAGGAGCGTGAGAAGCGCGGCATCGACGATATTTATCTGTTGCGCATCGAGCAGCTCTACCCGTTCCCGACCAAGGCGCTGATGACGGAACTGTCGCGCTTCAAGCAGGCGGAGATCGTCTGGTGCCAGGAAGAGCCGCGCAATATGGGCGGCTGGGTGTTCGTCGATATCTTCCTGGAATGGGTACTCAATCAGATCGGCGCCAAACATCGCCGCGCCCGCTATGCCGGCCGGCCGGCCGCCGCGTCGACCGCGGTTGGGCAGATGTCGCTGCATCTCGCGCAGCTCAAGCAGTTTTTGGAAGACGCGCTGAGTTAATTCTTACGCCGTCATGCCCGGCCTTGTGCCGGGCATCCACGTCTTGACGGCGCAAACTAACCAAAGACGTGGATGGCCGGGACAAGCCCGGCCATGACGAGAGGAAAGAGCCATGGCTGAGATTCGCGTGCCGACGCTCGGGGAATCGGTGACCGAGGCGACGATCGGCAAATGGTTTAAGCAGCCGGGCGAAGCGGTCGCGGTCGATGAGCCGCTGGTCGAGCTTGAAACCGACAAGGTAACGATCGAAGTCCCGGCGCCGGCCGCCGGCGTGCTCAGCGATATCGCCGCCAAGGACGGCGACACGGTCGCAGTCGGCGCGGTGCTAGGTCTGATCCAGGAAGGCGCAGGCTCTGCCAAATCCGCGACGGCAGCGACGCCAGCTGCAAAACCGGCCGCGCCTCTGCCGCAAGCCGCCAAGCCGCCGCCTGCCGCCAAAGCTCCGGCAAATGCACCCGATTTGCCGGCGGCGCCATCGGTACGAAAGCTTTCCGCCGAATCCGGCGTCGATACCGCGACCGTGCCGGGCAGCGGCAAGGACGGCCGCGTCACCAAGGGCGACATGCTTGCCGCGATCGAGCGCGCCGCCGCGCAGCCGACGCCGGTCGCGCAGACCGCCGCCGCCGTCCAGATGCGCGCACCCTCGCCGGCCGACGATGCCGCGCGCGAGGAGCGCGTGCGCATGACGCGGCTGCGCCAAACCATTGCCCGAAGATTAAAAGATGCACAGAACACGGCGGCGATGCTCACGACCTTCAACGAGGTCGACATGGGCCATGTCATGGCGCTGCGCACGCAATATCGCGATCTCTTCGAGAAGAAGCACGGCGTGAAGCTCGGCTTCATGGGTTTCTTCGTGAAGGCCTGCGTGCAGGCGCTCAAGGAAATCCCCGCCGTCAATGCCGAGATCGACGGCACCGATATCATCTACAAGAACTACTATCACATCGGTATCGCGGTCGGCACCGAGCGCGGCCTGGTGGTGCCGGTGGCGCGCGATTGCGACACGAAATCGCTCGCCGAGATCGAGAAGACGATCGCGGATTTCGGCCATCGCGCCCGAGACGGCGCGCTCAAGATCGACGAGTTGCAGGGCGGCACGTTCAGTATCACCAATGGCGGCATCTATGGCTCGCTGATGTCGACGCCGATCCTCAACGCGCCGCAGTCCGGCATTCTCGGCATGCACAAGATCCAGGAGCGGCCCGTGGCAATCGGCGGCAAGGTCGAGGTGCGGCCGATGATGTATCTCGCTCTGAGCTACGACCATCGCGTCGTCGACGGCCGCGAGGCGGTGACGTTCCTCGTTCGGGTGAAGGAATCCCTGGAGGAGCCGGCGCGGCTGGTGCTGGATTTGTGATACGATGACGGCATGCCAACGGTGGCCCGCTTCGAAGGTATCAAAATTTAAATTCTACTGGGATGATCACCCGCCAGCACACTTTCACGCCGAATATGGGGGATATCGTGCTCAGTTCACCATCGACAGCCTGCGGATGATTGGCGGCTATATACCCAACTCGCAGTATCAAAAGGTAATTGCATGGGCCAGGTCGCGAAAAAGCCAGCTGCTCGCCGGGTGGATCAGATGCCGGTCAGATCTTCATCCCGGCAAAATCGCGTGAAGAAGCTGCCGCGGATTATCTCGGCGCAGCCGGTAATCCACGGTGTCCTCAAGATCGTTTGGAGCGATGGCTACGAAGGCGTTGTCGATCTTCGTCCCACAATCGCGCGGGGAAGAATCTTCACTTATCTGCAAAACGCAAAGAATTTCACAAAGGTACGTGTCAGCGAATATGGTCATTCGATCGAATGGATCAACGAAAAAGGCGAGCAGATCGATTTTGGAGCGGACGGCCTGCGGGCTAAAGCCGAGAATCAAGCTCGTCTAAACGAGGTGGCATCGGTACTTCAATACTGAGGACTTCGTTTTTGGCGGCTGACTCGTAAAAGCTGAGTGCTTTCCATGTCCTACGACCTCGTCGTCATCGGCACCGGTCCTGGCGGCTATGTCTGCGCCATTCGCGCGGCGCAGCTTGGCATGAAAACCGCAGTGGTCGAGAAGTGGGCCACCTTCGGCGGCACCTGCCTCAATATCGGCTGCATCCCGTCGAAGGCGATGCTCAACGCGTCGGAGCATTACGAGGAAGCCGAGCACAAATTCGCGGAGATGGGCATCAAGGTCGGCAAGCCTGCCGTCGATCTCGCGGCGATGCTGAAATACAAAGAGAAGGGTGTCGACGGCAATGTGAAGGGCGTCGACTATCTGTTCAAGAAGAACAAGATCGAGACGTTTCGCGGCACCGGCCGCATCGCCGCGCCCGGCAAGGTCGAAGTGAAAGCCGTCGACGGCAAGACGCAGGTGCTGGAGACGAAGAACATCGTCATCGCCACCGGCTCTGACGTGACGCGGCTTCCCGGCATCGACATCGACGAGAAGCGCGTGGTGTCGTCGACCGGCGCGCTCGATCTCGCCAAGGTGCCGCAGAAACTCCTCATCGTCGGCGCCGGCATCATCGGGCTTGAGCTCGGCTCGGTGTGGCGGCGGCTCGGCGCCGAGGTGACGATCGTCGAGTTCCTCGATCACATTCTGCCCGGCATCGACGGCGAGATCGGCAAGCAATTCCATCGCATGCTGCAAAAGCAGGGGCTGGCGTTCAAGCTGTCCGCCAAAGTCACCGCGATCGATGCATCGGGCAAGACGCTCAAGGTGAAGGTCGAACCTGCGGCGGGCGGCGGCGCGGCCGAGACGCTCGAAGCCGACATCGTGCTGGTTGCGATCGGGCGCGTGCCCTACACGAAAGGCCTCGGCCTCGAAGCCATCGGCGTGAAAACGGACAATCGCGGCCGCGTGATTGTCGATCCGCATTTCCGCACCAATGTCGAGGGCGTCTATGCCATCGGCGATGTCATTGCCGGGCCGATGCTGGCGCACAAGGCGGAAGAGGAGGGCGTCGCGGTCGCCGAAATCCTCGCCGGCCAGGCCGGTCATGTGAACTACGAGGTGATCCCGAACGTCGTTTACACCTATCCGGAGGTCGCCTCGGTCGGCAAAACCGAGGAAGAGCTGAAAGCCTCCGGCACGGCCTACAATGTCGGGAAATTTCCATTTACCGCCAACGCGCGCGCCAAGGTGAACCTGACCACCGACGGTTTCGTGAAAATCCTGGCCGACGCCAAGACCGACCGCGTCCTCGGCGTGCACATTCTAGGGCCCGATGCCGGCAACATGATCGGCGAGGCCGCCGTCGCCATGGAATTCGGCGCGTCGTCCGAGGACATCGCCCGCACCTGCCACGCCCACCCGACGCTGACCGAAGCGATCAAGGAAGCGGCGCTCGCCGTGGCGAAGCGGGCGATTAATTTTTGATCCACCCGTCATTCCGGGCTCGCCGCTGCGCGGCACCCCGGCATGACGGAGACTTACAACGTCGCCAGGAACGGCACCGCATGCGGCGCGAATAATCCGAGCGCCGTCAGTGCAAGGCCCACCGCACCGAGCGCGCCGGCGCACCAGGCGAGCGCGAGCATGCCGGTGATCACCGCCGCCGAGGCGAGCACGATGCCGATCTGAAACGCCGCCGACGCCAATTCGTAGTGGTGGTATTTCGCCGTCGACAGATCGCGCTCTTCCTCCGCGCCCTTGGCCTGATCCTCCAGTTCCTTGCGGCCATTGCCTGCTTTCGGATCCGATTCGTAGCGCTCGGCGGTTTGGCGCCACGTCTCGATCTGCTTGTCGATAGCGGCTTTGGCGGCCGGATCGGCCAAGCCGGCCGCAAGCAAACCCGTCTGATCGGCTGCGACGCTCACCACGGTCCGGCGGATGTCCTTCGCTTGGAAGAAGGCCCACAAGTCCGACGCCTCGATGTTCTTGGTCACGACCTCGGTCTGCGCGCCTTTGCCGAGCGTCTCCGAGAACGACAGGCACAGCGCCAGGATCGCGATCACTAGCGCGATTCTGCGATTGAAGCCCTCGCCGTGCTCGCCCTCTTGCGCTTTTTCGATTGCTTCGTGGATTTCCGACATGATGGCCTCTTTTCGTCATTCCGGGGCCGAGCGAAATACCGCTGCGCGGCGCCCCGAAATGACGGGTAGCACGAAAATCAGGCGCGCGGATGGGCGGAGCGATAGGCCTCGAGGAGGCGGTCGGCGTCGACGGCGGTGTAGATTTGCGTCGTCGACAGCGAAGCATGGCCGAGCAGTTCCTGGATCGAGCGCAAATCGCCGCCGCGCGCCAAAAGATGCGTGGCGAAGGAATGCCGCAATGCGTGCGGCGTTGCGGTCTCGGGCAAGCCGAGCGCGCCGCGCAGCCGCGCCATGGCGAGCTGTACGATGCGCGGCGACAGCGGACCGCCCTTGGCGCCGACGAACAGCGCGCCCTGCTCCGGGAGATCGTTTGGACAGAGCGCGATGTAATCGGCAACGAGTTTCTGCACCTGCGGAATGAGCGGCACCATGCGCTGCTTGCGGCCTTTTCCCATAACCGTGAGCGTATCGCGCGCGCCGAAATCGGCGCGGTGGAGGCCGAGCGCCTCGGAAATGCGCAAGCCGCAGCCGTAGAGCAAAGCCAGCACGGCGGCATCGCGCGCGTGAATCCAAGGCTCGCGGCCGTCGCCGGCGGCGATATCGGGATCGGCAAAGCCTTTAGCGGCAGCAACGGCAAGCGGGCGCGGCAGCGTCTTTGCAATCTTCGGCCCGCGCACCGCCGCGAGCGCGCCGACTTTGCCCTTGCCGTTGCGTTCGAGAAAGCGGGCGAAGGCGCGCGTGCCGGCCAGCGTGCGCATCAGCGAGCGGCTGCCGATTCCTGCCGCCCGGCGTGCTGCCATGAAGGCGCGCACGTCGGCCGGTGCGAGTGCCGCCAGCTCCTTCAGCGATGGCGCGCCGCCCAAATGCTCGGCGAGAAAGTCTAGGAATTGCAGCACGTCGCGCCGATAGGCTTCGATCGTCTTCGGCGACATGTTGCGCTCGGCGCCGAGATGCGCGAGCCACTTCGCAATCTCGTCGGCGACCTTGGGCGCCACGAAGCTGATATCGGCGCTTTGGTTCATCATCCGCTCGTCCCCGCGCAAGCGGGGACCCAGTTCCGTTGTAACGCGCTCTGGCTACTAGATTCCCGCTTTCGCGGGAATGAGCGGAGAATAGGTGATAGCCCTTTCCCCTTCCTAAACCCCCCGGAATCGGCCCACATTTGCCCATGGCCAAACGCGTTGTCGATGTGCTCGTCCCGGTCGCGCTCGACCGGGCCTATTCGTACCGGGTCCCCGAAGAGCTCGAGCTCGCCCCGGGCGACATCGTCTGTGTGCCGCTCGGTACGCGCGGCGAGACGATGGCCGTGGTCTGGGCGGACAATCCGAAGCCCGACATCCGGCTCGATAATCGTCTGAAAGACGTCGAGGAAAAGCTCGACGTGCCGCCGCTGCGGCCGGAACTGCGCAGCTTCGTCGATTGGGTGGCGAATTACACGGTGGCGTCGCGCGGCATGGTGCTGCGCATGTGCCTGCGCATGGGCGAGCATCTCGGCGACGAGCGCGAGCGGGTCGGCGTCCGGCTCGCCGGCGCCGCGCCGCAGCGCGTTACCCGCGCGCGGCAGCGCGTTCTGGAACTGCTTGCTGACGGCATGCTGCGGTCCAAGGGCGAAGCGGCGCGGGAAGCCGGCGTCAGCGCCGGCGTGATCGACGGCCTGATCGACGAAGGTACTTTGGAAGCCGTGGTGCTGCCGCCCGAGCCGGTCGCCGAAAAACCCGATCCGGATTTCATGCAACCGGAATTCGTAACCGGCCAGAGCGCCGCTGCGGCGGCGCTGAAGAAAACAATCGCTGAGGGCGGTTATTCGGTGACGCTGCTCGACGGCGTCACCGGCTCGGGCAAGACCGAGGTTTATTTCGAAGCCGTGGCCGATCTCATCCGCAGCGGCCGGCAGAGCCTGATCCTGATGCCGGAGATCACGCTCACCGCGCAGTTCCTCGACCGCTTCGCCGCGCGCTTCGGTGTGCGCCCGGCGGAATGGCATTCGGAACTGTCGCCGCGCCGCCGCGCGCGAACATGGAGGGCTGTCGCCGACGGCGAAGTCGCCGTCGTCGTTGGCGCGCGGTCCGCTTTATTCCTGCCCTATGCCGATCTCGGTCTCATTGTCGTCGATGAAGAGCACGACCCCGCCTACAAGCAGGAAGACGGCGTGCACTACCACGCCCGCGACATGGCGGTGGTGCGCGGTCATATCGCGCGCATCCCCGTGGTGCTGTCATCGGCGACGCCCTCGATCGAGACCGAGGTCAATGCGCGGCGCTGCCGTTATGCGCGCCTCGCGCTGCCGGAGCGCTTCGGCGGTCAGCAAATGCCGGCGGTCGAGGCGATCGATCTGCGCGCCGCGCCGCCGCCGCCGCGCCATTTCATCTCGCCGGTGCTGGCCGGCGCGGTGCAGACGGCGCTGGAGCGCCGCGAGCAGGCGTTGCTGTTTCTCAACCGCCGCGGCTACGCGCCGCTGACCTTGTGCCGTGCCTGCGGTTTCCGCTTCTCCTGCCCGAACTGCGACGCCTGGCTGGTCGATCACCGCTTCCGCAAGCAGCTCGTCTGTCATCATTGCGGCTTCGCCATGCCGCATCCGCGGGAATGTCCGAACTGCAAGGCGGTGGACTCCTACGTCGCGGTCGGGCCGGGCGTCGAACGTCTCGAAGAGGAAGTGTGCGAGCTTTTCCCGGAGGCGCGGACGCTGGTGCTGTCGTCCGATCTCGTCGTCTCCGTCGAGCGCATGCGCGAGGAATTCGCCGACGTCGCCGCCGGCCGCTTCGATATCGTCATCGGCACGCAGCTTGTCGCCAAAGGCCATCACTTCCCAATGCTTAATCTGGTCGGCGTGATCGACGCCGATCTCGGCTTGAGCAACGGGGATCCGCGCGCAGCAGAGCGCACCTTTCAGCTGCTACATCAGGTGGTCGGGCGTGCCGGGCGCGATGCCGGCGTCGGCCGCGGCTATCTGCAGACGCACCAGCCCGAGCATCCGGTGATGCGCGCGCTGATCGCGGGCGACCGCGAGGCGTTCTATTCAGCCGAGATCGAAATGCGCGAGCGCGCCGCCTATCCGCCGTTCGGAAGGCTCGCATCGATCGTGGTCTCCGGCCCCGACCAGAACGCTACCGCGGCGCACGCGCGGGACTTGGCGCGCGCCGCGCCCGTGCACGACGACGTGCGCGTACTCGGTCCCGCCGAAGCGCCGCTCGCTCTGGTGCGCGGCAGGCATCGCTTACGTTTGCTGATCAAAGCGCCGCGCAATTTCGATCTCTCGGCCTACTTGCGCGAATGGCTCGCCGCCGCGCCGAAGAAGCACGGCTCGATCAAGCTCGATATCGATGTCGATCCGCAGAGTTTTTTGTGAGGGAGCGCGACGCGTCGCGTGGTCTTTCCCGTCATCCTGAGGTGCGCGCCAAAGGCGCGCCTCGAAGGATGCGGCCTCGGCGACCGGGCCGTCGCCCTTCGAGGCTCGCTACGCTCGCACCTCAGGGTAACGGAACAGGACGCGTAGCCCGGATGGGCGAAGCGATATCCGGAGCCAGTCTCGCCGTTCAACCCCGCATGTCGCTTCGCTCATGCGGGCTACTTGGTGGAGCATGATCGGGCCGAAGACCGGTTCCACCGCCGGTTCAGGCGTGACGCGATCGGGCTCCGCGGGACGATTTTGGCAATGGCGTAGGCAAAACTCGGGCGCGCATGCGTCGCGAGAACGGAGTTGCTTTTTCACTTTGCTGAATCCGACCAACACAGTCGATAATGCGCACTGATCAGGCTCCGCGTGACGCATGACGACGACGATCGAAACAGCGCGTGGATGGGTTGAGTGAAACGAAATCCATCAAAGAGTGGTCAAGGGAAGCCCAACAACAGGAGAATGCTTCGTGGCTGATGACAAGGCAGAGCCGATTCGGCGCCTTAATCCTCCGGAGCTTGGCAATCCGCCCGGCTATTCGCAAATTGTGGAGGTGCGGGCCAGCCGGATCGCCTTCATAGCCGGCCAAACTGCTCTCGATAGCGATGGCGAGGTGGTTGGGCGGAACGACTTTTCCGCCCAGGCTGAACAAGTCTTCCGAAATTTAAGTGCAGCCCTGAAATCGGTCGAATGCACCGCGAGCAATCTCGTGAAGCTGACCGTCTTTGTCCGGGACATGGCTCACCTTCAGACCTATCGCGAGGCGCGGAACCGCTTCTTCGCGACCGTCATCCCTGCCGCAGCGCCTGCCATTACGTTGGTCGAAGTGTCCAAGCTCTACGGTCCGGATTTCCTGATCGAGATTGAGGCCGTGGCGGCAATCTAACATAATCGAAACAAACTCCCCGGAGTATACTATGTGCAGTTCTGACCATCCCGCAGTGCAAGTTCCGTGATTGCGTTGCGCGCATTCCAGCTCAAGGACGCCGGCTAAGCCGATCGAGATTGCAAATGGCACGCGAAGTAATAGACCGATCCAAAACCGGTCCCGTAACCAGCCTCTTGGCGCTTGCACTGGGCGCGGCGGCCTTCGGCGCGGTCGCGATTGGCGCGCTGGCGGTCGGCCGCCTTGTGGTCGGCCGCCTCGTGATCAAGAAGGCACGCTTTGACGCGCTAGAGGTTGATGAATTGACGGTGCGTAAGTTACGCGTTGTTGAACATGAAGGGCCGTCGTAGAGCCGCTCCGGCAGGCGCCAAGCCTGCTAACGCTCGCAACAAACTGCTTGCCGGCTCCGTCGCGAGAATTATCGCTTTTTCTTCTTGGCGTTTTTCTTCGCGAAAATCGCGTTCCAGTTTTCCTTGTAGGCCGCACTGACCGGTTTTTGGCCTTCGCCCCGGCTATAGTTGGAAGGTGCCTTGGCGGCTGTCTCGCCACTCTCGGACTTGGGTGCAGCTTCGGCCGCAGTGCTCTTGGCTGTTTCGCTGCCCTCGGACTTGGGTGTGTCCTTAGCCGCAGTGCTCTCGACCTTTGCGGCGGTGTCATTTTTCGGTGCCGTGTCGGCTTTGGTCTTTTTGCTGTCGCGGGCCATCGTCTTTCCTAACGCGAGCGGACTCATCCCTTGCTCGCTCAGTGCCCGGATGGGTCCCGGTTTGGCGTGAATAGCATGACAGTGAAAGGTTGCGACGCCTGCCTCACAACATCTTCAGCGGGATCGCCCCCAAGAAGTCGCGCTTGCCGATATCGACGCCGTTGTGGCGCAGGATGGTGTAGGCGGCGGTGCAATGAAAATAAAAATTGGGCAGCATGAAGTGGTTGAGATAGTCGTCGCCCTTCATCTGGCCCTTTTTGTCCGGCCCGAGCGGAATCGTGATTTCACGCTCGGCTGACGCGTCGATCTTGGCGCGATCGAGTGTCTTGAGGAAAGCGACCGTTTTCGCGATGCGCTCCTTGAGCTGTGCAATCGTCGTCTCGTTGTCTTCGTAACTCGGCGGCTCGACGCCGGCGAGACGCGCCGAACCGCGCCTGGCCCCATCGGTTGCGACCTGCACCTGGCGGGTAAGATCGAACATGTCGGGCGACAATCGCGAATGCAAAAGCACCGCGGGATCGATCTTCTTGGCGGCGGCAAAAGCTTCGGCCTTGTCGAGAATGGCGGACAGCGCGTTGAGATTGATTTCGAGTACCGGCAGCGAGGCTTGAGACATGGATTGCGGCATGGAAGGGTCCGTTGTTGGCTGATTTGGCGTGGTAAATTCGTCGCCGGCGAACGCAAACGGCCAGACGGCGGGAATGAGATTTCAGGCACCGCTAGATATGGCTTCGCCTCCCTTGCGTCGCAAGGGATGATCAAGCGCTTAGCCAGCAGGGCTGGCTGAGTTAGAACGAACCGCATCGCTTACGGTCGTTCCGCGATCAGAAGCGGCGCGGCGGCGCGGCGCGCGCGGGACCGCCTCGTCCGGGGGCCGCCCCTGGGATAACCCGCGGCTTCATCGGCAGTAGGCCTTCGCGCTGCAACTTCTTGCGCGCCAGCTTGCGGGCGCGGCGGATGGCTTCCGCCTTTTCCCGGACTCTCCTCACGGAAGGTTTTTCGTAATGGCCGCGGAGCTTCATCTCGCGGAAAATGCCCTCGCGCTGCATTTTCTTCTTCAGCACCTTGAGGGCTTGGTCGACATTGTTGTCGCGGACGAGAACCTGCACGCGGCGTTCCTCTTCACTCGAGCGGTTGATGGGCCCGACGGCCAAGGCGCTCGGGCCACTGGCGCACGGATACTCACAATTGCCGACGGCCGGCGGCACCAACTAGGCCGATTTTTGCCGACGGCGATATTTGGAAGCATGCCTGCCGATGGGCATCGTGGCTGCCAATTGGAAGAAACGGAGGCTTCGGTAGGTCGCCGTTTTTGGGGCAGCTCGTCGCAACGGTACTTGGTTATAGAGACTTGGCTATAGAGATATACCAAGATTTGTCAAAGCTTGCGCCGGTCAGCCGGGGTATTCGCTCAACAGGAGCCTGAGCGCCGCTTTGCCCGCCCGGTTGGCTTCCGTCATGGACTCGAAATAAACCTGGGAGTGGTCAATCGCGCTGGTTCTGCCGGCGCGATAAATCTCCCAGCGCCATGATTTCGGCGGTGGCGCCCGGTGCTTCACGACAACTGAAAAGTCTTCATGATCGATCATGGGACCGGACATTATCACACAATCCCGTACGATTGGCGGGAAATAGCGGGTTTAGGAAAATAAAACCGAAACGCCCACTTGTTTAATATTTTTAAGCCCACAGATTGAATACGTACTGAATTCAATCAAAATGTCGGCCGCATCGTCGCCTTTAATGTGCGCGACTTGTCCCAAAAGGCGACCTGAACGCCGGACTGAGGAAATTCGCCAAACGGGAGCGGCGCCGACCATGACAACGAGCGCTCGCGCTCATTTTTGCCGCCATGCTGGTCCTGACGGTTCTTCATCCCTAGCCGGCAGAGCTTTCTCCATGACAACGCGAACGAGCAACAAAACCGTAAACTTCGCTCGTCCGTTCTTGTTAAAAGGGGTCGATCGGATATTGGCGCCCGGAGAATATCGGGTCGTGACCGACGAAGAACTCATCGAAGAATTGTCGTTCCCCGTTTACCGCCGCGTCGGCACGATGATCTTCGTGCCGGCGGAATCCAATGCATCGTCTGTCGAGATGGTGGCCATCGATCCTCGTGATCTTCAGGAGGCGCAGGATCGTGACGCGGAATTGCCGCGAACGCCGCCAGCGAGCGCAACAATCCAAGCCACAGCTGCCAAGCCGGACATGAGCCGCGGAAAAGACTGAGCTGATGTCGAGCAACGACCTGCGTGGCGATCTGCGACGATCGAGGACGCGCCGATGACTGTTCTCAATGTGCGGCACACTACGGTTTATCGTTACAGCCGTCCGGTCATGCTCGGCGATCACAGATTGATGCTGCGCCCGCGCGACAGCCACGATCTTCGCCTGATCAAAACCAATTTGACGTTCTCGCCGCCGGCGTCGGTCCGTTGGATGCATGATGTTTTCGGCAACTCGGTCGCCATCGCATCGTTCTTAGAACCGTCAGCCGAATTGCGGATCGAGAGCACTCTTGTGCTGGAGACCTATGCCGCCGAGCGGCCGCCGTTCCAGATCACGCCGGACGCGTCACGCTATCCGTTCATCTATTCCGCGGACGATCGCATCGATCTCGGCCGCTTGCTGGATCGAGAATATCCTGATCCGCACGACCAACTCGACGCGTGGGCGCGCGGCTTCGTGCGGAGCAATCCGACCGATACATCGGCGCTGTTGGCCGATTTGAATATCGGCGTAGCGGCTCAGATCTCATACCAAAGCCGCGAAACCGAGGGGACGCAGACTCCTATCGAGACGCTCAACCGCGGCTGGGGCTCCTGCCGCGATCTCGCCGTGCTGTTCATCGAAGCAGCCCGCAGCCTCGGCTTCGGTGCGCGGGTGGTGACCGGATATCTCTATCGGGGCTCCGATGCCGGTTCGCCGGCCGCGATCGGCGCCGGCACGACGCACGCCTGGGCGGACATCTACGTTCCCGGTTCCGGCTGGGTCACACACGATCCGACCAACGGCACGATCGGCGGCGTGGATTTGATCCGGGTCGCGGTCACGCGCGACATCAGCCAGGCCGTGCCTATCAGCGGCAGCTTTGTCGGTCCGCCCAACAGCTATCTCGGCATGACAGTCGACGTCGCCGTGGTGTCGGAATCCGCAGCCCTGAGACAACAGCGCTCCGCCTGACGCGCCCTCCGGAGCTCGCAAAGCGAGCGTAGGAGCGTCGACGAATTCGACTAAGTTTCCATCATCGCGATACGCCCATGCGGGCTGCCCATTCGTCAACAGGGCATAATATCCCGGCGGGGGGAAACGATTCGAGATGCGGCTCCGCACCATATTTCTCGGCGTGCTTGTTCTTGCCGGCGCATTCATCGGCGCGACGCTGCTGATGAATTTGCTGTGGCCGGCCAAGCGACCGGTCGCGCCAAACCGGCCGGCGCTGGTAGCGATGCCGCCATTGCAGCCGCTGACCGGCACATCGGTCGTACTGGCGCCGGCGGCAATAGCGCTCACGGCGATCCGCGATGCGCTCGCCGCGCAGGCGCCGCGCAATCTTTCCGGCAAGCCGCAAAATCCGGTGTCGAAATTGCTATCGAATGCCCAGCTCACTTTCACGGTTGCGCGCGAGCCGCTCGCGGTATCGGGGCAGCCCGGCGTGCTGCTCGTCACCACGCCGCTGTCCGGCCAATTCGAGGCGCTCGGCACGCTGACCGGCGCGGTCGGCACTGGGGTCAGTACGGTCGGCGGCGTCATCGGCAACGCCATCGGCGGCAGCGTCGGCCAACACGTACAAAGTCTCGCCGGCAAGGCGTTCGATCAGCACGCCGACATCCATGGCACGGTGACGACGGCATCGCGCCCGACCATCGCCTCGAACTGGCGGCTCGCGCCCAACCTTTCCGGCCAGGTCAATGTCGTGGACGTCGTGCTGCCGGTCGGCGGCCTCAAGCTCAGTGTCGCCAGCGCGGTGAAGCCGGCTCTCGACAGCGCGCTCCGCGCTCAAATGAGCGCCCTAGAGAGCCGCTTGCGCAACGATCCGTTCATCGAAAACGCGGCGCGGGGCGAGTGGGCCAAGCTTTGTCATTCGATTTCGCTTGGCGCGGCGGCGCAGGGCATGCCGAATCTCTGGCTCGAAATCCGCCCGGTCCGCGCCATCGCGGCGCAGCCCCAGATCGACGGCAAAGCCGTCACGCTTCTGGTCGGCGTGCAGGCGCAAACGCGCATCGTGCCGAACGAGACCCACCCCGATTGCCCATTCCCGCAAGTTCTCGATCTCGTGCCGCAAGCGAGCACGGGAACCGTCAGCATCGCCGTGCCGATCGACATCCCGTTCACCGAAGTGAGCCGCCTCCTCGCGACGCAGTTCGCCGGCAAAACGTTTCCGGAGGACGGCTCCGGCTCGTTCGCGGCGACCATCAAGCAAGCCAATGTCACGGCCGCCGGCGACCAGCTGTTGATCTCGCTTCTGGTCCACGTCAAGAAGCAGGGCTTTTTCAGCGTCGGCGCCGACGCGACGGTTTATGTGCGGGGTCGGCCGGTGCTCGACAAGGATCGTCAGATTCTGCGCTTCACCGACGTCGCGCTCGATGTGCAATCGCAAGCCGCGTTCAGGTTGCTCGGCGCGGCGGCGCAGGCAGCTTTGCCCTATCTGCAAAAGACGCTCGCCGATCAAGCGGTCATCGATCTCAAGCCGTTTGCCGCAAACGCCAAGAAACAAATATCGGCGGCGGTCAGCGGCTTGGTGGCGCAGGCGCCCGGACTCAGCGCCAAGGTCGGTATCGACGATCTTCGTCTCACCGGCATCGCCTATGACGGCAACACGTTGCGGATCATCGCCAACGCCAACGGCAGCGTGAAGGTGGCGATCTCTTCGTTGTCGATGCAGTAAGCCGATGCGTAGAATCATTCTGGCGCTGCTCGCAACTGTCGCACTTCCCGGACTTGCCGGCAGCGCGATGGCGCAAGTTTATCCCTCCCGGCCGATCACCATGATCGTGCCCTATTCCGCCGGCGGGCCTACAGACACGATCGCGCGCATCGTCGGCGAGCGCATGGCGCGGTCGCTCGGGCAGCCGGTGATCGTCGAAGACCTGCCCGGAGCAGCCGGCACCATTGCCGCCGCGCGGGTCGCTCGCGCCGATCCCGACGGTTATACGATCAGCGTGGCCACGTGGTCGTCGTACGTCGTCAGCCCGGTCGTCTATCAGCTTCAATACGACGTGCTGCGCGATTTCGCGCCCGTTGCCTTGCTGACCAAAACCCCGCTGTTGATCGTTGCCAAGAAAGCTATGCCGGCGAACGATCTGCAGGGTATGGTGGCTTGGCTCAAAGCCAATCCCGATGCCGCTTTCCAGGGCATTGCAGGCGCTACCGACCAGGTGGTCGGTTTCCTTCTCCAACAACAGACCGGAGCGAAGTTTCAGGAAGTGCCTTATCGCGGCCTTGCTTCGGCGATGCAGGATCTGTTGGCGGGGCGCATTGATTTCCTGTTCGACCAGCCGTCGGACGCGCTGCCGCAAATCCGCAGTGGCGCCATCAAAGTCTTTGCCGTCACCGCGAACAGCCGGCTGGCGGTGGCGCCGGACATTCCGACGGTCGACGAGGCGGGCTTGCCGGGCCTCTACATCACGCCATGGCATTCATTGTGGGTGCCGAAGGATACACCGCGGGACGTCATCACGAAGCTCAGCGCCGCCGCCATGGATGCGCTCGCCGATCCCGCGGTGCGGCAGCACCTTGCTGGCGTCGGCCAGCAAGTCGTGCCGCCCGAGCAGCAGAGCCCGCAGGCGCTTGCCGTCTATTACAAAGCCGAAATCGACAAATGGTGGCCGATTATCAAGGCCGCCCGCATCAAGGCCGAGTAGCAATCAAAGGCGTTCAAGCGTCGCAGCATCGAATTCACCGCCGAAGAACTTTTCAAGAGCGTCAGTGAAATCCCTGGCGTCCGCCGCAACACTGGCAAACAGCGTCATCGACGATCGAAATTTCAGGTCGTCAGGGTAGCCGAGAATTTCCCCAATTGTGCGTCCCGGCACGTTGGTAACGAGCCGTGTGCATTCTCGCAGTCGCGGTCCAAGGACAAAATGCTCCAGGTAGGCGTCCGCTTCCGCGCGCGAGGAAATGGCGAATTTGATTGCCATTGGACTGGAACCGAGCCCCGCGATCTGCGGGAAGATGAACCACATCCAGTGGCTCTCTTTCTGGCCGTTGCGCAGCTCCGCACGCACGCGCTCGTAGACAGCATCATGGGCGTCGACAAAACGCCGAAGATTGTAGAGATCATCCATGGCGGTCCGGCGCGTCCATCATTCTGCTTCGGAGTCCGGCACGGGGACGTTGAAGCCATTGAGCGTCACAGAGACAAGACAATAGAGACCCACGAGATAGATCAATTCGGCGGTTTCGTGTGTCCCGAAAGCTTGCACGGCTTGACGATAGATCAGTTCGGGCAATGTGCCGCGGTGGAGGAGCGACGAGGCGAGATCGTAGGCGATCGCTTCTTCACGCGTCAGATCGTTCGGCCGCTGGCCGGCAACGATAGTGGCGAGTTTCTCGTCGGAGAGCCCTCGCCGCTCCGCGGCAATGACATGGGCGTAGAGCTCGTAAGCCGAGTGGAACGTCGCGCCGGTGACTAGGATCGCGACCTCGCGGACCGTGCGCGGCAGCGAAGGCGATACCGACAGCGCCAATGTCAGGTCCCAGATCGGCTTGCCGAATTTCGACTCATGCAGCCATGGATTCCAAGGCCCGAGCAGCGCGCCGTTTTCGGCAATCGTCTTGAATCCTTGAAAGTTCTTTTCGATGCCCGCTTTCATGTCGTCGTAAAGCGGACGCTGTTCGGCGGTGAGCTCGGCGGGCGCGATCAAGGGCAGGCGCATGGAGTTTCTCCTTTGGCGAAACCGCAGTTCGCCGGGATTTACGGCGATAAGCAAGCATGCCAGCCAAATGCGTCCCGCTTACGACGCAAACCGCTCCCTCGCCTTGGCGCGTGCTTTCAAAGCCTCGGATTCGCGATTCTTTGTCGGGCTCGCCGTTTCCAGCGAGCCGATGAGGCGCCGCGCGGCTTCCGTGACCTCATCGACGGCCCGATTGAACGCCTCGGCGTTGGCGCGAGACGGCTGCGCGAATCCGCTCAGCTTTCGAACGAACTGAAGCGCGGAGGCGCGAATCTCGTCATCCGTCGCCGGCGGCTCGAAATTAAACAGCGTGCGAATATTGCGGCACATGATATCCTCCGGCGCGAACAACGAATGTCGCGATTGACGTTCACATTCCGACAATGGCTTGGCCGCCATTGGGGCTGATATTCTGGCCGGTCAGCGCATCGGTTTCCCGGCTGGCGATCCACGCCACGGCGTAGGAAACTTCTTCCGGCCGCACTTGACGCTTGAGCACCATGCCGGAGACGATTTTCTCGAATATTTCCGGCGTGGCATCGCTGCGGGTCATCGGCGTGTCGGTGAAGCCGGGCGCGACCGTGTTGACGGTGATGCCGAAGGGCGCGAATTCGAGCGCCCAGGCGCGCGTGAGTGCCGCAAGCGCACCCTTCGCGCCGCTATAATGACTCATCGCGCGAGCCGACCATGGCAAAGGGCGAGCCGGTATTGATGATGCGGCCGAACTTGCGCCGCTTCATTCCCGTCACCACCGCCTGCACGGCGAAGAATGCGCCCTTGACGTGCGTATCGAACAAACTGTCGAAGAACGCCTCGTCGATCTCCTCGATCGGCTTCATCATGCCGGTGATACCGGCATTATTGACCAGGACGTCTACCTTGCCAAATTCGGTTTCCGCCTTCGCCACGGCCGTTTGGACCTCGGCAACCACGCGATTGTCGGCCATGAGGCAAAGTGCGTCGACGCCATCGCGTTGCAACTCGGCCTTGGCGCGATCGAGGTTGTCCTGCTTGAAATCGGTGATGGCGATCTTGGCGCCGCGCCCGCCGAGCACGCGCGCATGCGACAGGCCGAGGTCGGTGCTGCCGCCGGTGATCAAAACGGCGTAGCCGTCAAGACTGTTCGACATGGACCAACCACTTGGATGAAAAACGCCCGGATCAGAAAAACGCCTGGATGCCGGTCTGCGCCCGGCCGAGGACGAGCGCATGGATATCGTGGGTGCCCTCGTAGGTGTTGACGGTCTCGAGATTACAGAGCACGCGCATGACGTGGTATTCTTCGGAGATGCCGTTGCCGCCATGCATGTCGCGCGCCAGGCGGGCGATTTCCAGCGCCTTGCCGCAATTGTTGCGCTTGAGCAGCGAGATCGCCGGCGGCGATGCCGTGCCTTGCTCGATCATGCGCGAGAGGCGGAGCGCCGCGTGCAGGCCGAGCGTGATCTCGGTCTGCATGTCGGCGAGCTTTTTCTGCACCAGTTGATTGGCGGCGAGCGGCCGGCCGAACTGCTTGCGGTTGAGCACATAGTCGCGGGCGCGATGCCAGCAGAATTCCGCAGCCCCGATGGCGCCCCAGGAAATGCCGGTACGCGCCACATTGAGGCAGCCGAACGGGCCGGCGAGGCCGGACACGTTCGGCAAGATATTTTCCTCCGGCACCACCGCGCCCTCGAGCACGATCTCGCCGGTGATCGAAGCGCGTAACGACAGCTTGCCTTCGATCTTGGGCGTGGAGAATCCTTTGGTGCCGCGTTCGACGATGAAGCCGCGGATTTTGCCGTCGAGCTTGGCCCACACCACGGCGATGTCGGCGACCGGCGCGTTGGTGATCCAGGTTTTGGCGCCGGTGAGACTATAGCCGCCGGAAACTTTCTCGGCGCGCGTGACCATCGAGCCTGGGTCGGAGCCGTGATCGGGCTCGGTCAGGCCGAAGCAGCCGACCAGTTCGCCGGTGGCGAGCTTCGGGAGATATTTGCGGCGCTGCGCCTCGCTGCCATAGGCATGGATCGGGTGCATCACCAGCGAGGACTGCACCGACATCTGGGAGCGGAAGCCGGAATCGACGCGTTCGATCTCGCGCGCAATCAGCCCATAACAGACATAACCGAGGCCGGCGCCGCCGTATTCTTCCGGAACGGTGGGGCCGATCAGACCGAGTGCGCCCATCTCCCGGATGATGGCCGGGTCGAAATTGCCGTCGCGATTGGCGGCGAGCACGCGGGGAAACAGTTTCTCCTGCGCATAATCGCGCGCGGTGTCGCGCACCATGCGCTCTTCCTCGGTCAGCTGGCTTTCCAAGTCGAGCGGATCGTCCCACTTGAACGCGGCGTCCTTGATCTGAGCGGTTTTCGGGTCGCGTTTCTCAGTGTTTTCCGCAACTTGCGACATCGCGTTTCTCCCTAAAGTCCGGTGCCAACAAGCTTAGGAGCCGACGCCACGAGCGGCAAGGGTGCCGCCCGTTGCCGCAGCGGTGCTGTTTCGCTATCTACGGGCACTGCACTGGTTTGGCGCCCGTAGCTCAGCTGGATAGAGCGCTGCCCTCCGAAGGCAGAGGTCA
>Ga0182015_10000841_pt1 | contig 42609 bp, 39 predicted proteins | sample 712P3MmetaG_FD_120478 | JGI IMG/M metagenome (GOLD analysis project Ga0182015, IMG submission 120478) | Permafrost microbial communities from Stordalen Mire, Sweden - 712P3M metaG | ecosystem: Environmental > Terrestrial > Soil > Wetlands > Permafrost | place: Sweden: Stordalen | collected...
AGTGTCTTCTGCGGCCTAGTTTCACAATCCTCGCTGGCACAATCGCTAAATTCAGTTCATTTTCTTCGCCAGCGCACGCCATCTTTGGTGTTCTCGATTATGATGCCGGCGGTAGTGAGTTCGGTGCGCAGGGCGTCGGATGATTTGAAGTTGCGCGAACGACGCGCGGCTTCCATCTCGGCGATCTTATTTTCGATATCAGCGCCGGAGAGTTGCGCAAACTGAACTGCGTCTCGCAACTCCGCGCCGATATCTTTGTCCCGGCCTTCGGTAGGAGCCCACTCGAAAACCTGCTTCATCTTGGCGGCATCGTCATCGTTGAGAACGGCGAAGATGTCATCGAACTTTTCCAGAGCAGCAAGCAGGCTTGGAATGTCTTCTTTCTGAACCGCATTCGAATCCAAAGCGGCATTCGCACGGCGAACCATTTCGAAGATCGCGGCTTGCGCTTGCGCGGTGTTGAGATCGTCTTCCAGCGCGGCTTTCATACGGTCAGTCGTCTCAGTGGCCAAGGACTGCATTTCCGGATTCGAGCCGGGAGAAAAGTTCCCGCAATTCAGGCGCTGGCGGAAGTTGCGCAGGCGATCGACGGAGACGGCGGCTTGCTTGAGCCCGTCGAACGTGAAATTTAACTGGTTGCGGTAAGGGACGGACGTGAGCAGATAGCGGATCGAGGAGGGTTTGTGCCCCTTCAGCACGAGGTCGCGCAGAGTAAAGAAATTTCCCAGGCTTTTGGACATCTTCTCGCCCTCGACAAGAAGAAAACGAACGTGAAACCAGAAGCGTGCGAACATTTTTCCCGTCAGCGACTCGGATTGAGCAATTTCATTTTCATGATGAGGGAAGACGAGGTCTTCGCCTCCCGCATGGAGATCGAAGGTTTCACCGAGTTCTTCCATCGACATGACGGAACACTCGAGGTGCCAGCCGGGACGGCCAGCGCCGATGGATGTGCTCCAGAAGGCCTCTCCGGGTTTCGGCGCCTTCCAGAGCGCAAAGTCACGGGCGCTGTCTTTATCGTATTCGTCGAATTCGACGCGGGCGCTGTCGATCATTCCACCGAAATCTTTCTTGGAGAGTTTTCCGTAGGCGGGGAATTTCGCGATGCGGAAATAATACGACCCGTCATCGGTTCGGTAGGCAATGTCTTTTTCTACCAGTCTGGCGACAAAGTCCGCCATCTGCGGAATGTGGTCAGTGGCTCGTACCAGGGTGGGCTGCTGAATGCCGATCATTGCGGAGTCTTCCAGAAATGCTTTTTCGTACTTGGCGGTGTATTGCTGAACGGAGACCCCGTCTCGAGCGGCGTTACGGATGATCTTATCGTCGACGTCGGTGATGTTCATCACGTAGCGAACGGAATATCCGGACTGGCGCAAAAAGCGCTGCAGCATGTCGACGGCGAGGAAGGTGCGGAAGTTGCCGATATGTCCGTAATCGTAGACAGTGGGGCCGCACGCGTACATGCGGACCTCCTTGTCGCGGATGGTTTGGAAGTCTTCAACCTGCGAAGACATCGTGTTATAGAGACGAAGAGCCATAAGTGATTATGCACTGAGCAAGAAAAAATCGATTTCACGATTCCGCAACGGACGCCGAGAAGTCAACTGGCGGGCAAACCGGCGGAAGTTTGAGCTGGGAGCGTATGAGTGTGAGACCTGAGCCGATGTTGCACCAGAAAAACATAGTGCAGCGCGGAGATAATGGTGAAGGAAAACGTAGCGCGCAAAAAAACCGTGCGCGCAATCCAGATCCAGCGCTCAGGACGAATCGCCAGCAGCATGACGAAAAATACCGCCGCGATCTGCGAAAAAGTGTTTGCCTTGCCGAAGATGCTGGGGCGAAAATCGCGCAAGCCGGCGATTGCGAATAGCACGGCGCTTGCCGCCAGTATCGAGATATCCCGGCTGAATACCAGGACGGTAAACTTCCACGGAATTTTGTGCAGGATGGAGAGCACGGGAAACATAGTGCTGAGCAAAAGCTTGTCGGCAATGGGATCGAGATATTGTCCGAGCAGGGTTTGCTGGTGTAGCCTGCGGGCCAGTAGCCCATCGAGACCATCGCTGAATCCGGCGATCACGAACAAGAGTAAGGCCCAGAAATATCGGCCCTCGACCAACTCGATCACGATGAAGGGGACGAAAGCCATCCGCAGCATAGTGAGTTGGTTGGGAGCGGTGAAAACTTGCGACAGCTTCATGCTTTGTCTTTCTTAGGAACGATTGCCGGTTGAGGATCGACTATATAGTCCTGAGAAGTGCGAATTGCAGGAAACCCGCCGAGCGCGGATTGTGGCGTGCGGCCGGTTTTAGCCGAGAAACGCTGCGAGAGCGAAGGCAGGCTGCCATCGGGCAGGTCAAGCTCGAGGCGTTCGATGCGGTGCATGGGGAAAAAAACCACAGCGGGAGTAAACGAATCCCCATCTTTGACCATCACGACGAGATCTTCGAAGGAAGCCAGTTCGGCGCCACTGATGCTGAGGCCTTCGGGCGCCAGCGATAAAATCATGCCCCAGAATTTGTCCCGCGGATTGCCGAGCGTAACCACCACCATGGATCCGCGCACGAACGGAATACCGGGGGACGCTGTTTCCGCGGATCGGCTATCTTCCCCTGTAGCACTTGCCCCTGCAGCATTTGCGTTCATGGAACGATTGTCGCCGTCGCGCCCCTGCCTTGGCAACTGGCAAGAACGATCCGCCGCTTGCCTCATGCGTTGCTGATGCGCTTCGGCTTCTGCAGCGGTGGGGAATGCGGCTCGGTGGCGAACCCCTTTTGAGTCCCGCCAGTCCGCCATGTATTTTCCACACTTTTTGAGCATGGTTTCGTCCTCCTGTGGTACGTTGGGTTATGGTTCTACTGCTTGCGTGGACGCCATTTAGGATACCGAGGGTTGTAAGTGTCTGATTCTGTTGTGTAGGCCCGTAGCTCAGTTGGTTAGAGCGCCTCCCTGACACGGAGGAGGTCGATGGTTCGAGTCCATTCGGGCCTACCATTTCTTTCCTACACATATGCGGTAGGGGTCCCATCCTCTTTGGTAGCATTTGGCAGCAAATCGGCAGACGCTGCAGGTTGACTTTGAATTAACTCCTCGTACATCGATTCGACCATCCGCCCAACACTCTCCGGCAGCTCTGCAGATACTCGTTGGCTGTGGTATCAGCCTTGGAGTGCCGCAGGTGAGCTTGGATGTCCTTCACCGATCCCTTACTTCGCCAGCGTTGCCATCGTTCGGCGCAAGACCTGGAAGTTCAGTTTAGGTAATCCGAGTTTCTCCGTCAGAAGAAGCAGGATTCGGTTCCAATGCGTCCGGGGCGCCGTAAGTTATTTCAGACTCTCTACGTAGGCGATCAACGCCTTCAAATCATCCGGCGGAAGATCGATGGATGGCATGCCGCCAGCCTTCATCTTCGGGGTGAAGTGTTTGAAAAGTGCGGCTAGTTGGTCAGGCGAGAATTTTGCGTTTATGCCAACAAGCGCCGGAGCCGCGGCCGTGCCCACTCCGCCATCTCCATGGCAGGCATTGCACGAATGGCCTTCGAAGATGGTTTTCCCTTTCGCGGCCAGCGGGTCCGAGAGCGTCACATTGGCTGCCGCAAGCGACGCGGAAGAGAGTTCCGGCTCGAATGGCTTGCGCATATATGCGTCTTCTTCGGCTCCCTGCTTTGCCAGTTGCTGGGTGACTCCGGGGTCATGCCGATCCAAGTACTGGCTGCGCAGGCCGAGGCCCACCAGTGAAAACAACACGACTGAGTATGCTGCCATCGCGATGGGGCGCTTCCACGGACGGCGTTCGACACTTCGATCCAGAAAAGGAAGCGCCAGGACGCCCAGGACGAGCAGCGTTGGAATTACCAGCACGCCGACGATCGCGGCGGACCCATGCCAGTACTTCAGCCACTGAAAGATGGGCAGGTAATACCACTCGGGGCGCGGCACGTACTGCGCATCCGCTGGGTTGGCAGGAGGCCCCAGTTGCATCGGAACAAAGAAGGAAAGTAACCCTAGGCCCGCAATCAGCAGCGCGGTCAGGGACAGATCCATCAGCACCTGACGAGGGTAGAAGAGTTCTGCGTGCTCGTCGGGATGGTAAGGATCTTCTTCCACTGGTCCGGCCGCTCCCGCTTTGCGGAAAAGAAAAATGTGCGAAGCCACAAGGGCGAAGATGCACGCCGGAATAAAGAAAACATGGGCCACGAAAAACCGGGAGATCGTAAGCGTTCCCATCTCCGTGCCACCCCGCATGAGGCGCTTAATGTATTCCCCAATCACAGGAACTTCGCTGACGGCGTTGGTTCCTACAGCAGTGGCAAAATAAGCCCTCTGATCCCAGGGGAGCAGATAACCTGTGAACGCCATCGCCAAGACGAGACTGAGGAGGACACACCCGGAGAGCCAGAGAATCTCGCGCCGCCCTTTGTACGATCCGTAGATGTAGGTTTGCGACAGGTGCAGGAACAGGACGACGACCATTGCGCTGGCGCCGTAGGCGTGCAGGCTGCGAAGAAACGATCCGGCGGTGACGGTTTTGGTAATGTAGGCGACCGTAGTGTGCGCGTGGTCGGCGGAGGGGACGTAGTAGAGCGCAAGAAAGATTCCAGTGATGACTTGCGAAAGGAAAATGAACAAGAGTCCTGAGCCGAAGATGTAGGCGAAACGCGCGCCGCCAGGAATGGGCTCATCGAGAGCGCTGCGCAGCAAGTCATCCAGGCCGGTGCGGCGGTTCAGCCATCCCCATAGTCCCGACTCGGGTCGAGGAGGTGGGTCGCCTCCGCCCTTATGGTCGAACGCATCGCCTCTCAACCTATGGCTTCCTTGTCGGAGACGAGTTGCCGGAAATATTGGAATCGCACCAGCAGTTGGCCGTCCTGAACCGAAGTTTCCAGAGTATCCATTCCGCGCAGGGAAGGCCCGCTAATGCGGGAGCCATCGGGTGCAAAAACGGAATCGTGGCACGGGCAGACAAACTCCTTCTTATCCACGTCCCAGGGTATGGTGCAGCCAAGGTGCGGACAGATGGCGCTGAGAACGCAAAGTTGGCCCTGGCTGTCTTTCGTCACGTAGACCACCTTTTCGGAGATCGCTTTGCGCCAGCCATCCACTTGTTCCATCTGAATCGTATGCATTACGGGCTCAGTCAATGACGAGAACTCGTTGAGTTCTCCCAGCGGCGAATTCTTCGTTTCGGTGGTCCGGCGCAACAACGGGAATAGAGCAAAGCGAATGAGCGGCACAGAAAGTAGTCCACCGATAACGAATGAGCCGAGTCCCAGCAACACTCCGAGAAACGAGCGTCGGCTTTCAACCGGCGGTCCGGATGGAGTAGCCTGAGTGTCGTCGGCTCTGAATCCACCTCTGAACATGCAATGCCTCAATCACTTCGGGTCGGGCCTTCAGCCCGTTCAAAGCCATCTGTCCCGCAAGGTTCATTTCTTGACAGGCAGGCTCCGGATGTAAGCTACCAGCTTCTGTATATCGGCGGGTTTGATCTTGTTGGCAAACGCCGGCATTTTCCCTCTGCCCTTGGTGATTACTTCCGTGAGTGCGGCGTCGCTCTGGTTCCTCACTTCGTCGGATCGCAGATCCTTCGCATGGAACGCCTTGCCGGGTCCGGTGTCGCCGCTGCCGTCGGCTCCGTGGCACAGGTCACAGTTCGCCTTATAAATGTTGGCGGGAGGCATTTCGGCCCGCGTTACACCTGTCGTAGCCAAACAAGTCAGGATGCTTGCCGCTAGGAAGCGCAGAATCTGCTGTCGCATGTTTTCTCCAATCATCTGCGGCAGGGGCATACAGGATTTCCTTGGCTATATCCCCCGCCTATTCAATGTTGCTTTTCTTTCAGGCTAGAAGTCTACAGTATTGCAAAGTGATCGCGGAAGCGACGGGCCCCGAACCCGGTTTTCTGCGTGACAGAGGGGCATTATGGAAAGTGGAGCTACATCAGCCTCCTTGCCACCCATTGCTTCGCCGGTTTCTGGCTGTACCCTTCCTGGTCGGTAAACAAGCAGCCCTAGCGAACGTCGGCTCCTTGATAGTATTCACAAGCGCCACCAATGATCGGAGGAAGAACGACATGAAGATAGTAGCAGCGGCAGCCAACCTTTTGAATATCTTGATACGGTAGAGATCAGGAGTTCGAGTCTCCTCGTGCCTACGATTTATCTCAACGGGTTAGCGATCGCTAGTCCCTTTTCCGATGCTCGGGAACGTTGCGTTAATTACCCAAGTTTTGCCTCTTCAAAGCAATCCCGTAACAGATTCTCCGTCCCATATCTCGACCACTTGTAATCAACGATGCGGACCAGTGTAGGCATCCTTTAGCGCGCCTTCCAGCAAGCTCTCCGGCGCCCGGTCATCGACTTTCTGTTTACGAATATTTTATGAATGTTTTATGAGTCTCGTATGCCATGGCGTGTCCAATGGTTCTTGTAGAAACTCGCACAATAGGCGAGTTGGAGACGACACGTCATGTGGACGAACGAAGTATCATCGGAACGATTGGCGCAGATTTTTCATCACTATCATCGGGCCCTGAACCCATCGCCGACAACGGCGGAGTCGCCTTTCCACGGCATCGAGGGCCGAAGCTCCTAGACAGAGATACCGCAGCGCGAGAAGAATCGTTTGGTGGCAACCGCACGGCTGGTCTTACTGGAGCTGCGATCTAACGAACCTGAAGAACAGCTACCGCGCCAATACTTCGCGAAGCCAGGGGAGGCAGAGTGGGGCTGCTGATGCAACGCGCCACGGCGAATCGCAGACGGCATTGCGTTAATGTGAGCCGGAGTTTTGGGGAAAATGGTGTATTCGGACGGCGGACGCAACTACTGCGAAGGTTCGCTAACCCCGATCGAGATGTGTTTTTATGCGCTCTTGCCTGCCGCGGCAGCGCTGCCGAGCAGGATGCTGACTTCGGACCCTTTGCCTGCTCCGGTTAATTGGGCAGCGGCTCCGCGATTGGCGGCAATCTCGAGATACCCCATACTTCCGAGGATGCCAAATACTTGCCCGGGAGCGCCTTCGGCGTAGGCGGTGTGGATTTCGGTAATTTCGCGGCTGCCTATGACGATCTTGAAGCCCGAGGCTTCCGCTCCAAAAAGCATGGGAGCATCACTTGGCGTGAAGTTGGTAATTAAATTCCCGAAGCGGTCGACCTTGAGCACAACGCCGCGCAGCCGATTCTGATCCACGGCTTTTGGCTTGGGTGCGGAAAAGCGGATGTATTCTTCGACTTCGTCGCCAAACTTCATGACATCGACGTCTTTGGCCAGATAGGCGGCCACCGGAGCGAAAATATCGCGGGCATGGAACGTATTGCTAACGGGCTGCAGGAAATAATGCTCCGAGGTGATGTGCCGCACGTGCATGCGGCTCTCGCGCGCATACACCATGGAAAGGACGCCATTGTCGGGCGCGACGAAGTGATGTTTGTCGCTTGAGGCCAAAATCGGACGGCGGGCTGTGCCTACTCCGGGGTCGACCACCACCACATGCACGGTACGGCTGGGAAAGTACGAATAGGCTTGAGAAATTGTGAGGGCGCCATCGAGCACGTCGAAGGCCTGCACCGCGTGAGAGATGTCTACAATCTCGGCGTCGGGAGCAATATCGAGAATGACACCCTTCATGGTGCCCACAAAGTGGTCGTTACTGCCAAAGTCGGTAGTGAGCGTGATAATGGGACGGTGTGCCAAAATTTCCTCACGGGTGGGACGCGGAGTGATCCCGAAAAGTTATCTCGAAACTTCGAAACTAATTGGTCGCAAGTGCGGAGTCAAGGAACGGAAGTAATTGGTGCTGGGGCAATTCGACTGGCCCGCTAAGGCACGAAGGAATATCCACAAAACGGAAGCGGCGCAAGATTGGATATCATAACAAGGATTAAAAACCTCCCCGAGATTGAAGCGCTGCCTCGTCCTCAATCTAGAGCATCCAGCTATTCGACGTGAACATCGCCGGATCCCGTGTGAACCGTGAGCAGCGGGCCACCGCCGCGCACCTTGCCTTCGATGTGTTTGCGGTTTTCTTCCAGGCGCCCTTGCACGGTCATCGTAATTGCCGGGTTGATATCCATTGAACCAGAGCTAGTGGAGAGATTAGCGTCGAAGGCGGCGTCCGAGGGCAGCCGAACGTGGACGTTCCCCGACCCGGTACGAATTTCCCAACCGCCAGTCTGAGCGCCTTCCGCGGTGATGTCGCCGCTACCCGACTCGCCGTGGAAACCGCCGTGAATTCCGCGCGCCGTGATGTTTCCCGAGCCGGCGTGAAGATCGACATCACCGGACGCAGTTTCTTCGAGTTCGATATCGCCGCTGCCTGTGCCGCCACGGACGGGACCGGCAATCGCCCGCGCCCGAACGTTGCCCGATCCGGTTTGCAGGCGAATTTCTCCGGTAAGCCGCGAAAGCTTCAAATCTCCGGAGCCACTTTGCAAATCGACATTGCCTCGTGTGCCTTCAATCGTCTGGTCGCCTGAACCGCTGTGAGTGCGGACCGTTGTCTCGGCGGGAACGACGATTTCATAGTCCACCGCAATATCGTGCGCGCTCACATAGTCGATACGAATGCTGTTCCCTTCCTGCCGAAGAGGGGGATGTTGCTCAATATCCCCGACGTCCGTCTGGCGGTTTCCAAACAGCCAGTGGTCGCCAACGAAAATCTTGCCGTGCACAGTGACCGATCCTTCCGGTCCGTTTCGCACAATGATGTCCCCCGATCGGGCTTGCACCTCCAAATCGACTGGACCGCTCACCGAGAAGGTTTTATCGAAGGTGCCTTGCGGAGTGGATGCGAAGGCTACGCCGGAGATTAAGACCAACGCCAATACAAATCCACGAAACAAAATCGACGCTCCGGCAAACTTTCCAGCCCTGGCAACTTGAAAACAACTCATGTCGAAGTCTCCTTCTGAAAAATTCGGAGCCGAAGGCTTCGAATGCCGAAACCCAAAACCTTCGAACAGTGCTATTGCAAGACCACCTGATCGCCCTCTTTTAATCCGCTCAATACTTCCGTTTTGGCTCCGTTTGAGATTCCAATGTTGACCGCAACTTTGCGCTCGCCGTCCTTGGCCTTCGGATCGGGAACGTCTACCGAGGCCTTTTTATCTTTGTCGTAAATAATGGCGCCCTCCGGGATCTGAAGAACGTTCTTATGTTCGTCCAAAATAATTTCGGCGTTGGCCGTCATCTCGGCTTTCAGCTCGCCACCTGGATTCTGAATTGAAACCCGCACTTCGAAGGTGGTCACATTATCTTTCTCCACGCCCATAGGAGAAATTTTCGTGACCTTGCCGGTGAAGGTTTTATCTTTGAATGATTCCACCTTGATCCGGGCTGGCTGGCCGAGATACACCTTGCCGATGTCGCTTTCATCCACTTTGCCCTTTACATACACTTCGCTGGTGTCGCCAAGAGTCATGACGAGGGTTGCGGAAGAGCCCAATACGAGGATTGAACTGACAGCATCCCCCATCTCCACGTCGCGGGATAGGACGATGCCATCGATCGGAGAAATAATATCGGTATAGCTGAGCTGCTCTTCCAATTGTTTCAGGTTCGCCTGATCTTCCGCGACTTGCGCTCTGGACTGAGCAATCTTTGCCTTCAGCACCGTGACTTGTGCCTTGGAAACATTCTGCCTGTTCAAAGACATTTCATAATTCTTTTCGGCATCGTCCAGCGCGGAGGCTGATACTACGCCATCCTTCGCCATACCCTGAGCACGGTCATAAGCGCGCTTCAGCAGCGGTACATCCGGACCCTCGGCATCCACTTTGGCTCGCTCGAAATCCGCTTGCGAACTGTTCAGGTTGGCTTGAGCCGCGTCGAGCGCCGCGCGTGATTGCGCGACCTGTGCCTCGATCTCTACTTTGTCGAGCTGCGCCAGCAGTTGCCCCTTCTTCACGCGGTCGCCGTAATCCACCAGGAGCTTCTTGACAATGCCGCTGGCCTTGGATTTCACCTCAACTTTGGTGATGGGCGTCACTTTGCCGGTCGCGACTACGCTCTTGGCCAGGTCACCCTTTTCCACTTTCGCCAGTTTTGTGGGGTCGATCTTGGTGCCGCCACGGGTAGCCGCGAACACGCCCCCTGCAATCAGCAGAACGAGAACCACCACAATGCTGACCCAGATCATCAGTTTCCGACGCTTCTTTTTATTAGTGCCGTTTCCGTTCACAAACCGCCTCCTGAAAGCTTGTCAGCTGAGCCGTTTACCACTCTCATGTTTAATTACGCGGGCAACCCAGCCTTTGTTCCCATTAATTTGTAGGTTGAATTTCAATCGATAGGCGACGAAAACAGGCGCGACACCCCCGACGTTGCTGCCCTGCTCGATTAGACCCTCTCCAACCTAAAATGGTAGCGCATTTCACAGGGAATTTCGCGATACCGGTGCCGGGATGGAATTATCCCGTCGAGGGATTCCCAGGCGAAATTCCATCTCGTCCAGGTTTGCCAATGCTAGAATGGCGCATCCATGCTCGCCTTCGTGCTGCTCCGGGTGCTGTTGATCCTTCTCCTGGTAGCGGCGAACGCGTTTTTCGCCGCCGCGGAGTTCGCCCTGGTCAGCGTGCGCGACACCCGCATTCAGCAGCTCATCTCTTCGGGCCGCATCGGGGCGCGAATCGTCCAGCGCCTTCACCAGCATTTGGACGAAGTAGTTAACGGCGTACAGCTTGGGATCACCATGGTCAGCCTAACCTTAGGCTGGATCGGCGAACCGATGGTGGCCCAGTTGGTTGGATCGCTTCGTTTTGTGCAGAAGATTCCCCACGCCGCCGTTTATGCCCACGGCGTCGCCATTGTGATCGCCTTCAGCCTGATCACTTATCTGCACGTGCTCCTGGGAGAACTTGTTCCAAAAACCCTAGCTCTCCAGCGTGCCGAACAGATCGCGCTCGCCGTAGCTGCTCCCATGGAAGGATTTCTGACGGTCACGCAGCCGCTGCTTTATTTAATGCGCAGTTCCGGAGGGTTGGTCCTGCGGCTCTTTGGCGCACGCGATACCCGCCGCGGTGGGGCGGTTCATTCTCCCGACGAACTCAAGCTGATCGTCACCGCCAGCCGCCAATTTGGTCAAATCCCCGAGTCTCAAGAGGAAATGATCCACAACGCCATCGAACTGGACAACATCACGGTTCGGGAAGTGATGGTGGCGCGTCCCGATATTTTTTCGCTGCCTTCCGATCTCACGCTCGACGAAGCTCTGAACCGTGTGGTGGAAGGCCAGCACTCCCGCATCCCGGTCTATGATCCGCAGCGCGGACCCGAGCACATCGTCGGCGTGCTCTATTACAAAGAGCTTGTACGATGGGTTCGTCTTCGGCTGGTCAATCTGGGCCAGCCCGTAGCCTCGCGCATTGCGCGAATGCAGATCGGCCATGTCATGCACGATATGCTGGTCGTCCCGGAAACCAAGGTACTGTCGGAGTTGCTGGATGAATTCAAGCAGCGGCGACGTCACCTCGCGGTCGTGGTCGACGAGTATGGATCGACGGCAGGAGTGATTACCGTCGAAGACATCCTTGAGCAGCTCGTCGGTGACATCGAAGACGAATTCGACGTCACCCCGCCCCAAGCCGGACTCGCGGACGACTCGGTCTTGTTGCTTGAGGGTTCGGTCAACATTCTGGATCTTGAAACCCAGCACGGCCTGCTGTTGCCTCGCGACGCCGGTTTTGAGACGCTCGCCGGATTCGTGTTGGCCCGGCTGCAACATATCCCGCGTCTCGGGGAATCTTTCGAATACGAAGACCATCGCTACACCGTGGAAGAAATGGAAGCTCACCGGATCGCCAAAGTGAAAATAGAGAAAATGGAAAATGCAGCAAGCTCGGCGAAGCCGGCGGGAGCGGGAGATTGACCGGCTGATGGACAAAATCGGCGATAACTAAATTGCTTGTAACCAGTTCGCCAATAAGAAGACGGGCAGCAGCGCCTCAATGTCAATGGTCCGCCAGTTAATCCAACGCGTCCTCTACACCATTCCAGTGATCTGGCTGGTGGTGAGCCTCGTGTTTCTGATGATCCACCTGGTACCCGGAGACCCGATCCAGCAGATGCTTGGCGAAGGTGCGCCTCCAGCCGATATTCAGGCCATTCGCCACGCCTACGGACTGGATGCGCCGCTGGGCGAGCAATATCTCAATTATTGGAAAGGGGTGCTCCACGGCGATCTGGGCCCGTCTTTCCGCTACAACCAAAGCGTTACGCACATGCTGGCGCAGCGATATCCCTTCACTGCGGAGTTGACGCTGGCCGCGCTTTTGATCGCGATTTTTATTTCTCTTCCGGCGGGCGTATATTCCGCGCAACACCGGAATCGCTGGGAGGATCGCACGGTTTCTGTGGTGAGCCTTTTCGGATTGTCGTTTCCGAACATCGCTCTGGGACCCATTCTCATCATCCTGTTCTCGATTAAGCTTGGCTGGTTGCCGGTTTCAGGTTCTGGTGGCATTGAATATCTGATCTTGCCGGCTGTCACAATGGGCGGCTCAATGGCGGCCATTCTCACTCGCATGGTGCGCACCTCCATGCTCGAAGAGCTCAGCCAGGATTACATCCGGACGGCAAGAGCAAAGGGACTGCCTGAGCGAACCGTCGTCTACCGTCACGCCCTGCGCAACGCCATGATCCCCATCATCACCGTGCTGGGCCTGCAGTTTGGCGCGCTACTTGCCGGAGCAATTGTTACGGAGACGATTTTTTCCTGGCCCGGCATTGGGCGGCTTACTATCCAGGCGATCTCGAACCGCGATTACTATCTGGTGCAGGGATGCATTCTGGCGATTGGATTGACGTACGTCGCGGTGAACTTTCTGACGGATGTGCTGTACTCGGTAGCGAACCCGAGGATTCGGCAGTGAGTGGAAAAGATGAATGGACGTCTGAGGGTGATACTGCCCGCGGTCAGCGTCGCGGTCGCCGCAGTGCTGCTAGGGCTTGGACCCAAATTGATTAAAGGCCAATGCCGAAACCTGCATTCAGGTCGGGCTGATTATCGAACTTGTCACGCAATGTCGCCTCGGCGGTACCGCCTAACTGCATAGGTCCTTCGCGCAAAAGACGCGCTCAGGATGACAAAGCATAAAAGCACAAAATTGCATGAGTGCTGGTGGGTCGAATCCAACGCCGGTTCTCCACCGCTACAAAGTTCATCCGTCACAGACACCCCACCCCAGATTTGTCATCCTGAGCGCGTCTTTTGCGCGAAGGACCTATGTACTTTGTCTATATCATGACCAATCGTTCGAAGACGCTGTACATCGGCGTCACCAACAATCTCATGCGGCGGGTGCGAGAGCACAAAACCGGAAGCGGTTCGGGATTTACAGCCAAGTACAAACTCGACCGCTTGTTTATTTCGAGCGCTTCAAAGACATTCGCATCGCCCTCGAACGCGAGAAGCGCATCAAAGGCTGGCTCCGGATTAAGAAAATTGCCCTCGTCGTCTCAATGAATCCTTCGTGGAGAGATTTGAGCGAAGAGTGGTATCGGCGCCATCAATACGAACCCCAGACGCTTGGCCATTAAACCAACCGATTCCCTACCCTTTTGACCAACAACGCGCAAGGGGACTTATTTCGCCGTGATGTCCACCGAGGCTCGAGTCGTCTCCCAATCCAGGCGCATCGTGCAACCGCTGCCGGATTTTTCGTAGGAAATTGTGAAATCCTCCACGGGGGATGGCAGCTTGGAAACTTTCATATCCACGCGCGCCAGTTCATCGCCTTCGTACTTATAGGGAATCCCCCACTCGCCGGTTTTCTTGTTGACGATGAGGGTCCACTTGTCGGCATTGGGCACGGTGAAGATGGTGTAGTTGCCGGCTGGCACAGTCTTACCGCCGACCTCCACGTCGGCGCTGGGCACAAAAGTGGTTGCATCATTGGCACCGGTACGCCAGACCTCACCGAAAGGAACAAGACCGCCATATACTTTGCGGCCTTTCATGCGCGGGCTCGAGTAATCGGTTTTGACAGTCTTACCGCCTCCGAGATCGCAGGCGGCCGATGCGGGAGGACTTGGGCGCGCTTTTCCCATTTGAGCGAAAGCTGCGGTGGTGAACAAAAGAACCAGAGCGCTGGAAAGGGCAATTCGTTTATGCATTGCTTCTCCTCGTAAGTGCAAACTGTTGAGCAACGTTATGGACTGAGTTCGCGGGAATATGTCACCAGCAAACTCATGATTATGCTTCATTCCGCGCCAAGTTTACAATTGCTGCATGCCGGTATTCGACGAAAAGCAGGAAGCACTGGAACATTATGAGACGATGATGGGCGTGCCGCGTGGCAGATTGGCGGTTACGATGGACTCAATCACTGACGCCATGGCGCTGGTCGGCCAGCATGGGGTTTACTGCCAAAGCCAGCGGTGGCCGGGCAAGCCGGTGATGGATATCCAGATCATCATGAAGAGCCTGACGGATGCGAAAGAGCTGATCCAAAGCGTAATGGAAGAGCTGAAAAAGGACTCTTAAAAATCCTGAAATCCGGTCAGAGTTGCAGGTAACCCTACGGCTTTACCGTAATCATCACCACTCCATGCGAAGCCACGGGCGAGGAAAACTTTCCCGTGAACGTGCCAAGGTCCTTGTGCTGCCACAAGTCGCGGACCGAAGCGCTTACGTGGGTGGGATAGCCAAGGTCCTCCCAGTTCACGGAAATTTCCTGTTGCGCGCTTCCCCGGTTTAGCAGAATGACGGCGCGACTGCCATCCTTCATTTCTTTTGACCACACTTCAACATCGCCATTTTTCCAGACGCGCTGGCCTTCGTGCCCGGCCGGATCCTGATCGACGGCAATCACTTCTTTGTTGGTTAGAATGTCATGAATCTCGGGTCGCATATCGCGCAAGTTATTGCCAGCGATCAGCGGAGCCGCCAGCATCGCCCACAGGCTGAAATGAGATCGGTCCTCGGTATCAGTCATCCCGCCGTTACCAATCTCCAGCATGTCGGGATCGTTCCAGTGGCCTGGCCCGGCGTAAGAGTAGAGTTCCGCCTCCTGATCCACGATATCGAGCACGCCGTTCGAGCAGCAGTCGCCGGGCTTCCACTCGATTCTTCCCTGCCACCGATCCTGAATGTCGCCGGTGGTGCGCCATAAGTTTCCGCCTACTTCGTTGCCCCAAAGCCACGGCTTGGCCGTACCCCACTCGCAAATGCTTAAGACGATGGGGCGTCCGGCGGAGTCGAGCGCCGCGCGAATGTTCGCGTAAGAAGCCTTCGCGTCCTGCGTAGTGGTGTTGCACCAATCGTATTTGAGATAGTCAACACCCCAGGCAGCGTATTGCAGGGCATCCTGATATTCATGGCCGAGACCTCCAGGGCGACCGGCACACGTCTTCGAACCAGCGTCGGAATACACGCCGAACTTCAAGCCGAGCGAGTGGATGTAATCTCCGACCGCCTTCATTCCGTGCGGAAAGAGCTGCGGGTCGGGGACGATCTTACCGTTCGCATCGCGGCTTACCTGCCAGCAATCGTCGATGTTAACGTACTGGTAACCGGCGTCCTTCATCCCGGATTTGACTACGGCATCGGCCATGCTTTCGATCATCTGTTCATTTACATTGCAGGCGAACTTGTTCCATGAATTCCATCCCATGGGCGGCGTGAGAGCCAGATTGGTAGATGGCAAAGCATTTTGCGCAATCAGATTGCCTGCGAGGAGTGTGACAATAAAGGTGAATACCACGCATCGCGATATTCTCATGCTCGCGTTTTACCAGAAATCAGCGGACATTGGTACTTGAATGCAATCTGACAGGCCTAATGGGGCAAATAGATTTACAATTCGGGCTGCGACTTTCGCTGCAAAGGAGCCTCTCGTGCAAACCTTACGACCTACATTCCTGTTGCTATGGATATGTTTTGTCCTTCAACCTCTGGGCATGCATGCACACTCGCTGATGAAGGACGACACGAATTCGCTTGGAATTTTCGAAGGCCATCAGGACGTTGGTTCCGTGCTGCATTCAGGGTCTGCCGAGTACACCGCGCAGCAGCACAGCTACACACTCGTCGGCAGCGGCGAAAACATGTGGTTTGGAACGGATGCTTTCCAGTTCGCATGGAAGAAAATCTCCGGAGACGCAACCCTTACCGCGGACATAGCTTTCCCCACTTCCGGCGGAAATGAACACAGGAAAGCCGTGCTGATCCTGCGGCAAAGTCTGGATCCGGATTCGGTTTACGCCGACGTCGCGCTGCACGGCAATGGCCTCGCCTCCATGCAATTCCGCGATGGTAAAGGAGCAGTTACGCGCGAGATCCAATCAAACATCTCCGCGCCGAAACGCTTGAGCATCGCCAAGCGCGGGGATTACGTCTACATGGCGCTCAGCGGCGATGGCGGCGAACCGCAACCTGCCGGCGGCTGGCTCCGCATTCCGCTGGAAGGATCGTTTTACATCGGAATCGGCGTCTGCTCCCACGACAAAGACGTAACCGAGAAAGCGGTATTCTCGAACGTCGAACTCACGCAGTCCGGTGCGCCCCAGGGCGAACCAAAGCTCTTCAGCACGCTTGAGACAGTTGAAATTCCTTCCTTCGACCGGCGCGTAGTTTATCTCTCGCAGAGTCATTTCGAGGCTCCCAATTGGACGCGCGATGGCAGTGCGTTCATATTCAATCGCGACGGCCACATCGAACGCCTGCCGATGAGCGGTGGCAATCCGCAGACCATCGATACCGGCTTCGCCAACAGTTGTAATAACGACCACGGGATTTCGCCGGATAGTTCTCAGCTGGCGATTAGCGACAGTTCGCAGATCGATCAGAAGTCTCGGGTTTACGTGGTGCCGATCGGCGGTGGCACGCCTCGCAGAGTCACGGAAAACTCGCCTTCTTACTGGCATGGTTGGTCGCCCGATGGAAAGACGCTGGCATTTGTCGGCCAGCGTAACGGCGATTTTGATATCTACACCATCTCTCCCGCAGGCGGAGCGGAAATCCGCCTGACCACGGCGAAGGGATTGGATGACGGGCCGGAATATTCTCCTGATGGAAAATACATCTACTTTAATTCGGAGCGGACCGGACATATGCAGATTTGGCGAATGAACGCGGACGGCAGCGACCAGCAGCAGGTGTTTTCCGACGAATCAAACAACTGGTTCCCGCATATCTCTCCCGACGGTAAGTGGATGGCTTTTGTAACCTACGAACCCGACGTCAGCGGCCACCCTGGAAACAAAAATGTAATGCTGCGGCTGATGTCCGTCGACGACAAGAAAATCACCGTGCTGGCAAAACTGTTCGGAGGGCAGGGCACGATGAACGTCCCTTCGTGGTCGCCCGATAGCAAACGGCTGGCCTTCGTGAGCTACATGCTGGTGCCTCAGGAAAAATAAAAGCGATCTTTTATTTCTTAAGCACGTGAATCTTGCGCTTCACCCTAACGTCCGACTTTTTCGTCAAAGAACTTCGCCATCAGTCCGAGTGCTTCCCTAGTTTCTGGCACTTGGAAGTGATACCAGAAAGCGTGAGGCAGAGCTTCAAACACGACCAGTTGCGCATCGACGCCAGCTTGCAGTAGAGCGCGCTGCAGGATTGTGGTTCCGCTCAAAAGAATATCTCGCGTACTCGTGACCAGAAGAGTGGGAGGCATGCCGCGCAGGTCGGCGAACAGTGGCGAAAGAACTGGGTCTTTGCGATCGGTCTTGCCGATGTAGGGACCATCCGGCAAGTGATCGGGATCGGTCGGCTGAAGCATCCCCGGAAAGCCACCGAGGGTGAACAGTTGCCAGGAATCGCCAACACGGCTGAAATCGCCATGGCCGGAAAAAACTCCGAGAGCGGCGGGGAGCGGCAAGCCGAGTTGCTTGAGACGCACAGCAACTTCGCAGGTCAGGATGGCTCCCGCGGAAGTACCGTAGATTCCAATGTTGTGCGGAGCATAGGTTTTGAGCAGTTCTCTGTACACCGCGACAGCATCGTCAACGGCGGCTGGAAAAGGATTTTCAGGAGCCAGACGATAGTAAACGGAAACGACCTTAATTTTGGCAAGATTGGCGATCGGAACGCCTTCAATAAGCGAACCTGAATCGGAGTTGAATCCGCCGCCGTGAAGATTGATGAGCACGCGGTTTGAAGTTGGAGTGGAGAGCGGCGTGATGACATCAGTGCGAACGCCGCCCATGCTTGTCTCCTCGATATTTACCGGATAAAGTTTACGGGCTTCGGCGGAATCCATCTTTCGCCAGGCATCGGTATGGGCGCGGCGGTCGGCGAGCGACTCCGGCGGCGTGGGCTTCTGTTGAGCCAATGAGTCCAGCCACTTCTGAGCTTCGGGGCTGATCGTGTGCGGCATCGGGATGACCAGCGTGATGTGTGCGGTGCCGTCAGAATCGAATGTGGCGGAATCTTGCTGTGTGGCCGGGATTGACTGGGCCGAAAGAAATGCAGAGAGTGCGAAGACGATCAGGAGGCAGAATGCTCCGGTTTTCATCGGCTAGTTGTAACAGATGGAGCGGAACAAAGAAAGGAGCCTCCCCGGCTTTGGCAAGCTTCCCACAAGACGCGATATCTACGCCAACGTGTACTTCCCTCGCTCAATCACTTTTCCCGCAATCTGCTGCCGCAGTTCGATGGTATTAAAGGGCTCGTACTTGGCGAGTCGGCGCAAGATTGCTAACTGGGTACGCAACATGTCTCCGTCGGCGACGGCGGCAATCACCTTCTTCGCCGCCGATTCCACCTTCTCCATTGCCTGCGAGAGATAGACTCGTGCCATTGCTATCGGAAGAGCCGCGGCAGCTTCGCCTTTGGTTTCTACAATCTTTTGCGCTCGTAACACCGCCGATTCCATGGCGTATGTTTCAATAGTCATGTCGGCAATGGCGCCCATGATCTCCTGCTGGTCCTGAATTGCCTGCATGTATTTCTGCGTGGCCGCGCCTGCGGCAAACAACCCGAGTTTTTTGGCCTGCCCAACCAGTTTGCGTTCCTCCGGCAACGGCCCGTCAATATCTTCACCAATCGATGGACCGGAGAGCACTTCCTCCATCAACTTCTTAATCGCCGGCATCAGCGGCAACTGGCCGCTCATGGCACGCTTGAGAAGAAATCCAGTGATGATCAGGCGGTTGATTTCATTGGTGCCTTCGAAGATTCGATTGATGCGGGCGTCGCGATAGGCCCGCTCGGCGGGATATTCCTCGACGAAGCCGTAGCCCGCATAGATCTGCATGGTCTCGTCGACGATGTAATCGACCATCTCCGAGCCCCACACTTTAATGATGGAGCACTCCACCGCATACTCCTCGATGGCCTTGCGCGTCTCCCTCATGGCTTCGGCGGAAGACTTATCTACTTCGCCGAGGGCCACGTCCATCATCCCGACGGTGCGGTACACCAGCGATTCTCCGACGTAAAGCAAAGTGGCCATGTTGGCGATTTTCTCGCGAATCAAACCGAAGTCCGAAATCGACTTGCCGAAGGCCTTGCGCTGCTTGGCATAGCCGACCGCGCTTTCCAGTGACACGCGGCCGCCGCCCACACACATCGCCCCTAGTTTGAAGCGTCCTATGTTCAGGATGTTAAAGGCAATGACGTGCCCGCGGCCTTTTTCGCCGAGCAGATTTTCCGCCGGCACTTTGCAATCGTTCAAGAGGATGGGGCAAGTGGATGATCCACGAATGCCCATCTTGTGTTCTTCCGCGCCAACGGAAAAGCCAGGGAAATTTCGTTCCACAAGAAACGCCGAAAGCTTGTCATCGGTCTTGGCGAACACCGTAAACAGGTCGGCAAAGCCGGCATTGGTGATCCACATCTTCTCGCCGTTGAGAACGTAATACTTTCCGTCGGACGAAAGTTCAGCGCGCGTACGGCAATTCATCGCATCGGAACCCGAGGTTGACTCCGACAATGCGTAAGCGCCAACGATTTCCCCGGCAGCCAATCGAGGCAAGTATTTCTTCTTCTGCTCCTCAGTTCCAAAATAAACGATCGGCAATGTGCCGATTCCCGTATGTCCTCCCCACGTGGTAGCGAACCCGGCATATTTCGCGATGTGGTCGGCTATGACCGCGGCGGTAACCTTGTCCATCTCAAGTCCGCCGTAGGCCTCTGGAATTTCGACCGAGCTTAACCCTAACTCGCCAGCCTTCTTCAACAAGTCCCGAGTGATCGAGAAATCCTTGTGCTCAATCTTCTCGGCGTTCGGAAGGATTTCGTTGACGGCAAATTCCTCGGCGGTCTGACCGATCAGCAAATGCTGCTCAGTGAAGTCTTCTGGAGTAAACACTTCGCTGGGCTGCCGAGCTTCGAGAAGAAAACTGCCGCCGGTGATCTTGATAGTGGGAAGTGCTGTTGTCGTTGCCATGTCTTAATTCCTTTGAATCCGCCGTCGCGGCGAGCCACGCTGGATGAGTGCACTAATTCTAATTCCGTCGAACCCGGAAGGATAGAGGCACCGTGGTCCAGTGGATGCACTGTCGTGAGCCAACTCGCGGATTCTTACGGCATCTTGACATCAACTGGATGCTTGACGCTGTATGTCTGAATTCGCGCCGCCGGCAAGCAGGTCGAATAGTTCACTAAACGGGTCGAGTCCGATTGCGGATCGTCGCGACGAACCTTGTACATCCGCATCTTCAGGCACTCGCGCGGCGTGTCCGGCCCCAAGTATTGGAGCTGCAGGGGTTGATCACGCTGGCCGGAATTCAATGCCGCCGTCGTGCTTATTACGGCGGTTTTCCCGGTTGGCGAAGACTGCGCTGCCAAGCTTGTGGCAACGATCGCTATCATCAGCGAGCAAAACAACAGAAAAACACGGAAGAATGACATGGGGTTCCCTCTTGCGTGAATTGTAGCTCGATTAGCTTGGATCAAGCCTGCAATTCGAATAATTCATAATCTCTTAATTGCATGGAGGCGTTCTCGCGTAAAAACGTTGTCCGCCGTATGGGGCTAATTCAAACTCTCGAAGATTCCCGCCGCGCCCATGCCGCCGCCGACACACATCGTCACCAACCCGTACCGTCCATTTCGGCGCTTCAGCTCGCGGAGGATGGTTGCGGTGAGTTTGGCGCCGGTGCAGCCGAGAGGATGCCCCAAAGCGATTGCGCCGCCATTCGGATTTACTTTATCTGGGTCAAGCCCCGCCTCTTGGATCACCGCCAGCGATTGCGCGGCGAACGCTTCATTCAACTCGATCACATCGATATCGGAAAGTTTTAATCCAGCCATCTTCAAAGCTTTCGGAATGGCGAAGACGGGCCCCAGTCCCATCTCTTCCGGTTTATATCCAGCAGTCGCGAAGGAAACGTAGCGTGCCATGGGCGGGGTGCCGAGAGCTTTGGCGCGATCGGCAGACATCACCACAGCGGCCGCAGCGCCATCCGACATCTGCGACGAATTTCCGGCGGTGACCCTACCTTTTACGTGAAACGCAGGCTTCAGCGAGAGCAGGGCTTCCAGCGAAGTGTCGGCTCGCGGGCCTTCATCCATCTTGAAAACAATTTCCTGCCGCTTGGGCTTCGATCCATTCGGAGTCGTGAAGCTTACCGGCACTGGCACAACTTCGTCATCGAACTTGCCGGCCTGAATCGCAGCCAGCGCTCTCTGGTGGCTGTGCAAGGAAAATTCGTCCGCCGCTTCGCGAGTGATGCCGAAGCGTAGGCCGACGCGCTCGGCGGTCAAGCCCATGTTGAGGTAAGCGTCGGGGTAATGATCGACGAGCCAGGGATTGGGCGAGATTTTATGACCGCCCATGGGAATCATCGACATCGATTCCGTACCGCCGGCTACGATTACTTCAGCACCGCCGCTCATGATGCGCTCGGCAGCCATGGCAATCGCCTGCAACCCTGATGAGCAGAATCGATTGACGGTAAGCGCAGAGACTTCAACCGGGAGCCCGGCACGCAAGGAAGCGATACGCGCAACGTTCATCCCCTGTTCAGCCTCGGGCATGGCGCAACCAAGAATTACATCCTCAATCTCTTTTGCATCGAGCTGAGGCACTCGCTCCAGAGCCCCCTTGATGGCGATGGCCGCCAGCTCATCGGGACGGCTGGCGCGGAGCGTGCCTTTAAAGGCACGGCCTACAGGGGTTCGAACCGAAGAAACAATGACGACTTCACGCATGAAAGTTCTCACTTTTCAGATAAGCGCTCTCTCGATTTGATGCGAAGGCCGGAGTTACGCTTCACTTGGCCGGGGCATAGAAATAATAGTCCGCCGTGTAATTGCTCTTGGTTTCGTTGTTAACGTGAGCGGCATCGCATCCTCCGGATGGAGGCTGGCCGCCGTGAGTGTGAACCCGCTGGATCGTGTTCACGTCGTTCAGCTGGCCTTTTCCTGCATGGCTCACCACGTCGACTAATAGCCACGGAACTGATTCCGCGTCTAGCGCGTCAACATGGGCGGCCGCTTTTCCTGTGACCTCGCTGCCGTCGTTTAATTTCCAGGTTGGGCCCGCGGAGTGATGTCCTATGACCTTGTCTTTGCGGTCATGGAGTTCGGCATCGGGGCCCTTGAGCGTCCAATTAAATTTGCCGTCGGCAGCTTGACACGTGTAGATCTGCGATCCGGTGGCGTGCGCGTATAAAACTACTTGCTGTCCGGCGGGTACTTGGATCGCATCCGGAACATCCGGCGCAGGCTCGTTTTGGCCGGACGTTTGTGCCTTTGCTGACACCGAGGCGACGGCGACAGACCAGATCATTATCGTTATCATTGAGGCGAAAAGCGGAAGACGTTTCGGCATACGAATCAATTGTAGCTTCATCGAAGCCAACTCATCAGTGGGTTCATTCGCTACGAGCTGGAGTCAGAAAAAATCAGCCGGGAAAAAGAGGAGGCGCCCTCTAAGGAGCGCCTCAACCGAACTTCCGATCCAACTTAAGTACGGCCTCGTACTTACGGCATCAAAACGGCATCAATCACGTGGATTACGCCGTTGGACTGCATGACATTTGGAATGGTCACAGTCGCGGTGCCGCCCTTCTCGTCCTTCAGAACAATCTTGCCGCCTTGCATCATCGCTTCCAGTTTGCCGCCTTCCACTGTGGTTAGCTCGGCGGTGCCGTGTCCTTGCTTGATCATCTTCTTCAAATCGTTGGATGTGACCTTGCCGGGAACCACGTGATACGTAAGGATTTTGACGAGTTGATCTTTATTTTCCGGCTTGAGCAGATTATCCACCGTGCCGGCCGGCAGTTTCGCGAAGGCTTCGTTGGTGGGCGCAAAAACCGTGAAGGGCCCCGCGCCCTCGAGCGTGTCCACCAATCCAGCTGCTTTCACCGCTGCGACCAGGGTGGTATGGTCGTCGGAGTTCATCGCGTTTTGAATAATGTTTTTCTGGGGCGACATGTCATGACCGCCCACCATCGGATTTTGAGCGAAGCTCATGCTTGCAAATGTCATTGCGAACACTGCAAGCAGAATTGCAAAGTTGCGATTCTTCATGTGAAGGCTTCCTTTCGTTTTTACGTCTTCACAAGAGGTACGCTGGAGGATCTAGTTTGGATTGCCTTCCGAAGGCCGCGCCGCAATGGCAGGGATCCTAAGCAGTTATCGGCCCGCGGCTTCTCAATGAGCCGAATTGAATTGCTTGGGATCGAACGTCGATGGGCTGAGCTTTACGTTCGTCTTGATATCGGAGTAGTCTTCGGTGAAGACCGTCTTGCCGTCGACCTTCACTTCAACTCGCGCGGCCACCCAGCCGCCTGCCATTTCTCGATAGTCCTGGAAGATTATTTCCTGGGAGTTCTTTGGATCACTCTGCTGGGGCTCAAAGAGGCGCAGGAACAGCATTCGGCTCTTATCCACCCAGAACTGTTTGGAGTGCAAGTCGCCTTTGTCTGCGCCGACCACGTAGACCGATTGCCCATTCCAGGTTTCTTCGTGGACCTTGGTGAGGTCGTAGCCTTCGGCTTTCACGACTTTAATAGTTTCCTCAGGAGCCTGCCGGTAGACGTCGAACCCCAGGACCAGAACCATATTCACCAGCGGCCTCGTGCCCGATTCCTTGCCGGCATGAAAGCCTGTGACCGTTCCATCGACAAGAAGATATCCGTTGCCGTCGCTTGGCGCTCCAATATCAATGCGCAGTTTCCCGGGCACTGACAAGGCCTCGTGCCAGCTATCCACCTTCGTGGTGCCGTCAGGATTGTAGGTCGTACTCTTCTGGTCGAAGGTCAAGGTTTCATACTATGTATTCGCAAACCGATCATGCATGGCTCGCAAGACGTCTTCCCCGTTCTGGATTTCGCCGGCATGAGCAAAGGATGCCGCTAAAAGGATCAATAACGGTAGGCGTAGTTTTCTGGAATTCATCGGTCTCCTTCGCGACTCTCAATTCCGCAGCGTCTTTCCCGTCTTCAACGTGTACTGAATGCGCTCCTGCGTTTTCTTCTCGCCACACAGGGATTTAAATCCTTCGCGTTCCAGATCGAGAATATATTGTTCGCTCACCGGAGTTCCTGGAGTGACGTTGCCGCCGCAGAGCACTTCGGCGATTTTCCCGCCCAGCTTCACTTCGTAATCCGTAATGTAGGCGCCCTGTCGCATCAAGTGAATGCCCATCTTCAGCGTGCCGAGGAGGCTTTCCCCTGGAGCGGGAATATCCGCGCGTGCTATGGGAGCTTCGTAGCCCGCCCGGACGAGTTCGAGCGCGCGAGTTTTCGCCTCGGACAATACGCGCTCACGGTTCATTGTAATGCGATCACTCTCGCGGAGAAAACCAAGCCCACGCGCCTCGTGCGCAGAGGTAGCCACCTTGGCTGTCGCAATGGTCTCAAAAGCTCTCTTCATCGCCTCCAGCATTTCGATGGATCCCGCGAGCGTTTCACCGGAAACTTTGCCCCCTTTTGCCGCACCGGCGGAATCTACCGCACGCAATAACATCTCCTTGCACCCTCCGCCGCCGGGCAGTAGCCCAACGCCAACTTCAACCAAGCCGGTATAAAGTTCAGCATGGGGCTGCCGCGCTGCGGCGTGTAGAGAAATTTCCGTGCCGCCGCCTAGGCACAATCCGAACGGCGCGCTTACCAATGGTTTCGGAGAGAATTTGATCGCCTGCGTCATGGCCTGGAATTGGCGGATCACCAGATCGACATCGTCCCATTCTTCTTCCTGCACGCTCATCAGCAGCAGCATCAAATTCGCACCAACGGAAAAATTCGTGGCATCGTTGGTAATGACGAATGCGTCGAAATGATCGCCGGGTCCGCCGGGTTTCAGGGTTTGCAGAATCAGCCCCATGATGTCGGCTCCGAGCGAATTCATCTTGCTGTGGAACTCGATGCAGCCAACTCCGTCGCCGAGGTCGACGAGTGAGGCCCCGGAGTTTTTCTTAACCACACCTTTGGATTTCTTCGCAACCGCGACCGACCACACTCCAGCGGATACCTGTACTTGTTTCCAGTTGTCAGTGCTTACATCCCAGTACTTACGTCCAGCCGGCGAATTCGCCTCATCCTCGTACCACGACTTTTTTCCCGCAGCCGATAGCTTTTCCACGTTTGCAGAGATTGGCTTGCCCTCTGTCTTCATGCGGGTGACGGTTGCTTCCACTCCCGCGGCGTCCCAGAGCTCGAACGGTCCCAACTCCCAGTTAAATCCCAGGCGCATGGCGCGATCGATCTCGACAATGGAGTCTGATATCTCGGGAACACGATTTGCCGCGTAGGTCCAAAGATCGGACAAGGCCGACCATAGAAACGCGCCAGCCTTATCCCCCTTCTGCGGCCCAGCCTTCTGAGGTTCGGGGCCTTCCAGTCCAAGCAGCATGCGCAATCGAGCGGCAATTTCGTCAATATTTTTGGCCATATCGAGCGCGGCAAATTTCGGTTTCTGTCGCTGACGATACTCTAAGGTCTTCCAGTCTAGGGCCAGGCGCTCGTCTTCCTTTCCCTCTGCACTTTTCGCTTTCTTGTAGAAACCGCCCTTGGTTTTGTCTCCCAGCCATTTGCGCTCGAGCATCTGCGTGAAGAAGTTGGGCAACGTCAGTTCACTGCGCTCGTCGCGAACGTTGGCGGTCATGTTGCCGACGACATGTCCCAGAATGTCGAGCCCTACCAAATCGATGGTGCGGAACGTTGCCGACTTCGGCCAGCCTACGGCTTGTCCCGTCAGCGCATCGACCTCTTCTATGCTGAGGTCCATCTCCTGCATCAATCGCATTACATTCAAGACGGAAAATGTTCCGATGCGATTCCCAATAAAATTTGGAGTATCTTTCGCCAGCACCACGCCTTTGCCCATACGCGTGTCGCAGAAATCTGAAACCGCATCGATCAGCTCTCGATTGGCTTCTGGCGTGGGAATTAATTCGAGTAGTCGCATGTATCGCGGAGGATTGAAGAAATGTGTCCCGAACCAGCAACGGCGAAAATCGTCCGAAAAACCTTCCGCAATTTTTCCCACCGGCAGCCCGCTGGTATTTGTAGTGATGATGGTGCCGGGCTTGCGGATCGCCTCGACCTTCTTCAACAGCGCTCGCTTGAGTTCGAGATTTTCGACCACCGCTTCGATAATCCAATCCACTTCAGCAAGCTTCTCCAGATCATCCTCGAAGTTGCCGACGGTAACGAAGCGGGCGAGCGAGGCATCCATGAAGGCGGCTGGTTTGGATTTCTTGGCTCCCTCAAGTCCGGCGGCGGCGATTTTGTTTCGTGCCGCAGGCCCGGCGTCGGGCGCAACACCTGCCGGAACAATATCGAACAAAAAGCTGGGAACTCCGGCATTGGCGAAGTGTGCGGCGATGCGGGCGCCCATGGTCCCCGCGCCTAAGACAGCGACTCTATGAATGCGCTTCATTTCATCCTCAGTAATGCGAGTTCGAGCTAAAGGGTGTGAAGATTGCCAATTGCCAACTTCCGATTACCAATTGGGAATCTAAGGCCGCTTCCCCGGCGGCAATTGGCAATCGTCAATCTTCTCCTATGGCAGTTTATCCACCGCCCAGTCGCTGTTGCCAGTGTTCACCACGATGATGCTGGAAAAATGGCGATGCCGCCGGCGATTGCCCGGAGCATCGATCACCGCGATGGGGAACTCATAGCTCCCGTGCTTCAACCGCTTGCCGAGGCCAATTTCGTAGGCGGATACAGGGTTTGAAAAAAACCGGTCAAGACCATCGACTGTGATTCCAGCTTTGGCATGAGTGCTCAACAAAGCCATCCCATTCTCCACGTCCCCCGATTGCCAGAATTGGAGGAAATGGTCGGCCGCTGCGAGGGCCGGTCCGTAGTTGGAATCCAAAGCGTCCGATGGCTTCGTCTTACCTGCCGCTGGCGTCTGCGAAAACGCTGTGTAAAGGATGAATGAGGCGACGTACAGTGAGGCAAAAAGTGTCCTTCGTCGTCCCCCGCCCGCATGCACGCGCGGCCTCTGGTGGAGTGAAATGAACTTACGATGCGTGAGCGAGCAAGCGTTACATCTTACGAATCGATGCGGCATGAAAAGCGGTACCCTGACAATTTTTAGCACCGCACTTTTCCTCATAACTCCGGATGCGCAATCACATGCTCAATCGCGCGCTGCGCCATTTGTTTTTCACCCGTATAGGCGAGCAGCTTCGGAGCGTCTTCCAGGAGCACCCAGCGCGCTTTCGCCACTTCAACCCTCATCTCGTCGGCGATCTGGTTAATTCGACCGGACACATATCGCATCAGATAGAAGCTGACGATCTTGAATACGCGTTGTCCATCTCCCCAGCTCCTCGAATAAACGTACTTGATGTCCCCGAGCTTTGTAATGACCTCCGCCGTTACTCCGGTTTCCTCGAAAACCTCGCGCACAGCAGTATCCAAAGCCTTCTCTCCGGCGTCGACTAGGCCCTTCGGCAGGGCCAGGACAGGCTTAGATGGACGCTTCCTGGTTCCCTTCGAATCTCCAGAGGGAGCGCCCGCGGGTTGAATGGCCGCCATCCACCAAGCATCCTCGCGCTTGCGAATCACTACCCCGCCCGACGAAATCTCCCTCACCATCACTGTAAGTTAGCAGAACTACATGAGTTAGTCACGACCCGAGGGGAGCGGTGATTGCAATCGATGCAGTTCGATGCGGCCGAAAGTAATGGAAGAATGGCACTATCGAGCCCTACTGCGGAAATGGAGACTATGGCATCTTAAAGATCGTTGATTCGGACGTGTTAAAGCGCGGACCACGGGTATGGAGTCACGGTGAAAAGCATTGGCAAGATTGTCCGATCAGTGCAAGCTTTCGGTCGGGAACTCTCGCGCAAAACGGCAGCGACCGGTGAGCCGCGAATTCCCGCCATCGGCCTAGCACTGGGAGGCGGTTTTGCCCGCGGCATGGCTCATATCGGCGTCCTGAAGGTGCTGGAAGAGGAAGCCATCCCCGTGAGCATGGTTGCTGGCACAAGTGTAGGCGCGCTCATCGGCGCCGTCTATTGCAGCGGTGTCTCCATTGAGGACCTGGAAAAAGTGGCGCGTTCCTGCCGCTTCACAACTTTTGCTCGCTGGACCGTTTCGCGGTACGGCTTCGCTTCCAATGATCGAATGGTTTCCTTCCTGACCCGCACTTTAAAGGTGAATTCCTTTGAAGAATTGCGGATTCCTCTGGGAGTAACGGCAACCGACTTCAACACTGGCGAAGGCGTGGTTTTTCACTCCGGCTCCATCACCGATCCTGTACGAGCCAGTTGCGCCTATCCCGGAATGTTCCTGCCGGTGAACATTCGAGAACGCTGGCTGGTGGATGGCATGCTCTCTCATCCTGTGCCCACGCGCCCGTTGCGCGACATGGGCGCGGACCGGGTGCTGGCGGTTCATTTGAAAGGCCAGTGGTCGAAGGATGGTGTGCCGCGGCATCTCTTCGACGTAATCGGTCAATCGTTCGCCATTGCCCAGGACAAGATGAGCCATTTGTGGCGCGGTGCAGCCGACCTGGTGGTCGAGCCCGATGTGGCGGGCTTCGCGTATGACGACTTCAAACGCGTCGATGAATTAATTCGCTCCGGCGAAGTGGCAATGCGCCAGGCTTTGCCTGAAGTTCGCAAGTGGCTGGACGCTGTTTCAGAAGCGCCGGTTTCCGAGAAAGTCCGAACCCCGGTCCAGCGGGCCGCTCCCATACCCGCGGATTAATCTTCTCCTGGTTGTCGGCAGGGTTCACGCCGCATGCTTACCGGCATTGGTCTGGGGTCCTTCGACATTTTCTTGATTTTTTTCGGCTGCATCTTTTCCGGCTGTCCTACCTTCTCTGTTCTTGCTTTCCCTGCTGTTACCGTCTGGGTTCTCTGCTTCTCCAGCGGCAGCTTCCTGCGCGGAGTTGTCCTCTTCCTGCGTATCTTTCGCGCCGGTGGAGAACAGATAGTCGATCCTTACCCGTGTACCCAGCCACCGAACGCTGCTGGTGTTTCCCGCGCGTTCCAGATAGGGGGCGAGTTCTTTCGAATCCACGATACCCTTGTCTTGCAAAAACTGCGAAATCGCCGAACTCTGGGTATCCAGTGCCTCGAGCGAAGAGATAAGTTCATGAAATATCTCCTGCATTACCTTCTCGTCCATATCCACCTCGAATCGTCATGTTGGATGCAAGAAGATTGAATGATGTTCGGCATCCATCAGTCTTCCGGAATTAAAGGTGTAAATTTGAGCCCGACAGGTCCCGAAGAAAGGGCACTTGACAGGGACGGGTCGAAAGCACAATAATGTCTAGTCAGACTAGTCATATTGGAGCCACGTTTGTCGAAAGCCTCTCGCGAAGAAAATAGTCCGTCGCCCACGCAAGTTATTCATTCAGTTGTGGATTCCTGGCAACTTCAGAGTGCGAAAGCCCGCTTCAGCGAGGTTTTCCGCCGCACACGTTCCGAGGGTCCGCAGCGCATTACGCGCCAAGGTAAGGATGGGGTAGTAATGATTGCTGAAGAACAGTACAACCGTCTCCTCGGAAGAGCTCATCAGCCTAAGAGCCTGGTGCAGTTCTTCCGCCAATCCCCCCTCTCGAGCGTCGAGCTTGACTTGGAGCGCGATCCTGACCCCGGTCGCGACTTTGAATTGTGAGCGGCTTTTTGCTGGACACGAATTGCATCTCCGAATTAGTCCACAGCAGGCCCGAGCCGCGAGTAATGGAATGGATGGACGCGACGGATGAAACCTTGCTCTATCTGAGCGTTCTCACTCTAGGGGAGATTCGAAAGGGAGTAGCAGGATTGCAGCCGAGCAGACGCCGGGCACCTTTGGAAACCTGGCTCGAAGTTGAGTTAGGAAGCCGTTTCGCAGGAAGGATTCTTGCCGTGGACACGGCGATTGCCAATCGCTGGGGTTTGCTCGCCGCCGCCGTTAAGCTGAAGGGAATATCTCTATCGGTGATCGACGGACTGCTCGCGGCAACGGCTCTTCAACATAATCTGACAGTCGTCACACGCAACGCGACCGAATTCGCAAAGACGCAGGTGCCGGTTATCAATCCGTGGGAGGCTTGATTTCTGCGCCTTCCTGGCTCATTTCTTAACCAGTTCATCCGAAAGCAAAAGCGCCTTCATTGCAAGACTATGGCCTCGCTCCAGATCGCCGGCGGCAATCGCGGCTTTGGATTGCTCCACAAACTGCTTCACCTGACTCAACGTCTCCTGCTCATTCGAGCCGAGCGGCCGACCTTCAATTTTCTTCACGTTGTCTTCCGTTGAGGCTGTCAGTTGCTCCGTGGAAGAGAGCTGCTGCTGTTCATTCGAACCTTTTAACTCTACCGGCGCTTCGCTCGCGCCTCCATCCTTAACTACTACCTTCGGAGGTGGGCAGGATTTTTGAGAGGAATTGTTCTTCCCCGTCGCCGCATTTGAGCAATCCTGAGCGGCAGCCTTGTGATGGCTCGGATGTTTGGAGTTTGTTTTATCCGGAGCAGAGGCTTCTCCTGTCTGAGGTTTAGCAGGCGCCGCGGACGGGGCATTCGAGCCTGGCGAAGTTTGCGCGTGAGAGAACCCGCGCACGGGCGCAGCAAGGCCTGATCCAAGCGGTATCAGTGCAAATAAACAAATGCAACGGACTGGGGCCAGAGTCATTCTCAATCCTGCACGCTCTCAATTAATCTTGTGATTTTGATTCTACGCTCGGTAGCCATGGGCGCCGAAAATCAACTCGCAGGCTTTGAGAGCACTGGATCAAAACTGGTATCGGGCTCCTCCAGCTCAGGCCGCCTGGCAGACAGCGGAATTCTGAAGCGGAAAGTTGTTCCCGTGCCCTCGGCGGATTCGAATTCCACCGACCCATGATGCCAGTCGAGGATTTGATAGGTCTGCGCCAGCCCGATACCGTTTCCGTCTTTCTTCGTAGTGAAGTAAAGTTCGAAAACTTTCTCTTGCATATCGTTGGCAATACCCACTCCCTGATCCGACACCTCAGCCACCACCGCATCCCCCGACTGGTGAGCGGTGATGGTTAGCACTCCACCGTCAGGCATAGCCTGTACTCCGTTCAGAACAACATTCAACAGCGCCTGCTTCATCATGTCGATATCCGCTTTGATGAGCAATGGAAATTCGGGCATGGCGCGCTTGATGGTGACCCCACGCGCTTCCGCATCCGGCGAAGCCAGCAGCGCCACATCTTCGAGCAACTGGCGCACGTCCACTTCTTCCAGATGCAGCTCTTTGGTTCGCATGAAATCGACGAGAGTCTGCACGACCCGATCCAGCCGATGAATCTCACTGCCGATAATATCCATGTGGCGGCGGGTGTCAGGATCCAATTGCGATAGTTTGTTCTGCAAGAGTTGCAGATGGAGCACGATCGCGTTGATGGGATTCTTCACTTCGTGGGCTACACCCCCGGTAACTCTGCCACTCGCGGAGAGCCGCCTCGACATTTCAATTTCGTCTCCGATTCGGCGAACCGATTCGGCGTCCCGCATAATCAGCAGCGCGCCAATCTGCGTTCCCTTCTCCTGTACAAAATCCATCGAGGCCTGAACCCGTCTTCCCCGAGCCGCGGTGAATTCGCGTTGCGAAAAAGGACGCCGGCGCTCGAACGCATCCAACACCAAAGATCCAAGCGGCGACTGGGCGGAGAAGATTTCCCGCGCCGTTCTGCCCAGCAGTTCTCCACGCGGTTGCCCCAAAAATCGTTCCACCGGGGCGCTCACCAGCACCACTCTCGAATCCCGGGTAAATAAAATAAGCCCGTCCTGCAGCTTGGACATCAACTGGTCCACGTTGTCTTTCAATGCAGAGAAGATTTCTTTCGTGTCCCGCATCTGCCGGCCCAGGTTGGCGATTTTCAGCGTGACCAGGCCAAACTCATCGTGCTCGGATTCCTTGCCCGAGAACTCCTCACCCGGCCCCGATCCTAAGCTATCCAGATTTCGGCTGATCTCCCGCAACGGCCCAAGCGCCAGGTTCGAGATCACGGCAGCCAGAAGAAGTGAAGCGAAAATCGATGCGATCGAAAAATACAGGGCGTGCATCAAGCGGGGAGTGATCTCGCTCTGCAGGAACACCGTGGACACGCCGATCCGAATGGTACCGAAAGGCGCTCCATTCAATTGCAACGGAAAGCTCACGTCGTAGACCGCCGCCGGCGCATAAACCAGCCGCAATTGATCCCAAAAATGAGCTGTGGTCACCGAGTGAAAATCCGGCCGCTCCGGAATTTTCTTGCCCACTAATTGTGCGTTTGAATGCAGGAGGGCTTTTCCACTCGCATCTTCAAGCGAAGCGTCATAGATGTAAGGCCAAAGTGCGGTCTCCGATTCAATGTTGTTCAGGAGATTGGTATCCATCGGCAGATACTCGGCCATTGCCCGGCGAACCGCGGTGGGATCATTCGTGTCCAGCCGCGTGCTGCTCAAATCCGGCAGATCGTTATCGGCAAAGTAGGCGAGTTGTTGCGTCAGGCGTAACGCGCTTTCGTACGTGTTACTGATGCGCTGCCGAAGCAACTGGGAAATATAAAGGTAAGAGAAAGCAGCCACCATCAACGTGACCATGAAGGTGATCGCAAAAACGATAATGGCTTTGCGTCTCATGATAAAAGAGCGGACGGTCTTGGCCAGGCAAATCCCAGCTCAACGGCAAGTAAGTTGCGAAGGTTTTGGTCTCAGTTCTCGGTCCTCATCTTTAGTCATCATCTCTTCGTTCCTAAAAAAGAGTTGACTCCGACAACGACGAGCTAAGACCAAAACTGCTCCAACCGGTCACTGTCCACTCTCCTCGCTTTTTACCGTTTCCGCGTCCTGCTGGCTACTGCCGTATTCCTTGAGCTTATTATGCAAGGTTTTCAAGCTAATTCCGAGAATTTCCGCAGCCTTGGTCTTGTTATTGCTCGTCGATTCCAAGGTCTTCAAAATCAGCATCTTTTCGGCTTCGCCCACCGTTGTGCCCACCCCTAGCCGAATCGCATCCGGATCGTTGGCGCTCGTGCGCAGAATCGCATGGCCGAATCCCGGAGGCAGGTGTTTGGTTTCGACCATGCCGCTGTCGCACACAATCACGGAGCGCTCGATTGTGTTGCGCAGCTCGCGCACATTTCCAGGCCAGGTGTAGTTAGTGAATAGGTTCATTACCGCTTCACTAACCGCGGAAACTTTACGACTATGCTTCGCACTCATCTCGGAAAGCAGAAGCTGCACCAAGTCGGGGATATCTTCTTTATGCTCCCGCAGCGGCGGCATATGAACGTTGAAAACGTTCAGCCTGTAATAAAGATCGCTGCGCAATTCGCCGGAAGCCACGGCGTCGTCGGGCACTTTATTCGTAGCCGCAAGCACCCTTACGTCCACCGACGTTTCCACCTTGCTTCCAAGCCTGCGCAACTTGTGATCTTCCAGCACGCGCAATAACTTGGCCTGGGTGCCGACCGGCATCTCTCCAATCTCATCCAACAATATCGTTCCCCCCTCGGCCAGCTCGAAGCATCCCGTACGGCGCTCGAGCGCTCCGGTGAAAGCGCCTTTTTCGTGACCGAATATTTCACTCTCGATCAGCGTCTCAGGTATGGCCGCACAATTGATCGCCACGAAAGGCCGATCCTTCCTTGGGCTAAGTTGATGAATGGTCCGCGCCACCAACTCCTTTCCCGTGCCACTGGCGCCCGTAATCAACACGGAGGCGGTGCTGGGCGCAACCAGTTCGATCAACCGGAAGATTTCCTGCATCTTGCGCGACGTTCCCCGCAACTGCCCTAACGATCCTGAATCCCGCAGCCTGCGCCGCGTACTCTCCAGCTCCGCTCGGGTCCCGAGCAGCGCGCACGCATTCTGTAGCATCGCTCGAAGGCGCTGCGTATCGATGGGCTTGGTAATGTAGTCGTAAGCGCCCATGCGCATCGCCTGCACAGCGCTGTCGATCGTGCCTTGCGCTGTGACCAAAATCACCGCCATGGCTTCAGTTTGTTCCGCCAGCTTTCCCAGCAGCTCAAGCCCCCCCATGCGCGGCATCTTGAGATCCGTGATCACAATCGAGGGCGTCCACTGCTCGGCTTTTTCCAGGCCTTCCAACCCATCGCCAGCCGTCTCGGTGCGATATCCCCAAGACGAAATCAGCTCGGATAGGCCCGTGCGTTCGTTCTCCTCGTCTTCGACGATCAATACTTTCTCGTGACTCATCCTGTGCCTGAGTGTCCTTCGATTGCCAGAGCATTCAACATGCTTCGAGGATAACTTCCGGAGACTACAAACATACGCGGGTAGCTCCATCAGGAGCAAGGACGCGGATGAGGACCGCAGCTCGGGTCCGTAATTTCTTCAGTCCATATCACGACACATTTTTCCAAGACGCCCACTTGCCCCGCATTCATGTCGTCGGACTATCTTCTGGGATGTCAAAGTGAGACGTAACACCCTGTATAAATAGATAAAAAACATGGTAGGGAACGCCAAAACAATTGAAAATTGTTTCGCTTCGTGATTCTCTAGGTTAAAATGGCGGGTTCCCAAAATGAAATCTAAATCATGTAGTTGATGCCAAAGTTGTGAGCCCGGCTTCTCAGACCGAAAGGTTTTGGAGAAACAAGGCTTAAAGAAAGTTATGGAGGAAAGAATGTCACATTTGAGCACCCGCAGCAAAAACCCCGTAGTGATTTTCGTTTTATCACTACTCGCGGTATCGTTGATTTCTAGCTCTGCCGTCGCGCAAAGCGACTCCACCCCCAAGTGGGACTTATTCGGTGGGTATCAGTGGCTTCACCCCGGCGGGAATGTTCCCGCCCCGGGCACAGACTTTAACGCCCCTCTCGCCTACAATATCCCAGATATGGCAAAGGGAGTGGGAGCTTCCCTCACTTATAACTTCGACCCTCATTGGGGACTAGAAGCGGACTTTGGTCATAATTGGGGAAATAGCAACTATGAAATGACGGCATCCGTCGGCCCCCGATTTATCTGGCGCACCGACAGTGCGAACTTCTTCTTGCACACTCTTGTCAGTTTGAACCGGCTCGATATCAACGGCCTAAATACGCAGAACGCGGTCGGAGCCGTCCTTGGTGGCGGCATGGATCTCCCCATCAAGAAATGGCTCGCCCTACGATTGTTTGAGGCCGACTACGTTTGGGGAAATCATAATTACCATTCGGATGCGACCACTGCAAGCGAAAACCTTGAGCGCCCCGAACTGGAAGGAGTTCGCCTCCGAACCGGCTTCGTCTTCAGCTGGGGTGGCGCTGTTGAGCTCACGCCGACTGCGTCATGCTCGGTGCAGCCCACCGAAGTTATGGTCGGAGAGCCGATCACCGCAACCGTGACCACCAGCAACTTCAATCCTAAACACACCGTGACCTACGCCTGGTCTGGAAACGGCGGCCAGGTCACCGGCAAAGACACCACCGCCCAAATCGAAACCAACAACGCCGCTCCTGGCAGCTTCACCGTTACGGCCCACGTAATGGACGCCAAGATGAAGAAGAATAATGAGGCGAGCTGCACGGCGAACTACACGATTAAGCCCTTGCCTCCGAAGAATCCGCCGACCATATCACTCTCGGCGAATCCGACCAGCCTGCAGGCAGGTGGAACGGTAAACCTCTCCGCTAATTGCACCAGCCCTGACAGTGTTCCAGTCTCTGTGGCCAACTGGACTGCGAGCAGCGGAACCGTCTCCGGAAGCGGTAATTCGGCGACCTTGAGTACATCGGGCGCAGCGCCCGGCACCGTAGCAATCAATGCCACTTGCACCGACTCGCGCGGCTTGACCGCTCAGGGTTCGACGCAAGTCACCATTGAGAATCCGCCACCTCCACCACCCCAGGCGTCGAAGCTCAGCCAGTGCGACTTCCCCAACGAGAAGAAGCCGTGGCGAGTCGATAACACCTGCAAGGCTATCCTGGACGATGTGGCCAAGAACCTGCAGCAAAACCCTGACAGCAAGCTGGTGATTGTTGGGAATGCCGATCCTTCGGAAAAGCGAAAGAATCTGGCGGCAGAACGCGCCGTCGATTCCAAGTTCTATCTGGCCGAGGGCGAAGCTCAACAGCACATCGATCCAAGCCGGATCGATGTGCGCACCGGCAGCGCTGGCACCAAGACCGCCGAGTACTGGATCGTTCCTTCGGGCGCGACCTTCGACTCGAACGGTACTGAATCCGTGGATGAATCCAAAGTGAAAGCAGTTCCGGATCATCCCAAACCGGCGGCCAGGAAGAGAGCTGCCAAGAAAGCTCAGTAAGGTTCGAAAATGGAATTAAAGGCCGGTCGGCGCACGTCGACCGGCCTTTTTTCCGCGTGGCCTTCAGTAACTTGTTGTAGGGTGGTTTAGGCTGTCACTGTAACTTTCGCATCTAACTTTCTTATAATCTGGGGCTGAAAATCGCTATGAAACTTACTTGGTTGAAGTTGTTGATGGCACTTACTTTAGCTTCTGCTTGCGCGGCCGCTTCCAGCCAACCCTGGGCGGTTTTAGGTCCGGACGGCGGAGACGTGCGCAGCCTGGCTTACGATCCCCAAAATCCCGATCGCGTCTTGCTGGGCACCAGCACCGGGGTTCTTTACATCTCGAACGACGGCGGGCATGCTTGGTCGCGTTTCGCCAAGCTCGGTGCCGGCGACGATTATGTCCTTGATCATATCGCCTTCGATCCCCAGAACTCGAAGACCATCTTCGTCTCCGCGTGGAGCGTGCAGGATCAGAACGCCGGTGACATTTTCCGCAGCCATAACGGCGGGAAAGATTGGGAATCTTTGCCGGGCATGCACGGCAAGTCAGTGCGCGCCATGGCAGTCTCCGCTTCCGATGACCAGGTCGTGGTGGCGGGCACTCTCGACGGCGTATACCGGAGCACCAACGGTGGAAAGGATTGGAACAAGATTTCCCCGGACGGTATCGTAAAAAATATCGAATCCATTGCGGTCGATCCTAAGGATCCCAACACAGTCTATGCGGGAACGTGGCATCTCGCCTGGAAGACCAGCGATGGCGGCGCGAATTGGCAGCACATCAACAAAGGTATGATCGACGACTCTGACGTGTTCTCGATCATCGTAAGCTCCGCCAATCCGTCCGAAGTTTTCGCCAGCGCCTGCTCCGGCATTTACAAGAGCACCAGCGGCGGCACTGAGTTCGAAAAGGTGAAAGGCATTCCTTTCACCGCGCGTCGTACCCGCGTCCTCAAGCAGGATCCGAGCAATCCGGCAATCGTTTACGCGGGAACCACCGAAGGCCTTTGGAAGAGTGTGGACGAGGGCAAGAATTGGAAGCGGATGAGCAATCCCGAAGTCGTGGTGAACGATGTGCTCATCGATCCCCGCGATTCACACCGTGTGCTGCTGGCTACCGATCGCAGCGGCGTACTCGCCAGCGAAGATTCCGCAGCGACCTTCACCAGTTCCAATCACGGCTACTCTCACCGCTACGTCAGCGCCATCTTGCCGGATAGTAAGGAAGCCAACGTACTTTACATCGGTCTCGTGAATGATCGGGAATTTGGCGGCGTCTTCACTACCCACGACAACGGGCAAACCTGGCAGCAGAAGAGCTCCGGCTTGGATGGCCGCGACGTCTTCACGCTGAAGCAGGCTCCGAATGGAACGATCCTGGCTGGAACCAACCGGGGCATGTTCGAACTCTTACCCAATACTTCGACTTGGCACCCCATTAACGACATTGTGGCCGAAAAGACCGTTTCCCGCTCCGTAACGCTCAAGAGCGGTAAGAAGAAAATCCTGACTTCGACCACCAGCAAGCACTCCGTGCTGGAAGGCCGGGTCAACGACACTGACCTCGATTCCTCACGCTGGTTCGCGGCAACTTCCGCCGGACTGTTTACCAGCAAAGATCATGGCAAGATTTGGATGGGAGGTCCGGTTGAGGGGGAAAAGGATTTCGTCTCCGTGAAGGCCGCCGACGGTATCGTAGTCGCCGCAACCCGCTCCACCGTGCTGGTTTCGCAGGATTCCGGAGCAGCCTGGCAGCAGACGGCTCGCCTCGCTTCTTACCCAGTCAACATCCGTGACGTAACGGTAACCGACGGTCAAATTTTCGTAGCCGCTCGCGAGGGCGCGTTCCACAGTTCCGATTCAGGGAAGACTTGGGAGCATCTGCTCGCTGGCTTGCCCGATAAAGACATCACATCCGTCACCTATGACCCTGGCCGGAAACGTCTGCTCGCAACCAGCGGCCAGACCGGAGTGGTATTTGAAAGCTCCGATGGCGGTTCGACCTGGCAGCGCGGACCGGATTCCGGTTTTCCACTCCGCCGCATCAGCGTAATGCATGGACGCTATGTAGGCGCAACTCCGTTCGACGGCGTCATCGCTCAGCCTGAACTCGAATCCCAGAGCGCCAGCGCCGGTGCATCCCAGTAACTTAACCGGAAACTTTCTTAATCAAAAGAAGGTCTTAACCGAAAGAATCGCGAAGGGCTCATGCTCTTCGCGATTCTTTTTGCACGACGAAAAGGAAGTTCTACACACTCGCCAACACCCTTGCTAGGTTAAGTCCTTCGTTCTCATCGCAGCGCTCTGGTATTTCACTTGCCACTATTTTCCTCGTACAGGATCGAGCACCATACCAACGTGGGAATGCTGAACGAGCTAAGACGTAGCAACGGCTGGCAGAGATTGTGCCTTTCGCGGAGCAGTCGCTTTGCATCGCTAGGCTTCCTTCGGGCTGCCGGGGTTAGCACCGCACTTAGCATGTTGCTGGCGTTGTCTCAGGGTTGCTCTCGCTCCGGCGCGTCCCAACAGACCGGAGTTACACCTTCCTCTGTGGTCGTTCAGCAACAACTACCTTTCCATGACGGTATCGAGAATAACGTTGACGATGCCGCGCGCCCCGTTGTAGCCGCTCGCAGCGGTCCGGCGTCGCTTCTCAAATCTGCCAAGGCACCCGCGTACTCGCACATTCTGCCGGCTGGCACCCTCATCACTATTCGTTTGCACGAGACCCTCGTTCTTTCACGAATTCATGCCGGGGACACGTTCAATGCCACGCTTGCCGAGGCTCTCATCGCTGATGGCTCTACTCTGATCGAATCCGGCACGCCCCTCACGGGTGAAATTGAATTCGCACAACTCCCAGTCGTCGAGCCGAACCGAACCACCGCCCCGGGCTATCTAAGGCTGACCCTAAGTACTATTTCTTTTGGAGGTGGCTTATCGCCGCTCCATACCTCCAGTCTCTTCGCCAGAGCTTCCTTGCCCGCGGCAATGCCGATCTCCACCGGCACCCGGCTCCGTAGTTTTCGCCTCGAAAAGGGACATCTCCTCACCTTCCGTCTCAGCCTTCCCGTTACCATCACCCAAGCTGAATCGCTCGCGAAACGCGATTAGCTCTCCTAAATACCAAATCAATTTCTTTCTAAGCCGCACTCTCGAAAGAACTTAGGGAGTTTTCCACAGGTGCGTTCGGGCTTTGGGTGACATATGCCCTTCGCGCTGTCAGTTTGGGCCTCCTATAGTGGGACTCGAAAAGAGGAAGCGGTTTCGTCCCAGCAAGGAACTGCTCTTCGCTTTCGGGAACACCAAGGTATCGATAACAAGACTTCGGGTTTCTTTTCGGATTTTTGCCCTGCAAAGTATCAATATGAAAACCGCTACTCCATTTCCCCGGCCAACACCTTCGCGAACCGCGAACGAAGTCTCCGCTTTCCATTCCATCTTCGAATGTTCGCCGTTGGCGGCCGCCTGCTGCAGCTCCCAGGGATCGATCGTTGCGATGAATCCCGTATTCAAACGAAGTCTCACTCCTGAACTTACTCGCCAAGAATGTTGGCGGCTTACCGATTTTTTCCCGCTTTCCAGCCAGTCGTCGGCCGAATCGGCGATTCGCGACCTGTTTGCCTGCAATCTCGATAGCGTTCAAATAGCGCATGAGTCGCCCGCCCTGAACCTTGCGAATTGGCGGCCTTGGCGTCTCCCCGCCAAGGGCGAAGAATCGCCTCATGCGCTGCTCATTGCGGATCCTTCCCCCAGGGCCGCTGCCACTCTTGCCGGCGAGGAAAGTTTGCTTCAGGCTCAGCGCTGGGAAGCGGTTGGGCGCCTGGCCGGCGGAGTGGTGCATGACTTTAACAATGTTTTGACCGGGGTCATGTTGTACACCGATTTGCTGTTATCGAGTATCGATGCGCGCGACCGGCGCCGTCGATATGCGGAGGAAATTCGTTCGGCCATTGTCCAGGCCAGTGGCCTGGTTCGCCAGTTGTTGGTTTTTGCCCGTCCCCAAAAAATCCAGGTTCGTGCCTTATGCCTCAATCAAGTGGCCGAGGATATGAAGGACCTCCTGACTCGCCTGATCGGAGATAACATCGCGCTTGAATTCAAGCTTGATCCCGATTTGGGTCTGCTTAAGATCGATCAGGCACGAGCTCAACAAATCATCCTCAACTTGGTTCTAAATGCCCGCGATGCCATGCCCCATGGCGGACTCGTCGTGGTCGAAACCAGCAACTGCCGGTTCCAAAGAGTGGCCGGATTTTCTCCAGCCGTACAAGCCCCGGCCTTTCCCTGCATCCTTTTTGCGGTTTCCGATAACGGCTGTGGCATGGACGAGCAGACCCACCAACGCCTGTTCGAGCCTTTCTTTACCACCAAGGGCGAAGGCAAAGGCACTGGCCTCGGATTGGCCACCGTTCGCAGCATCGTGACCACCAACAGCGGCCTGATTCACGTCGAGAGCCAACCCGGCCGCGGCACGCGAGTTATGATTTTGTTGCCCCGCGCCTCCCAGGCTGCCAACGCCGTATTCCTCGCTCCCCAGAACCTTTGCGCACAACCGTCCGAACCGACATTCCAGGGAATTCAAAAGGACTCACTCCAATGACAGCAGCAGTAGCCGTAAGCCCAAGCCTTTCGACACCTCAGATCATGGCCGCTAATTTTCTCAACCTGCTCATCGTCGACGACGAGCGCTCGATTCGAGAAGCCTGCCGCGAAGTGGCCATGTCCCTCGGGTTTATTACTCATGTCGCCGACTCCGCCGAGCAGGCTTATCGTTTGCTTCAAACTCATACCATCGATGCCGTTCTTCTCGATTTGCGATTGCCAGGCACCGGCGGAATCGAGGCTTTGCGTCAAATTAAAATTCAGAGGCCGGAAGCGGTGGTGATCGTTGTAACCGGCTACGGCACGGTTCAATCGGCCGTCCAGGCGATGAAACACGGAGCATATGAATATGTCACCAAGCCGTTTAGCATCGAGGAGCTTCGATTACTGCTGGAACGTGTCTCCAACCACCTAAAACTTAAAACCGAAAATCGTGTTCTCCGCGAGAAACTCAAATCCAAACAGGGGTATGGCGGCCTCGTCGGCCGTTCCCCAGAGATGGAGAAGCTCTACCGCATCATCGCCAAGGCCGCCAACAGTTCTCATCCGGTCCTCATTCTCGGCGAGAGCGGCACCGGCAAAGAAATGGTCGCCCGGTCTATCCATTTCTCCGGGCCATTTCGCGATAAGCCCTTTATTCCTGTCGATTGCGGTTCGCTGGTCCCAACTTTGATTGAAAGTGAGTTGTTCGGTTACGTGCGCGGAGCCTTCACCGGCGCTAATCAGGCCAAGGACGGCCTGCTGGCTATCGCCGAGGGTGGAACCGTATTTCTCGATGAAGTGGGCGAGCTTCCCGTCGACCTTCAATCCAAACTGCTTCGCGCCATTCAGGAAAAGGAAATTCGGCCCGTTGGCAGCACCCGCCGCATTCCCATCAATGTCCGCATTCTTGCCGCCACTAATCGGGACCTGGAACAGGCGGTTACCGAGGGCGCTTTCCGCCGGGATCTTTATTTCCGCCTCAATGTCCTGAGCTTGCGCATCCCTCCTCTGCGCGAACGTCGTGAGGATATTTCTTTACTCGTTTCTCATTTCATGGAACGTGCCGCTCGCGCCTCCGGCCAGGAAAAAGTGGTTACGGATGAGGCCCTCAAGGTCATGCTGGCATACGACTGGCCGGGAAATGTTCGCGAGCTGGAAAATTGCCTCGAACGCACCTGCGCCTTTACCAGCGGACCTCTCCTCCATGTTGCTGATCTTCCACCCTCCCTCGCGAAAACAGCCGCAATGTCCATCGCCACTGGAATCGGATGCATTGCCAACAAGATCGTTCCCATGGCAGAGCTCGAGAAGCAAACCATTCTCAGCGCCATCGCGGAACTGAATGGCGATAAATTGCAGGCCGCCCGGCTGCTCGGCATCGGAAAAACCACTCTCTATCGCAAGCTGAAAGATTACGCTGCCCACGCGTCCGCCTGACATTGCCGGTCAAATCGCTGCG